>Ga0209918_1000530_pt1 | contig 24769 bp, 24 predicted proteins | sample SalPonD_shore_MG_FD_185712 | JGI IMG/M metagenome (GOLD analysis project Ga0209918, IMG submission 185712) | Salt pond soil microbial communities from South San Francisco under conditions of wetland restoration - Salt Pond MetaG... | ecosystem: Environmental > Aquatic > Marine > Intertidal zone... | reverse complement strand
TGATTGTAACAGTTTTGATTCCGATGTCAATTGTGTCATTCTCGACGGGAGATTTGCGTATATATTGGATGTTTGGGATATTTCTTGATTGGGATAGCTTTGCATTTGATAGTTTATATACCTTAAAACTGGGATTTATTATAGGGGGTTCATTTTTTGCATTGATATTGCTTTTGCTTGGAATTTTTCTCATAATTTTAGCAAATTTTATAAAAAAAGATAAGAATATTAAGTTCCAAGAATATCTATTATTGAGTATTGGGTTATTTGCTCTCGTTATGCCTTATCTTTTTAGAAGTTTAATGAGTCTCGTAAGTATAATCCTGTCATCTGAAAATATCTTTGTTTTTAGTGGATTTTTTTATTCTATAGAACTGATTATGCCCATCTCAGCCATTTTGTTATTAATTCCTGGAGGACTTAAGATTTCAGAATAAATAAATAAAAAAAATTAATAGAAAAAGTGATTAATTAATGCTAAATTTGCGAAAATATGATTGGCTTTTTGTTTTGATTGCTGGAATTCTATCTATGGTGATAACATTTGTTCCGATGTCAGTCTTAAGCATGGGTGGTGGTGATTCATTTTCGGTGTGGATTTTTGGATTTGAGCTTGAATTTAATAACTTTAGACCCGATGGCATTGGATTTTTGCCAGCTCCATTTTGTATAATGGGTGCAATTTTTGCTCTTACATTGCTTATCCTTGGAATCCTTCTTTTAGTTTCAGCAGTACAAAATAAAAATGGAAAAGACAGTAAACTACAACAAAAACAGTTGTTAGGTATTGGGTTTTTTTATCTTTTTTTACCTATTATCTTTAGAACTTTAATGCTTATCAGTTGTTCTATTATAGGAGAAGCTGATTTAACAGTGTATTTAGGATTAGGTTTTTATTCGATAGAACTTTTCATGCCTATTTCAGCTTTCTTCTTATTATTATCAGGAGCTCTCAAACAGTCGAGATAAAAGTTAAAATTAAATTTAAATCCAATAAATTATTTTTCTTTTTTTTCAAATCTGAAGTTTTTTGGTTAAAACATTCACAACAATAGAATTCAATATTAGCATTTTGCCAGAGTTCTATCATATATTCAAATTCATTTTCACTGCTTTGTGATATATAATCCCAAAAATCCAAATCACATTTACATTTCCAGCAACATCTCTCCTTGAGACAATTGATGGATAAATTGTTTTTATAGAATAAATTTAAAATAGATTTTTTTGGTATGTAGATATTTTTCAATACTTTAAGGATCCTCTTTTTATCATTTTATACGCACTTAGTTATAAAGATTTTATCTTGACAGTTTGGGTTTTTTCATCTATTACCATATCTTGGAACACTTCGGGAACTTCTTCTTTGAGAATTTTGAGAATATTAATTGCTAAATTACGGATTTCTCTTTGAGCTGCTTTTTCCCCTCTAAGTTTGATGAAATGTCGCAATTCTCGAAAATTTGCTGTCATTACTAATTCACTTGTAGTAGAATTTGGTAATATATATCGAGCATCTTCCTTTTTTATGCCAAAATCTCTTAATTGCTTATATTTTTTTCTTATATCCTCCATTAATTCGAAATAAATATTATGTGCTTCAATATTATTCTTAATATCTTCAGGTTCAATATAATTAAAGTTTTTCTCATCCACATATCTCTGAGATTTTTGCGTGAAAGAGCATAATCGATGTCTGACTAATTGATGAGTTAATGCCCTTGAAACCTTTGAAATTCTGAAAGATGCGAAAGCATGCTCTAAAACGGATTCATGTCCTCTCTTTACGATCATTTTAATAAAATTTTTATAACTATCTTTTGTTTGCTTCTCAAATGATTGATAAGATGTTCTTCCTGCATTTTCTATATGTTTCTCTGCATTTGGTGTTATGGTAAGGAGTTCAACTTTCATTTTTAAATCATCTTTTAATTTTAGATATGATATTTTTAAAATTTTCAGTTATTATGATAACAGAAAAATGTTTGTTCATATCTGGATTAAAATTTATGTTTCTAATATATGTTAATTATAATTAACAATATATTTTTTTATTCTTTAAATCGTTAAAATGGTTAAATTCTTAATAATAAAGCTTAATTAGTAATTGACGATATTAATGTAGAGTGAATATTATGGAAAATAAATCTGTTAAAAGGCTTTATAATGAAGCTAAAAAAGCTATGCAGAACGGAAAATGGAAAATAGGCAGAGATTTAGCACTCGATATCATTAAAGAGGAGCCGGAATATCTTCCTGGCTGGACTTTATTATTCATATTTGAGGTTAGAGAGAGTGTTATGAAGTCAACAGAATCCTTGAAAAAATATGAAATACAAGATATTCCATTTGATATTTTGGAGAAACAGGCAACTGAAAAAAAAGTCTTAGCATTTAAAACTAATTTTATCAATCAATTGAAAAAAAAAATTGATAAGGAATAAATATTACAACCTTTTAATTGCATCTCTATAATTTTTAATTTGAAACACTTAAATTTTATCATCTAAAATTTAAAAAAAATCAATTAATTACTTTAAAATATGAATAGAAAGATTTCGAAATTGAAAAAGCTATTAGAACATTGGGCTGAGCATAATGATTCACATAAAGAATCCTTTGTCAAATGGCGTGAAATCGCTAAAGAAGAAGGTCTAATTAGTGTGATGGAGAAATTAGATAAAGCAATAGAAAAAATTGATGAATGTTCAGAATTTTTAAGAAATGCTCACCAAGAAATTCAAGAATGAACCTTTAAAGAAATCAATAAATGATAGATTTTTTTTTTAGGTAAATAAAGAAAATAGGGAAAAAAATTATTTATAGGAACAAATTAATTAATGGCAAAAGTTGTTTTTTGAAATAATCAAGATTTTCTTCAATTATATCAGGATTTTCTGTAAGAGCCCACAGATAAACAGGTATTTGAAGATCTGAATATTCAAAAAGTTTTTCTCCGTTTATTGTAAAACCATTGATTGGAAAATTTAATCTAATTGTTTTTTCTCGAATTAGTCCTATTGAGCTATGAAAGTTTGAGAGTGTTTGTAGCAATATTGCAGTGTTATTTACCAGCATTTCATCCGTATTAGTTTGATGATAGCTTCCAAAAATCAATCCGTCCATTGAAATTAAACTTGTGGCTTTTCCATTAATGGTCCGTGTGAAATCTTCAAGAATATTTTCGATAATTTCAGAAGTTTCAGACACTTTTTTCAAAATAATACTAAACATCTGCATTATTGTCTCTTTTTGAAAAACTGTAGTATCGTAATACTCAATATCAAAATCACCATGTTCTTCAATTATAGGATTAAATAAATCTTTTATTTCTCTAACATGTTGTTGCCATTCGAGAGTTTTCCTAAAATCTTGATCACTCTTATGGATCACAATGATAATGGGCGCAGTTTCCTCTAAATCTTTTAAAACATCTAATACTTGAGTAAAATACTGGGCAGATTCGTCAAATCGCTCTGGATCTTGAACATCAATAACATATAAAATACCGTCTACTTCTGTAAAAAATATTTCTGGTTTATTAAAATAATATTTCTCTCTATATTGAACTTGTCCTCCAAGATCCCAGCTAATTATTGGATATCCGAAGAAATCCAATCGTTCTCTCTTAACTCCTTTAGTGGGTAACAATGATTTAATGATAGAAAATTTTTCTTGAAGAACAGCAAGAATACTCGATTTCCCTCCATTATCAAGTCCTATCATCAAAAGTTTTTTATGTGCTTTTAACTGCTCTCCAACAGCTTTCTCCAGTACTTTCGCAATCTTAATCCATTTAGTTAATATACTGGGCAAAAGTCCTTTAATTTCTGGTGGATTTTCTTCTGGAATATTTGCAAGATCTTGGATACTATTAATATCATTTTCCATTAATTTTTCTGCTGAAATTTGATCGATTCCTATCAATGTATCGGGCTTAAACCGCAAGACTTCTTCAAGCTCAGTAATAATTACATTCCTTTTGAAGAATTCTTTAATCTTAGATAATTCGTCATCTCTTTCCATTAGACATCAGATTAAGTTGTTTTTATTATTCTTAAATAAGAATATAAATATAAATATATTTAATCCAAGAAAGAGTTCAAAATTTATTTATATTGAATAATTAAAATGTAAAAATAGCATAAGTCTAGGGGAAAGGATTGGGCGTGTACCGACTTTCCGTACTGTTCGGGTGTGTTCTGTACCATTTACGATTCTCTTCGTAGCATTTAATGCAATACCATTTTTTTATGACGGGATTGAAGATCATATCTGAGGTCTGGGATCGGCATATGGGGCACATGCACACGGAGGCCCTGAGGGCGCGATCGAGGTCTTGCTCTTGGTTGGCAAGTGGAATTCTCCTTTCCACCTCGGTAGGGTGAAATCTTCTTTTTTTTTTCCGAATTTCTTTTTGCCTTTCGAAAGTAGCATTGACAATAGCCATTCGTAAAGCGTCTCGAACCTTTCGCAAGTGCGGGTTTTTTATTACGAGCGTGCGTTTTCTATCCATTTTTCATCATAAAAATTAATTTTTACTCTTTTTTTTTCGTTTTTTATTTTTGTATTTATTTTTATGGTTATTATTTAAGACTAGAATTTGTTGTGTTCCTATTAAAATTCATATATATTGAATTCAACTTAGGTTTCTAAATTTATATAAATACAAAATCTATTATTTAATTAAGATTTTTAATATTATCTATTGGGAAAAAATTAAGGTTACCATCACTGTGTCTGATCAAAAAAATCCTGAGAATATTGTAATCTGTATTGATACTTCACGATCTATGTATAGGAGTGATTATCCTCCTTCAAGATTAGCTTGCAGTGTGAATGCGCTCAAAAAATTAGTATCAAAGCGACTTTCCATAGATCCAGCTACTGCTTTTGCTCTCGTGAGATTCTCTACTAACGCTGAAAAAATCCTTGATTTTTCCAGTATAGAAAAGGAAATACTAGATTCAATTGATTCTTTAACGATTGATGGAACGTCTGCTATGGGAGATGCTTTAGCTTTATCTATTAAATTAATAATTGAGGAATTAAGAAAGATTTCTGCCAAATTTCCAAGAATTTTACTAATATCAGATGGAAATTTTACTACAACAGCAGTAGATCCCATTAAAATGGCAAGATTAGCAAAGGAATTGAATATAAAAATTGATACCTTTAGATTAGGTGAAGTTAGCCATTTAAATATCTTAAAACGTTTAAGTGATATTTCTAATGGAATATATTACTATATTAACGATGTTGAAACATTGAATGAATCTGCAATCGATTTTGCTAAATCAAATCTACACTTTTCTGGTTCAACATTCAAAAATTTAACGGAAAATCCGGTTTTTCTTAGAAAAATTGGCGCAAATCTTCTAAGAGTACAAGATCTCACAAAAGATGATGAGCAAAGAATTAAACATATTAGAGGAGTTGCCGATTACAAAAAATGTTCCATTTGTTTCTCTGATATAGATCCGATAACCAAAGGATCATTTTATTTAACAGGACGATATTGCCCAAATTGTATGACTCCTTTTCATATTCATTGTTTGTCGGGGTGGGCTGATTCTCAAGATGATCCCAGTATGAAGAGGTCAGGTACCGTTAGGTGTCCTCATTGTTTTTATTTATTAAAAATTCCGTCTGAAATTAGTCAAGCACAAAAATTAAGTGTTCTTTCAGGGACCCAAAAAAATTTAAATACAGATTCTGCCGCAACTCAAGAATGTCGAGCTTATAAAAAAAGAGTATTAGAATTGGGTGATGAAGCACTCTATAATTCTTGTGTAGTCTGTAATATAATATTTGAGAAGGATGAAGAAATTGTTAAATGTGGCAACCGCGATTGTGGTGTTTTATATCATAGAGAATGCTTTGCTAAATTAAAAAATGAGATTTGTAAAAATTGTGGGTGCAAATTAGTTTTAGAATGACTTTTTTACTTCCTATAAATTAATTTTAATCATAATATCATATTTTGAATACGTGTCTACTTATGCCTGCTAATGTTTATGAATATGGAAATATTCGAATTGAGAGAGGAAGTTTTGATCTAAGCCCCGTTTTAATAGGCACTATATTTTATGACGGAGAGACTATTATAGATCGAAAAGATCCTAACATCTTTAATCGAGAAAAGGCTAAAAAACGAATAGATAGACATTTTGATCTTGCATCTCAATATAAATTGCCTGCTATGGTTGAAATAACAGCTCCTAGTCCTGAGGCAATGATAGAATACTTAGATTTTTACTTAGATAATTATAATCCTCCATTTGTGTTGGGGGGTACTTTTGAAGCTCGAGTAGCCGGTATAAATCACCTTAAGGAGAGAGGAATAAAACCAAAACAATATATTTATAATACCATCTCTAATCTCAAGAATCAAAAGGAACTTAAACTCATAAAAGATAATAATATAGATACTGTAGTAATTTTAATAATTGGGTCTGAAAATATGACCTCAACTCAAAAGTTTAACTATTTAGTTAGAAAAAGAGAGCCTAATGGGCATAGTTTAATTGATGGGATTAAAGAGTTGGGGGTTGAAAAAATATGGGTTGATGGAGGAGTATCAAGTTTAGAGAGTTTAGCGTATATTCTTGAGACTCAACAGTTAGTTAGTGAATCTCTTAAGTTGCCTGTTGGAACTGCCCCGAATTTATTTTTATTTCAATATTCCTCCCCCCGATTAAATAAAAAGTTTCATACGCGTTTTCGAAGGGCAAGTATTATGTTCATAGCAACTTGGTATTCTAATTTTATTTTTTATGGAGCAATAGAAGATGCTATTGAATCCTTTTCTTCCGCTTATCAAGCATTCAAATTCAAAAAAATTATAAAAGATAAGAATATAAGACTCTTAGATTAATTTCTGTAAAACTAAATAATTTTAAATTAAAATTTATTTTTTAGATGTATAACAAAGATGTTTGTTTTAAATTATTACCAAAAAATAAAGTACAACTTTTCTGAATTTTAGGAGAAAAATATGATAAATAATCACGACAGGGAAGAAATTGAAATTGAAGCACTGAGATTAATCGATCAAGCTGAAGAATTAGTTAATAAGGGTAAAGGAAAAAAGGCAATTGATCTGTACGAAAAAGCCGCTCAGAAATTCTTGGATTTGGGAAGCTATATCAAATTAGATGAACTATTTATTAAAATATCTTCAATTATTTCGAAGTTTAAAAATAATATTCAAGCAGTATATCGATTAAAATCAATAATAAGGAAGACAGAAGAATTGAATTTGGAGGAAATATCCGCAAAATTACTAATCCAATTGGGAAATATAGCTTATCGTATGAAAGATTATGAAACAGCTGGGAGATCTTGGAAAAAAGCTTCTGATTATTTTTATAGCATAGATCCTGAAGAATTTCACAATATTTCTTCAGAATTGTTGTTAAGAGCAGGCCAAGCTTTAGAAAGAACAAGTACAAGCAAAGATGATGGAGAGAGATTGATATTGAAAGCTGTCATGACTGTAAATAAATTTGACGAAGTCTACCAATTGGAAGAAAAAAGAGCCCTTAAGTTATTGAATTTGGAGAATTATGAAGCTGCTGCTAAAAAATACATAGAAGTTTCAAATTATTTTCAAAAAGCGGTTCAATATGTTGATGAATTATTAGATGATACTGAATTTATCAATGTTATGAAAAACGTAAAAAGTAGACTTCTTCATTTGAGTGCAGAATATAAAGCTGTAGCAGCAATTAGTTTAAGAGCCTCTAGGAACCGAGATTTCAATCCTCAAATCAAAAATCTTGCCCACGATTCTATAGATTATTTAGTAAATTCAATAAATTTATTAAAAGATGTATTAATATCAAGAGAATCAGAAAAAGATAAAGAGGATATATTGAGGATAACATTCGATACACTTCTAATTAGTATTCTCCAGGAAATGCTTGGTGAGAAAGAAATTCAACCAATAGAATTTTTACTGAAGAAATTTGATAAAACTGATTCGAATTTGATTAAAAGATTGAAGCAAACACCCTTCTTTAAACTCACAGAAAGAATCGAAAAACTCGGAATTGAAGAATCTCTAGACAAAATTAAAGAAACCAATTTAGGTCATCTAAATAAAGTTAAAGAAGCATTAATTTCTTCTTTTTAATATCGAATAATGAAGAATTAATAATGAATAAATAAAAAATAGTAAGATTAATGTAATTCTCTCGCAAGAATTTTTTTAAAATCCTCATTTCCTTTCTTTATTTGATTCTTCATACTTTCTTGATTATTATTATTGAAATTTATAATATTATTATTATAATTATTAGCTAAAAATTCACGAAAAGAAATGATTAATTTATGAATATTTGGAAATTCATTTTCTCTGTATAAAGGAAAAAGACCCCCATCTTTAAGTTTTTGACTTTTCTCACTCATCTTATCACCTGTTAAAATTATAATCTCCCAACATTTTCCATAAATATAAATTAATACAGACAACGAAATTTCTGATTTTTAATTCTTTCAAATATTAATTGGATTCTAATTAATATCCAGAAATTTCTTTTTTTAAAATATCTAAATATTCTTCTTTTTTCATTTCCATATTATTATTATCTTGAGATATAAAGCAATCGGGAGGAATTTTTTTACTATAAAAACTTAGATATAAAAAGATTAAATTCGTGATGCTTTTATTTATACATTCAGAGTTTTTATATTTAAACAGAAACTTAGTTAATTGATTAATTAATTTAAATTTCGACTTTTGTTGTTTTTCAAATGATCCTGTGTTCTTTTGAAGAGATTCAAATCTACTTAAATATTTGTCAACAAGTTTTTTTTCAATTAACAAATTTAAATTCATTCTAAAATAACAATATATTTGTTATTACTCTATTCTTACATATTTAAACAAATATAATTTAGAGTAAATCGGGTTTTGATTATCTTTTGATAGATCAAAGCCCTTGACCATATTATAATGAGAAATTTTGAGATAAAAATAATAAGTTTTTAAGAAAATTGTAATAATAATTGATTATATTTTATTTTACTAATCTTTCGGACCCCGTGCTTCCCAGAGCTATAATCACAAGAGATCAATCCTGCTTCTTCCAATTTTTTGATTTGAGCTGAAATATTCGCTTCAGTCATATCTAATTTCGCAGCGATATTCGACACATCCATAGGACCTGTGTGGATATATTGCAGAATTTCTCGCCGTGTTTTTGAAGAAAGGGCTTTAACAATTAACTCAATATGCTCATCTGAATCTATAATTATCAAATCCGAATTATTTTCTAATAAACCTACCTCTAAAATTTCACTTTCGCTCAATTCGTTAACTTCCATAATTTTTTATATAACCCTTATTAAAAATTTTGATTACTTTAACAAATTTAGAAAATAATTTCATCCTTTTATATTTTAGTTAAAAACCTTATGATATTCGATTGTAATATTAGCTCTTCAGAATAATTAAATAGTTACATTCACTTACAAAATACTACATTTCTTCAAATTACTTTTAATTTGCTTTAAAACTATCGATAAATATTTGATTAAATGAGAACGGATTAAAACTTTAGAAATCCGTTTATATCATCTAAATTCCTTAATAATTAAAAAATATATTAATAAGATATAATTAAGTTTATCAAATAATCATAAAAATCTAATAGAGAGAAATTTCTTAGGATCGAAAATTTGAGAAAAAATACTCTTTCTACTTAGATATCAAAATGATCACAAAAAATTGGGGATAGAGATTTTTTAGATATAGTTTATATTTTAATGTAAATTTCTATAATTCTTAAAATGCTCAAAAATGAGTATATATAAAAGGATTCAAAGTAAGATATTATTAGAAAATAGATTTCCGATTTTTAATAGAATACATTCCATTATTCAATATTAATTTGAATATTTATAAATATGTTTCCAAAGAAAATAAATTGAACGAAAATAATTATGTATATTCCATTAATGTCCAATAATTATATTAATTTCTTTCTATTAACAAACATATAATCCTATAAAAATTCAAAAATTATGATTCTATAGTAAATTATATTTATTAATTACTTTAGTTACTTAAGCTTACAAACTAATACATAAATTTATCATTAATCTTTTTTATTTTTCTAAAAAATTACTTTAAACATCAAGTTAATATTTAATTAATTTACCCAGAATTAAATAAAAGTTGGTCTTAAATAGAAATAGATAGGATTTCTAATAATTATCGAAAGAATCAATAGAATTTCAAATATAAATAATATTCCGATCTACTAAAATATAATCCAAAATACATATGTTGTAAAAAAATATTATAAAATCTTAAGATTAATATCCTTTTTGCATTATAAATTAAAAATATTGGATTGTGTCGAAGTAAAATTCGAAATATTTATTTAATTTCACTACAATTGAGCTATATTTATTAATTTACAAATTATCCTTGAATTTAAGTATTTTGTTAACAAAAAATTATAGGAATTTAATATCCTCTGCCACTTTACAATCATGAATTTATAAATCATAATAATCCTTTTTTCTTCATAAATTTATACATTAAATTTTAATTTTTATAGAAAAAGTGGGTAAAAATAAATACAAAAATTACTTTCGTTACTTAAGATTAATAGATCGAATTATTGGAGATTCAAAAAACATTACAATTGTAAAATTAAGTGAATTATGACTCCAAAAGATAAAAAAGAAGTTAAAAAGGATGCGATTCTTACAGTAAGAATAAGTCCAGAGCTTGATCAAACATTAGATGAAATTTGTGATAAACGAAGATTAACTAAAGCTGCAGTAATTAGAGAATATTTAGAGAGGGCTCGCTTTTTTCTAATTGATCATAGTTCAATAAAATCGCTTAACGAAAATGATTTAATTTTATTAAAGAGAAGATTTTTTAAATCAATAATCTCAAAATTTGATGAACCTAGACAAATCGAGATTGGGACTGAATTGGCCCGATTTATTAATGACCTAACACGATTACAAGGAAAATTAGATGATGTTTCATATAAATTAGATCTCTGCGAAGAATATGGATTATTTCCAAAATTTATAGATAAGCAAAATTATGTACTAATATCTAAAAAGTTTGGACCTGAAAGGTTTGTTGAAGCCTTTATTTGGTACCTCATTACAAAGGGAGATGAGGGAGATTATGATAAAGAATTCATTACAAAAGAACTTGAGGATAGTAGCAAGCTTATGAAAAAATATAAGGAGACAATTCAACCAGTTCGAAGAGATGCCTCACATTTTGCTTTTGAATTTGCAAAAATTGAAGAAAAGAAATAAAAAAAGTTAATTATTTTCTATCACTTCCTGGAGTCCTAATAATGGAATTATAAATTTATTAGGTCTAAAAAGCATCTCATACTGAATTTCATGAAGAATTCTTTCAATTGTATAATAATTTATCAATGTAATGCTCGGTTCTAAATCTTTAAGAAATCTTCCCATGATTTTTGATTCCCATTTATTTAAAAAATGTAATACAGTATTAAGTGTTTTTCTTTTTTCTCTTGTTCCTTTACGGAAAAATAAACTATAAAGAATTTCCTCAGCAACAACATATCTTTCTTCCTCAAAGATGGTTTTCTCGATATATTGGAGTAGAGTATTGAATTTAATATAACTTAAAGATCGTAAATATGAAGCCAAATCTTTTTCAATCGGAAATTTTTGTTTCTTCTCTTCAAATGAGAGTTGAGGATCACCTTCAAAATCCATGAAATAGAATTTATAAGAATTCTTTTCTTTTTTATAAAGGATTTGTTCCATGTGAAGATCTTGATGAACAGCTTGAACTTCAATATTATCTTTTTGAAATTCATTTCTAAATTTTTCGAGAATATCTTTTGTGTCTATTAAGATTGAACTGATTTTGGGTAGATTATAGAACATATTTTCAGACTCTTGTTTCATTAAATACTGCAAATCTGAGATCATAAGATTTAGTTTTTGAGTATAATTACTGAGATAAAAATCACTTTCAACTATTTCTAACTTATAGTGTTCATTTTCAGGAAAAATAAGGGCTTTATGTAATTCATTTATAGATTCAGCTATTCTATCAGAGACTTGAAGCGTTTCTGCACAATAATTTTTAATTAATCGAGAGCTCTCTTTTTTTTCGATCAAATTAGAATAATCCTCGTTTGGATTTGAAAAAACCTCATATATCATTTCGTTTAGTTCATTCCAATGTATATCACCAACATTTCCTTGATTTGGCAAATATTCATAGACTCCTATAGCTTCTTTTCCTTTAATTTCAATTGTTCCATATATTTTAGGTGTTCCAGGAAAATTATTTTTCAATAACACAAACAACGTTAAAGGCTCTAAACTATCTGAGTATTCTTTATATGCCTTCATTACATAAGAAAGGGATTCCGTATTTTTCTCTTTTTTATTGAAGAGTGTTAATTTAAACAATAAATTAGTTGTATTTCCTTTCCCTAATTGTTCTAATTTAGCATCATATCGTTCAGGGTAAATACTTGCTTCTATGAGATTTTGGACTTTTTTCATATTAACTTCGTCTTGGAATTGTTCCTCATACAAAGTTAATTTTAATGAGAGTGTTGGAAAACTTTCGGTTATTTCTTGTTCAAATAGCATTTTCTTCCAGAAATAAAGAGTAAATTCCGCTTCTATTAGATTAATTGTAAAAATCTTTTGTTCTTTTTCAAGGGTAAGAGCAATCTTTTTACTAAATGTATTTTCAGTGAGTTTTAAAATATTTTTCTTATCTTTTTCACTGGACTCTAAAACTTGATCTAAATTTTTATAGTATAATAGAGGGAGAAAATACTTTTTTTCATATTCTTCTGATCTAGATATCTTGATAACAGTTAGAAAAATTCTTTCTGCAATAATTTCAAAATATTCTAATGAGATATAAAAATCTAAATTCGATAATAGAAATTTATCTCCAAACCATCTTCTCGAGATAAGCCAAGCCTTAAATTCGTTTGTATTTAAAAGATTTTCAAAAATATTTTCATCCAAATGAGTTAAAAAAGACATTTTCACATCAACTCCATTTTTTTATTTATAATAAAATAATATTGAAATGTTGTTAAAATATAATATTAATAGTTAGGAATGATTATTTTCATTTCCTATATATAAAATCTATAAATCTTTATAGTGAATTAATTAATTAATTTCTTTCTTTCAAACTATCCCAAAATTTTTTGATTAATTCATTATTAAAAACATTAGAATTTCGATATGAAGGAAAAATAAAAAAAATGAGTAATAATAATAAAAAATCAATTTTCTTTCCATTAATATTCCATTTCCACCAACCGATTGATAATTTTGAATGGGTATTCGAGGAATCTTATAAGAAGGCATATAAACCATTAGTTGACTCCATGTATAAATATCCGAGTATAAAATTCACCCTTCATTTTTCAGGTAACATTTTAGATTGGTTTATTAAAAATAAAAAGGAACTTATTGAAAAAGTCAAAACTATGGCAAATCGGGGACAAATAGAAATTATAGGAGGTGGCTATTACGAACCCATTTATGCTATAATCCCTAGAAGAGATAGAATTACTCAAATCAAAAAATTAACAAAATTAATCAAAAAAGAATTCAATTTAGAGGTAAATGGCGCGTGGTTATCAGAACGAGTATGGGAGCCAAATTATCCCTCCTTTTTAGAAGAAGCGGGATTAAAATATGTTATTATAGATGATAATCATTTTCGATCTACAGGAATTACACAAGAAGAGACACTTTATACGTATAGTACAGAAGATCAAGGAAAAACACTTAGAATTTTCCCAATAAATGAAGATTTAAGATACTTAACTCCATGGAAACCGACCACATATACAATTAAACATTTAAAAGAATTAGCTGATGAAAAAGGAGATAGAATGGCACTTTTTATATCAGATGCCGAGAAAATGGGTGTTTGGGGCTCAACTCACCAAATCTGCTATGTTGAGGGAAATGGACACCAAGAGGGAGATAACGGTAAACCATTTATACCTAAATTATTTGAAAGAATAGTTAAAAATGATTGGATTAAATCGATAACTCTTTCTGAATATATGAAAACCTATCCCGCAAAAGATTTAGTATATCTACCAACTGCCTCTTATGATAAGATGGAAGAATGGGTTTTACCCACGAAAATGCGTAGAGTTTTTGAAGATTATAGAGAAAAATTAAGAGAAAATGAAGATAAAGAAGAATTATATATGTTTTTAAAAGGAGGATTTTGGCGATATTTTCTTGTAAAGTATCCAGAATCCAATAATATGCACAAAAAAATGTTATATGTACGTGAAAAATTAATTCGAATTGAACAAAAACTAGATTCTATAAAGAGTCAAGATAAAAGAAAGGAAATCGAAGAAAAAATAAGTAATGCTTGGGATGAGATTTATAAAGCTCAATGTAACGATCCCTATTGGCATGGTTTATTTGGAGGTGTGTATTTACAATTTTTACGATTCGCAATTTATAAACACTTAATAAATGCTGAACTCCTAATGGATGAGATTAATCATATACTGTTTCCAAATGTGAAATCTTATATTAGTATTCTTCCCTTAGATTTTACTAAAAAAACTCGGACAGAATTAATTATTGAATCAGATCTATTAAACTTATATATAAACCCTTTTGAGGGGGGTACTATTTTCGAATTAGATTATAAACCTAAAGCCTACAATTTACTTAATACATTGACAAGATGGGAAGAATCTTATCATGAAAAAGATAAAATTAAGAAGAGTGAAATCTCGATCGACAGACATAGAAGGAGTATGCTTAGAATTAGATTCTTTCAAAAAGATATATCTTTAGAACAATTAGCTGATGATAGATATGATGAATATTCAAATTTTCCTGAAGCAAATTTTAAGGCAATAAAAACACAAAAAGATGATCAGAAAGCAACAGTTATCTTAGAGAAAGAGGGAGAGATAAGACATCCAGATTCAAATTATAATTTTGGCATAAAAATAAGAAAAGAAATTGTAGTTAAAAAAAATATTATAGAATTATCTATTAAAGGCAATATATTGAAAAATCCTCAAAGTGATGATAATTTAGGAGAATTCTTAAAAAAATTAAATTTAGGTGTTGATATTCCTTTCTTCTTTAATGGAGACTCAAAAAACTTTTCGTGGAAAAGTCATCAACTAGAAGAAGATATAATACAGGATAATCTTCTTCAAGACCCATTTCAATATTCTGGGACGCATTTTAGCGCTTATGACAAAGATTATGATCTAACTTTCGATTTAGAAATTGATTCTAATCTCAATAATAAAATAATTAAATTCCCACTAATCTCCTATACTTGGACAGATGAAGGCTATAAGGATATTTTTCAAGGAATTAATGTTATTCCGATTTTCAATTTTGAAAAAGATTTTACAATCAATATTAAGATAACTATCTTATAGTTAAGGTATCACTTTTAAATTTTTCGCTTTTTCCTCTTTTTTCTCTTCAATCCTAATAATTCGTCGAATTTCTTAACATTTAAATAGTTGGAAAACCCATCTAAAAATAACTTTAAATAATTTCTTTCGATCTATATGAGAGAATATCGTCATTATCAGAATAGAAAGTCTTGGAGTTTCAATCATAAAACATTTGAAGAATTCCTAGAACGAAACGAATATCTTAAAGGCGTACGTAAAAAATTGATGGATAAAAAACTTAATAAATAAGTTCATTATCTATAAATTCCCTTATTTTTCCTAAAATTATGAAAATTTAGGCATATCTTTCTTTATAATTTATATCATTTATCTTTTATGATATTCTAGATCATAATGAGAACCTTAATAATACCTTGTTTACATATAATTAATGCAAGAAAGTAAAGATTAAGAGGGGATGAATTATGTTTAAACTTGATAGATGTAGAGTCAATTGTGATACTAAAGCATGTTGGAATGCATGTGAGGATTACTTAAAAGAAAAAATCGATAGAAGCAAGTTTGTAAATGATATACGTAAAGAATTAGTGAAAAAAAGGATAAAAAACCATAAATATTCAAAAATTAGCTAACTCTAACTTTCAAATCCATATTTTCCTAATAATGGGACAAATCTTACCCCTGTAATTCTTTCTCGTTTGATCTTCCCGTTTATTTTCGTAATATTATATAAAAATTGAGTAAATCGTTTTGCACCGGCGGGAATACACATTATTCCTCCCTCAGCTAATTGTTTCTCTAAAGGAGGGGGAATTTCCTTCGGAGAGGCTGCAGTTACTAAGATCTTATTATAAGGTGCTTCTTTTTCGTATCCTAATGTCCCATCTCCTATAATAACAGTTATTCTTTGAGCATATCCTGTTTCCTCGAAATTCTTTCTTGCTTTCTCTGCTAAATCATCATGCCGTTCAATAGAATAGACATGTCCCTGAGAATCCGAATTAGCTGGTGCGACTATTTCAGCACATAAAGCAGCATGATACCCCGATCCTGTTCCAACCTCAAGAACTTTATCTCCTTTTTCGAGTTCAAGGATCTCACACATCATAGCATTCATATGAGGGGCTGAGATAGTTTGACCCGATCCTATAGCCAAAGGAGTATCAATATAAGCAGAGGATCTAACGCTTTCAGGAATGAATTTTTCCCTTGGAACTTTTAACATCGCATTTATTACTTTTACTTGAGTTAATATTCTTCGTTCCTTTAGCTCATCTACTAATTCCTTACGTTTCTCTTCAAATGACATATTTTATATTAAGAATAGATATTTTTTCAAAAATGTTCTAATAAAATATTTATTTTCCTTCGTTTAATGATTATTAAATAATTATAACTTATTTCTCATCAAAAAAATATTATTCCATAGATTTTTAAGATATTTTAGAAAATTTATAAACTTTATTTCCCTGTATAGTTTCGTTATTTATGGAGATATTAATTTCAAAAGAAGAATTTTTATTTGATAATTCTAAAAATTTAACACGTTTTCCTTTCATAAGAATCTTTTTTATTTTATCAAGCTTTATCTTTTCTTTATTTTCAATAAGAATATCTTCTCCTTCTTGCAATCTTATATTATTATTTTCAATAAGAATATTTGCGGTCTTAGAATTTCTGTTATACGAAAGAATTCTACCAATGTACTCTTTTTTCCAAGGAGATATATTGCCTCTTTTATCAAATTGAACTTGATCAGGAGAAGGACGCTGAAAGTAAAACCCTGTATGAAATCCTCGATTATAAACCTTTGATAATCTTTCCATCCAAGAGGTAATTTTTTCCTGAGTATATGTTTCATTATAATAACTTCGAATAGCCTCTTTATAACATTCACATACAGTCCTAACATAGACAGGGTCCTTCATTCTTCCTTCTATTTTGAAGGCATCAATATTAGCATTAATTAATTCTGGAATGTATTCAATCATACAGAGATCTTTTGCATTTAAAAACATCTCCCCATCATAAATTAATTCATTATTTTGATCATCTATTAATTTCCATTCACGACGGCATGGTTGGACGCAAGCGCCTCTATTTGCGGAATATTTTGAAGAGTCCTCAATCGTAGCCGATAAATAACATCTTCCACTAATAGAAGTACACATAGCACCATGAACGAATGTTTCTATTTCCGTGGATTTTAAACTTCTTTTAATTTCTTTTATTTGATTTAGCGAGACTTCTCGGGCTAAAATTATTCTCTCTGCCCCGAGATTTTCATAAAATTGGGCAGACATAATATTTGAAACATTCGCTTGGGTAGATATGTGAAAATTGACATCAAATTCTCTCGCAAATTCAATAGCAGCTATATCATGGACGATAATTGCATCTATCTCTGTTAGCTTCGCTTCACTTATAACATCTCTAAGCTCTTGTAATTCTGAATTATAGATCAAGATATTTGTACATAAATATGCTTTTATTGGTGGTTCCTGAGAATGGCAATATTCCACAATCTTTCTGAGCTCCTCTTTTTTGAAATTTTGAGCATTTAACCTCATATTGAAATCCTCAATACCAAAATATATAGAGTCTGGGATATTTTCAATAAATTTTAGAGTTTTCCAATTTTGAACTGGAGCTAAGAGTTCTGGAAGATTAGATACGTTTTGTTTCATAAATTTAGTAAAAATCTTTAATATATTAAAAATTAAATATTATAAATTTATTTCTCTGAAAATTAAAAGGAAATAGAATAAATAAATGTGATTTGAAAAACTATGAAAGTTGTCTTATTTAATGGGAGTGCTAGGAAAAAAGGAAACACATATCATGCTCTAAATATTGTTATGGATGAATTAAGTAGAGAAGGAATTGATTGCAAATATATTTGGCTGGGGCAAAAAAATTTACAAGGATGTACTGCTTGTGGGGCTTGTTCCGAAAATAAGGATGGGAAATGTGTTTTACCCGATGATGGAATGAATGAATATATTGAAAAAATGATCGAAGCAGATGGAATTATTTTAGGATCTCCAACATATTTCGCTGATGTATCAACAAATATGAAAGCTCTGATTGAAAGAGCCGGTTATGTATGTAGAGCTAGCGGCGATCTATTAAAAAGAAAAGTAGGGGCAGGAGTGGTCGCTGTAAGACGAGGGGGAGGCGTCCATGTATTTGAAAGTATCAATTATTTTTTCCTTATTGCCCAGATGATTGTAGTTGGGTCTAGTTATTGGAATTTAGGATATGGATTATCTCCAGGGGATGTTAAAGATGATAAAGAGGGACTCCAAACCTTTAAAACTTTAGGGGAGAATTTTGCTTATGTGCTAAAAAAGTTAAAAAGTTAATATTTTATCCCTATTTTCTTTATTTTTAATTTTTTAATAATAATTAATTTGCAAGATTACGTTTTTTTATTCCAATAAGATTTTTAATTTATAGAAATGAATCTAAAGTAGAATAATACAATCATTAGGAATAATACATAATAATATAATTATTTAGTTGATTACCGTGAGTGAAAAAATGAATGTTCTTTTTATAATGTGTGATGCCTTGCGTTATAATCATCTAGGATGTATGGGTAATGAAGTGGTGAAAACTCCAAATATTGATAAATTAGCGGAGGAAGGTGTTAAGTTTACAAATTATTTTTGTACTAATCCTATATGTATGCCAAATAGAGCAACCTTAGAAACTGGAGTGTATCCAAATGTTCACGGAGTAAGGAGTAATGGAATTAACTTGGATCAAGATGCACCTACTATGATAAAAACTCTTAGAAAGAGAGGTTGGCATACTGCTGCTGTAGGCAAAATCCATCATCAATATTGGATGGCCCCTTTTAAACATAGATATAAGTCCTATGAAGGTTTAGTTGAATGGGCAAAAAAGGAAGTAACTTCAGAAAATTTTCCAAAACCTTATTATGGGTATGAAGAAGTGGAAATTGTTTCTGGAAATGGGAGTATATGTGCTGGACACTATTTAGAATGGTTGGAAGAGAAATCTCCAAAAGAGGCTGAAAAAATGAGAAAGAAAGTAGTAAATTACGATAATTTATTCAGTCTTTATTGCGATGAGATTCCAGAAGATTTATATAATACTACATATGTAAAAGAACGTACAATCGCTTTTCTGGACCGTTATGCTCATGGAAAGTACGGAGATAAACCTTTCTATTTACATTGTTCTTTCCCAGATCCTCATTATCCCTTATATCCTCCGAAAGAATATCAAGATATGTACAGATCGGAAGATGTAAAATTACCTATGAGTTTTGATGATATTGAAAGATTATATAATCATGAATATTTAGGCCCATTAATTGAAAAACCTCCATTTAAAAAAGCATTCTTAAGAGAATCCACAGAAGAGGAGGTTAAAAATATCACCGCTTTAACGTATGCTTCTATTTCTTACGTTGATTATTGCATTGGACAAATATTAGCTGCATTAGAAAAATTAGGATATTCAAATAATACTATGGTAATTTTTTCAAGTGATCATGGGGATCTCATGGGAGACCATGGATTATTATTCAAAGGACCTTGTCCATTTAATGGTGTTCTACAAATTCCCTTGATATGGAAAGTTCCGGGGTTTTCAAGAGGAAATGAATCTGAATCATTGGTCAGTACTATAGATCTACCAAAAACAATATTGAATCTTTTAAATGTGAAAGAACGCCATCATCCTCCTAACATGCAAGGATTTGATATCACTCCAATCTTGAAAGATCCAAGAATGAGCATGCGAGATTCAGTACTAATCGAAAATGATGAAGAAATTGGACCGCTTGAATCGAGACTTAGACATTTAATCACCGATGATTATAAACTAACTGTTTATGAGACTGCTCCTGAATTTGGAGATTTATATGATCGTAAAAATGATCCTTATGAATTAAATAACTTATGGAATGATCCAAATTTCAAGGATAAGCGCTGTGAACTTCTTAACTTAATGTTACGTGAGAATTTAAAAGCTCAAACAAAATATCCAGAGAGGATTGCAGGTAGTTAATTCGACTATGAAAAAAAAATCCTACTGATGGTCTTATAACTAAGATTTTCCACATATGATTCTTCAATGCTATAGTAAAATGGAAAAATGGCTAATTTATCTCCCTTGGATTAGCTCTTTCATTTCTAAAACTTTTTTGAAAAAGGGAAAATATTATACTGAAAGATATAAATAGAAAAATTTTTAGATTATAGATAAGAAATTTATATTTCTGCAATTATAGTTGGATCATAATAAATTTTTACTATTAATAATAGGGGAACAGATTGAGACGATTAAATAATAGGTTAATTTTGTTTGTATTATTCTTTGTATTCAATTTGACAATTATATTTATATTCACAAATTATTCTAATGCGCAAACAGATGAATTTAATTTCAATATTTATCATGAGATGGATTTTATTGAATATGCTAATTCCTTAAATTCAGAAGAAAATATAACAGGTATTGATTTACAATTTCCAAGTTCTAATTGGAATATGACTGATTTAAACCTTAATTTTACAAATTTAGAATATTTAAGAGGAATTAAAATTGTTGAAGATAATATTATAGCAGGTAATATAGAATCTATTGAAAGAAGATTTATCACTGCCATGTCCGTCCAGATTAAATTAGAAGATATCACTACAATTTATGGAGTAGAAATTTATGGGTATGCTAAAAATCCGAATCCCTCTCTTGATTTAGTATTTCTTCAAATACAAGGATATGACAATAATCTCAATACACCAAACGGAACAATTTTTCATGAAGAAGAACTTAATATGTCCACAGAAATAAAGTGGTATAAACAGATTTTTAGTTCTCCATTAAAATTATCTCCTGGGAATTATTCTCTTGTTATTAATGTAGATAATACAGAAAATCCTCAAACTACCTATAATTGGTATTATAATGATGAACTTGATGCTCCCCAATTATATACTTGCGAATATACCGGATCATGGAACGTTTTAGCCAAAGGGAAACCATTATTGTATAAAATTGATCAAAAAATTTTAGAAGACATTTACCCAAATGATATAAATATGAGTTTAACATTAGCAAATTCTACTTATAAAGTTAATAATGGAAAAACTATTGGAACGGGTTTCTTTAATATAAGTGGAGTAAATATAGCACCATCAGAAAGTAATATTCTGAATATTGAGATCTCTAAAAACAAATCCTACAATCTTATCTTTAATTTAAATTACAGTTTAATTCTTTTTAAAATTGTTAATTCTAATACAATTCTAAAAATCACAAATTATCTTAATATCGTTAATTGGACATTAAATCCGGATATCATAAGATGTTCATGCAATAATTCTGTAGTATTTAATTATCCGAAAAGTTGGTATAATTTTAGAATATTTAGAGACAATATTGATGTGACTTCCAATATTACAATAATTCCAGGAGAAAATAAAATTTTGATATCAAATTCGATAATTACTGAAGATTCCAAATGGATTATTAAAGCAAATTCTTTATATGTTGATTTTCAATTAGAAGTACCTGAAACTAATTTTGAAGCAAAACAGAATTTAAGATTTTCGGTCTCTCCTCCTTCACAGGATGGGAATTTAACCTTTATATTATATGATTCATTAGAATTTAAAGAATTTGAAGAAAAAAGGACTCTCCCAACCGAAAATTTGACTTTTTCTTATTCTATACCTGAAAATCCACAAGAAGGTATTCATACGGCGTATATAATTTGGAATAATGCAACGGATGCAGGAATCCAAGTTCAAGAGTTCCAAATAACTGTTCCTTTCACTTTAGATCCTATGCTAATAATAATTATTGCTGTTGGATCAATAGTGGGTATTGCTGCAAGTATTGGAACCTATCAAGTCTACAAACGAGAGAAAATTAGAAAGGAAAAACATCGTCAAAAAATATATAATAAATATATGGATATCCTTAACCTTCAATATATTTTAATTATTGATAAGAAATCTGGATTGGAGGTATATCAACAAAAATTTGCCGGTAAAGAAATGGATGCTACATTAGTTTCGGGATTCTTAGAGGCGATGCGTAGTTTTGGTATTGAACTCACTAATACTCAAGAACTTGCCCAGACTATTAAATTGGATTTCCAAAAATCCAAAATATTGATGTCAGAATATATGAATTTTCGGTTAATCTTAATTATGAGTGAAAATCCTTCTGATAATTTTCTTGAATCTATTAAAGATCTCTCATTAAGTATAGAAAAATACTATGGGGAGTCTATTCGTCAATTTCATGGCGGTAAAATAAAACAGTTTGAAGGTATTAGAGATTTAATTGATGAACACTTGAATACAACATTAACATATCCCTTAAAAATTAATGAAAAAATTGATATTAAAAAACTCTCATCAGAAGAAAAATTACTAGTTAAAAGAGCTAAAAATATTATTACTGAACAAAATGAATATTTTTTTATAACGTATTTAATTGGTAAGAGAGGGAAGTTTTCTGTAGCAGAAGCGGAAACCATTCTTAAGTTAATTAAAAAGAAGGTATTGGTGCCATATCAAAACAAAATTCTCTAATATAATAATTCTTTTCTCAAACAATTCCTAATTCTTTCTCTATCACCCTTTTTAGCTTTATTAAGTCTCTTTATATAATATCCAATCGAGTTAAAAATTTTAAATAAATTTTTAGGATTCATTTAATTAAAGTTTTATTTACAACCCTAATCTAATAATCTATAAAAACATATAAATGATTAAAAATGCAAATCCATTCAGATTTCAACATTCGATTTAATCCAGAAAAATGTACTGGATGTCGTATATGTCAATTGATATGTTCATTCACATTTACAAAAAAATTTAACCCAGATCTTTCTCATCTTAAAATTCGCACTCCATATGGGCATAAACCCCAGTTAAAAATTTTAGACACTTGTAAAAGGTGTGGATTATGCGTAGAGCATTGTATTTATAATGCATTGGAAATAATGGAGGAAGATGATTTATGAATTATAACGGCTACACGGGAAATATTCTGAATATTGATTTAGCGACGGGGACTATTTTAGTTGAAAAAGAGAACCTTGAGGATATTACTCATTTTATCGGGGGAATAGGTATGAATTGTCGACTCGGAGCAGATCTAATTATTCCAGAAATTAAGCCTCTGTCCTCTGATAACATAATCATTATTGGAACAGGTCCCTTGGTCGGAACTATTATGCCTGGCTCTTCCCGAACAGTAGTCTTATCTAAATTCCCTGCTACAGGAGCAATAGCTAACTCTTGTGGAAGCATGAGTTTTGGATTTTATATGAAGCAAGCAGGATATGACCATATTATCATCCGAAACCGAGCCAGTTCACCAAGTTATTTGTATATTAAGGATGATAATATTAAAATGAAGGATGCGGCAGAATTATGGGGTAAGGATATTGTTGAAACCACAAATATTCTTAAAAAGAAATATGGGGAATCTGGAGTTATAACTATGGGACAGGCAGGAGAAAACTTAGTCGTTTCGGCTCTCACTTTAATTGATAAAACATCAACGCTTGGAAGGGGTGGGTTAGGAGCGATAATGGGTTCAAAAAACCTTAAAGCAATATTAGTTCAAGGCAGTAAAGGAATAGAGGTAGCGAGACCGAAAGAATTTATGAATCTCTATCGCCAATTATATAATCGAATTGAGAATTATCCCCATCGAGAATCTTGGCATCAATTAGGAATGCTACGTAGTTTACCTATAAATATGATTTTGGCAGCCAAAGGACAGAAAAAAAAAGCCCGACAATGTAATGAACGTACATATCTTAATAAATTGAAATATCGCCGACTTGCATGTCCATCTTGTCCAATGGGAGATAAAGATTTATTAGAATTACAAGAAGGTAAGTTTTCTGGATTAACCAATTATGCATCTTCCGTTATTAACCCATTTTTAATGCTAACTCTTGACGGATTGGAAACCTATGGACAAGCTATTAAAGCATTCGATTTGACAAATCGATATGGTCTTGATTCTCTGACAATAACTTCACTATTAAATTTTTTAGCAAGAATGAATGAAGATGGGATCTTAACCGAAGATGAAACTGGAGTTGATTGGAAACGAAATTATAATTCCTTAATCAGATTAATTGAAATGATCGCTTATCGAGAGGGTTTTGGTAATATTTTAGCCGAAGGATGGGGCAAATTATCGAAATTATATCCAGAGATAGATAAAAAGATGCTTGTAATAAAGGGTTTAGATGTGATATTCGAACCACGATTTTTACGAATGGGAACAATGGAATTTGAACAGGTGGTTAATCCTAAAGGTGCTCATGTCGCATC
>Ga0209918_1000529_pt1 | contig 24775 bp, 25 predicted proteins | sample SalPonD_shore_MG_FD_185712 | JGI IMG/M metagenome (GOLD analysis project Ga0209918, IMG submission 185712) | Salt pond soil microbial communities from South San Francisco under conditions of wetland restoration - Salt Pond MetaG... | ecosystem: Environmental > Aquatic > Marine > Intertidal zone... | reverse complement strand
TGCCCGAGCCGTTCGCTCCGATCAGACCGTAGCGATTGCCGTTGCCGAACTTGACGGAGATGTCCTCGAACAGAGGCTTGGCCCCGAACTGTATGGTGAGATTGGCGGTGGTAATCAAGAGAATGCTTCCAAAATCAGTAATTGAACAAGGGCGCGGGACCGGCGAGGCCCGGCGGCCAGCCGTCGGGCGGACCGTGCAGAAATGAGTTACGGGATCTGTAACACGGGGACGGAAAATCGCGCGTGGACCATATTTTCGCATATCCGCGGCACGGTCGCGACCGATAGCCCAAAATGCAACCGGCGGCCCGGACCTGGAAGTCCGTGGCATGCCTCTAGGCCTGGCGTCGAGCAAACCAGAGCACGTAGCGCGCCCCCTTCTTGCCGCGAGCCCGCACACGGACCTCCTCGACTTCGAAACCGACCTTGCGCAGCCGCTGGGTGAACGCAGGTTCCGGGCCGGCCGACCAGACGGCCAGAATGCCCCCCGGCCGCAGCGCGGCATAGGCGGCGTTCAACCCGTCCATGCCGTAGAGCCAATCGTTGTCCTTGCGGGTCAGTCCCTCGGGGCCGTTGTCCACGTCCAACAGGATGGCGTCATAGCCGCCCCGCTCGGCCTTCAGGATGCGGGCCACGTCCCCTTCGCGGACGGTCACCCGGGGGTCGTCCAGCGGATGCCCGGCCAGCGGGCCGAGCGGCCCCCGGTTCCACGCCACCACGGCCGGTATCAGCTCGGCCACCACTACCTGCGCCCGCTCGCCGACGCAGCGCAGCGTTGCCGCGAGAGTAAACCCCATGCCCAGCCCGCCGATCAGCAGACGCGGCGTCTCACCGGCCCGCAGCCTCGCACAGGTATGCTCCGCCAGCGCGTCCTCCGAGCCGTGGACGCGGCTGCTCATCAGCTCGCCGGCACCCGCCAGCTTGATGGAGAACTCCTCGCCGCGTTGATACAAGCGCAGCTCGCCGCCGTCGCCCGGTATGCGGGCGGTGTCGATTAAGTTCCAGGGTTGCATGAGGTCAGGGGATGGAGGGAATCGGTTGCACCGAGTAAAGCACGCTAAGCCGACATATAGCTAGCACCGCGTGTTTAGAGAGAGTATGAATGGCGGAAGGGGTGGGATTGATGGCGCACATCCGTGTGCGCCACCCCTTCGGGGCGGCCTTCGGCCGTCCAAAACGGCACTCCTGCCGCTTTGTCGAACCCACGGGTTCTCATCATGGCCACCCCTCTTGGCAAATTGAAAAGGAGCCGCAGAGGCCCCTTTTCAATTTGGCGGAAGGGGTGGGATTACTCGGCCGCTACGCGGCCTCGCCCTGCGGGCCGCCGCCGCAAGCGGCGGCGTTCCGGCGCGCACGCGCGCCGGTCGAACCAGCCGATTTGACGTCCGTGGGTTCGAAGCCACTCAGGCGTTTTCATGCCAAAGGGCCCCGGATGGGGCCCTTTGGCATGAATGGCGGAAGGGGTGGGATTCGAACCCACGGACGGTTGCCCGTCGCTGGTTTTCAAGACCAGTGCCTTCAACCACTCGGCCACCCTTCCTGAATTTTGCCGTCCCTCGACTCCGTTCGGAGTCGTCGGCCTTCGTAGGATGCGGTGAGGAACGAACCGCATCATCCCGCTCTTGTGAGCAGCGAGCCCATTATATATAGAAATATCAATATGATATATTATATTTCCAGTCTGTCCTCGCCGCTCGCCCCGCGAGCCTCGCGCCTGGCCCGCCCGCGGGCCGCGCGGCGGGCCGGCGGAACCGGGAGGATACCCAATGGTCTTAGCCGGTACCACCTTGATATTGGGAACCGCTCAGGTATCCTGTGGTCTTAAGAGTTGACGAAACTTTAACGTTAAGGAGGCTTCCCAGCCATGTACGAGAATCAAACCGTTGTCAGACGGGCCGGCGAATCGGCGCTGTCGACCAATAAGGTCCTGCGCAACACCTATGCCCTGCTGTCGCTGACGCTGCTCTTCAGTGGCCTGACGGCGGGCCTGTCCATGGTCTTCAACTGGGGGCACCCCGGGCTGCTGCTAACGCTGGTCGGCTATTTCGGGCTGCTGTTCCTGACCACACGCTTCCGTAACAGTGCCCTGGGCCTGGTCTTCATCTTTGCCCTGACCGGCTTCATGGGACTGACCCTCGGCCCCATCATCAACGCCTATCTGCACGCCTTTTCCAACGGTGCGCAGATCGTGACCATGGCGCTGGGCGGCACGGGCGTGATCTTCCTGGGCCTGTCGGGCTATGCCCTGACCTCACGCCGTGACTTCAGCTTCATGGGCGGCTTCCTGATGGTCGGCATCCTGGTCGCCTTCCTGGCCGGCATCGGCGCGGCGGTGTTCAGCATCCCCGCTCTGTCTCTGGGCGTCTCCGCCATGTTCATCCTGCTGATGTCCGGGCTGATCCTGTTCCAGACCAGCCAGATCATCCACGGCGGCGAGACCAACTACATCATGGCCACCATCACCCTGTACGTGGCCATCTACAATCTGTTCCTGAGCCTGCTGCAGATCCTCGGCGCCGTGTCCGGCAACCGCTGATTGCGGCTCGAACAGCGTAAACGACAAAGGCCCCGCACGTCAGTGCGGGGCCTTTTTCTTTGCCTAAGGCGCTCCGACAAGCGCCTCAGGCGGCTTCCTTGGCGGCCTCCTTCATCGTATTGGCCAGCAGGCCGTATGCGCTCGCCCAGGCGTTCTTGACCTCGGGCGTGAAGTCCTCGCCCAGCCCCTGACCCAGCGTCCACAGCAGCGCTACGCCGACGGTATCGTAGTGGACATCCTCTACCCCATAGCCGGCGTGACGCACGCCCATGGCCTGTACCGCCGGGACGATCGCATCGAGCGCGTCCAGACCGTTCACCGCCGTGTTGATCATGGCCATGAGCTTGCGGCCCTGCTCGCCCATATCGCCCTTGAACAACGGACGCAGCTCCGGATCGAGCTCGAAGAGCTTGCCGTAGAACAACTCGGCGGCACGCCCTGCGATCGGCGTGACCTGCTCCCAGCTGGACCTGACCAGCGCAATCTGTTCCGGTGTCATCGTGTCCCTCCCCTGTTGTCTTTAACCGCTGAAGCGGATCTCGGTTGCCCGGTGCGACGAACCGCGCTCCGACTGTTCGCCCGCGTGCCGATTCGCCGCACGGGCATTCCCTGACATGCAGCAATCCACGTGCCAAGCCACACCTGTGCCCTGGTCCGGCATGGAATCAACGAAGTAGCGCCGCACGACGCGTGTTCTCGCACGGTGCGCTGCACGAGCATTGGGAAGTGCACGCGCCGGATGAGCCAAACTGGTGCTTCAGCCGGCTGTGCCCGCCTGAATGATCTCCAGGCCGCCGAGATAGGGCCGCAGGGCATCGGGCACGCGCACGCTGCCGTCGGCCTGCTGGTAATTCTCGAGGATCGCAACCAGGGTGCGCCCCACCGCCAGGCCCGAGCCGTTGAGGGTGTGCACGAGCTCCGGTTTGCCCGTCTCGGCATTGCGCCAGCGCGCCTTCATACGCCGGGCCTGGAAATCCTCGAAGTTGCTGCACGAGGAGATCTCGCGATAGGTGTTCTGTGCCGGCAGCCAAACTTCCAGGTCGTAGGTCTTCGCTGCCGAAAAGCCCATGTCCCCCGCGCACAAGGCCATGACCCGATACGGCAGTCCCAGGCGCTGCAGTACGGTTTCGGCGTGTCCTGTCAGCTGCTCCAACGCGTCATAGGAATCCTGCGGGCGCACGACCTGTACCAGCTCGACCTTTTCGAACTGGTGCTGACGAATCATGCCGCGGGTGTCCTTGCCGTAGGAGCCGGCCTCGCTGCGAAAGCACGGCGTGTGGCAAGCAAAGCGCCTGGGCATATCGTCGGCCTCAACGATCACGTCGCGCACGATGTTGGTCACCGGTACCTCGGCGGTGGGGATGAGGTAATAGCCCGACTCGGTATCCAGTCGGAACAGGTCCTCCTCGAATTTGGGCAGCTGGCCCGTGCCTCGCAGGCTGTCGGCGTTGACCATGTAGGGCACATAGGTCTCGGTGTACCCGTGCTCCCCGACATGCAGGTCGAGCATGAACTGGATCAGCGCGCGGTGCAGGCGCGCAATCGCCCCCTGCATGACGACAAAGCGCGAACCGGTAATCTTCGCGGCAAGCTCGAAGTCCATGCCGCCAATGGCCGCCCCGAGATCGACATGGTCACGCGGCTCGAACTCGAAGGCCGGCGGCTCGCCCCACCGGCGCACTTCGACGTTGTCGTTCTCGTCCTTGCCGTCGGGCACACTGGCGTGCGGCAGATTGGGGATGCCCATCAGAATGGCATCGAGCGCCGCCTGCACCTCGGCGAGCTCGGACTCGGCGGCCTTGAGGCGATCGCCGAGGTCAGCCACGGCGGCAAGCAGTGGCGCCGCGTCCTCGCCGGCGGCCTTGGCCTTGCCGATGGCCTTGGACTGCGTATTGCGCTCGTTTTGCAGGTCCTGCGTGCGGACCTGGATAGCCTTGCGGCGGCTTTCCAGCTCGGCAATGCGCTCGCGCTCGAGGGTGTAACCGCGCCGCGCGAGTTGCACCGCGACGTCGTCAAGCTCGTTGCGAATCAGTCGTGGGTCCAGCATGGGATTCCTAAAGTGTTGTAGTCCGGTTAGCCGATTCGATTCAGTCGGGCATCGTGGAATTGACGGTCCACCAGATCATGTGACCCGGTTTGACGATCTCGCTCAGGTGCTCAATGATCTGCTTGACCTTGGCCGGCTCGTCGAAGAACTCGACGACCAGCGGCAGATCCATCGCCAGATCGATGAGCTTCGCGCTGTGGACCTGGCCCGAATCGCCGAAGCCGCTGATGCCGCGAAAGACCGTCAGGCCGCGCACGTGTTCCAGGTCGTGCATACGTTTTAGCAGCTTGTCGAGTTGGGCATGTCCCTCGCTGAGATAAATGCGCACGATGGTCGTTTCGGTCGTATTCATAGTTGTCTCCCCACTATCATCCCCGCCCAGGCCGCTATCACGCACACCACGACGCTGATAACGATATTGAGAATGGCCTTGCCCAGCTCACCACCCTCGACCAGGTTCAAGGTCTCCAGCGAAAAGGTCGAAAAGGTCGTAAAGGCTCCCAGAAAGCCCACCAGGATCGCCGCGCGCCAGGCACCGTCGACGCTCAGGCGCTCGATCATCATCACGTACAGAAATCCCATCGCCGCCGAGCCCAGCACGTTGACGCTGAGCGTGCCGTACGGAAAGGCGCGTCCGAACAGCGCGTAGACCCAACCGGAAACCAGGAAACGCGCTACCGCGCCGACCGCACCGCCGGCGGCAATGGCGGCAATTTGATACATACCCTGTCCTTTCTTCTTGAGGCCCCCGGCCAACCGAATCGACTATTCTTTGCGGGCCTTCTTGTCGAGCTCGCGCAGATGCGCGAGCTTCTCGGCAATCTTCGCCTCCAGGCCCCGTTCGACCGGATGATAGTAGCGCCGCTCGCCGAGCGCCTCGGGAAAATAATTTTCGCCCGCCGCGTAGGCCTCCGGCTCGTCGTGCGCGTAGCGATACTCCTTGCCGTAGCCGAGCTCCTTCATCAGGCGCGTCGGCGCGTTGCGAAGGTGCACCGGCACTTCCAGAGAACCGTGCGCCTTGGCGTCCTCGCTCGCCTGGTTGTAGGCCATGTAAACGGCATTGCTCTTGGGCGCACAGGCCAGATACACGATGGCCTGGGCGATGGCCAGCTCGCCTTCCGGCGAGCCGAGCCGCTCCTGTACGTCCCATGCCTGCAGGGCGAGGCCCAGACCGCGCGGGTCGGCATTTCCGATGTCCTCGCTCGCCATGCGCACGACGCGCCGGGCCACATACAGCGCATCGCAGCCTCCGTCCAGCATGCGCGCAAACCAGTACAGCGCGGCGTCGGGGTCGGAGCCCCGGACCGATTTGTGCAGCGCCGAGATCTGATCATAAAACGCTTCGCCACCCTTGTCGAAGCGGCGCAGCCCGCCGCCCATGACTTCGTGCAACAGCGCCTCGGTAATCACAGTGCCGCCGTCCTCGGCCTCGGCCAGGTCCGCCGCGATCTCCAGGTAATTCAGCGCACGGCGCGCATCGCCGTCGACGCTCGCGGCCAGCTCATCGCGCAGCTCATCGTCCATCTGCACACCCCGAGCCCCCAGGCCTCGCTCCTCGTCCACCAGGGCCCTGTCGATGATCGCGCGGATATCCGCGTCGGTCAGCGATTTCAGCACATAGACTCGCGAGCGCGACAACAACGCGTTGTTGAGCTCGAATGACGGATTCTCGGTCGTCGCCCCGATGAAGGTGAAGGTCCCATCCTCGACATAGGGCAGGAAGGCGTCCTGCTGCGCCTTGTTGAAGCGGTGGACCTCGTCGACGAACAACACGCTCGCCTGACCCCGCGCCTTTTGCGCCTGCTTGGCCTGGTCGACCGCCGCGCGGATGTCCTTCACGCCGGAGAGCACCGCCGAGATACTCAGGAACTGCGCCTGACAGCGCCCGGCGATGAGCCGGGCCAGGGTCGTCTTACCCGTGCCCGGCGGGCCCCAAAAGATCATGGAGTGCAGGCGCCCGGATTCAATCGCCTGGCGCAGCGGCTTGCCCTCGCCCACGAGATGACCTTGGCCGAAGAACTCCTCGATGCGCCGCGGGCGCATGCGATCGGCCAAAGGGCGCCACGGCTGCGCGGCATCGGCCTCGCCGCCTGGGACATCATCAAAGAGATCGGGGGATTCGCTCACGGCACGGCCGCTCACTGTTCGCCGATGACGTCCACTCCCTTGGGCGGCACGAACTGGAACGTCTTGGCCGGGATCGGCCGGTTATATTCGACGTGGCTGAACTCCAGCCGGGTCGTCTGACCGAGGCTGTCCTGCAGGACCATGACCTTCAGGTCCTTGCGGTCGAATGCCAGGGCGATGCGCTCGAAGTTGGTGTCCTTACGCTTCGGTGTGAGCTCGAACCAGGTCATGCCGTGGCGCTCGCCGAGCGGCGCGACCACGAAGCTCTCGTCAAGCTTGCGCGGATTGCTGAGCAGCATCGCCGGCGTGTTGGCGAGCATGCCGTCCTGCGGCTTGACCGTAACCTGTTCCAGGTCCTCATCGTAGGACCAGAGCTTCTTGCCGTCGGCGACGTAAATCTGGTGATAGGGCTTGTTGTACTCGAGCCGAAAGCGGTTCGGGCGAGAGACGCTGATGACCCCGTGGCTCGTCTCCCGAGGCTGTGAGTCCTGGCCGTACAGCACCTGCGTGAAATCGGCTTGCAGGGTCTTGAGACCGTCGAAATAACGGTGCAGCTGGTCGTTGGTATCGGCCCGCACGGCCGGCACGATGACCAGCGCCAACGAGAATAAGAGCGCGGCGGCGAAAACAACCGCTCGCGCCGACAGACGGTGCGCCGTGTGCGCGACAAGGAACGGGATTGGGGTCATGCTCAGTCTTCCACGGGCGGGGGGGCCAGTACTTCGCGCGAACCGTTGGGTTGGAGGGGACCGACGACGCCGGATCGTTCCATCGCCTCGATCATGCGCGCGGCACGATTGTAACCGATCTTGAGCCGGCGCTGGACGCCTGAGACCGAGGCCCGGCGAGACTCGGTCACGATGCGCAGCGCCTGATCGTAGAGCGGATCGGACTCGGTATCGTCATCGCCGCCCTCGCCCGGCAACACACCGGCCTCGCCCTCCGGCAGGCCGTTGACGATCTCCTCGATGTAGTTGGGCTCACCGCTCTTCTTCAACGCGTCGACCACCTTGTGCACCTCATGGTCGGCGACGAACGCGCCGTGGATGCGCATGGGCACTCCGCTGCCCGGCGGCAGGTAGAGCATGTCGCCGTGACCGAGCAGCTGCTCGGCGCCGATCTGATCGAGGATGGTTCGCGAGTCGACCCGCGAGGAGACTTGAAAGGCGATGCGCGTGGGAATGTTCGCCTTGATGAGCCCGGTGATCACATCGACCGACGGACGCTGGGTGGCCAGGATCAGATGAATGCCCGCCGCGCGCGCCTTTTGCGCCAGGCGTGCGATCAACTCCTCGACCTTCTTGCCGACGACCATCATCATGTCGGCCAGCTCGTCGACGACGACGACGACGAGCGGCAGCGGCTCGAGCAGCGGCACTTCCTCGTCCACCCCCTCGGTGGGCTTGAAGGTCGGGTCCTTGAGCGGCGTGCCCGCGTCGATGGCCTCCTTGACCTTGCGGTTGTAGCCGGCGATGTTGCGCACCTTCACACCGGCCATCAGGCGGTAGCGCCGATCCATCTCGGCCACGCACCAACGCAGCGCGTTGGCGGCCTCCTTCATGTCCGTCACCACCGGCGCGAGCAGGTGCGGAATTCCCTCGTAGACCGAGAGCTCCAGCATCTTGGGATCGATCATGATCAGGCGCACGTCGCGCGGCGAGGCGTTGTACAGCATGCTCAACACCATCGCGTTGATCGCCACCGACTTACCCGAGCCGGTCGTGCCGGCCACCAGCAGGTGCGGCATACGCGCGAGATCGGCCACCACCGGATTGCCGCCGATGTCCTTGCCCAGCGCCAGCGTCAGCGGCGAGCCCGACTCCTCGTATTCCTTGGAGCGCAGGGTCTCGGACAGGCGCACGACCTCGCGCTGCTCGTTGGGAATCTCCAGGCCGACGGTCGACTTGCCCGGAATGACCTCGACCACGCGTACGCTGATGGCCGACAGGGCGCGCGCCACGTCCTTGGCCAGATTGGTAATCTGGCTGACCTTCACGCCGGCCGCCGGCTGCAGCTCGAAGCGCGTGATCACGGGCCCCGGATGGACGGCGACGACCTCGACCTCGACGCCGAAGTCCGCGAGCTTGAGCTCGACCTGGCGCGACATCGCCTCCAGCGCCGCCGTGGTCGGCCCGCCCTTGGTCGGCTCGGTCGGGTCCAGCAGCGACAGGGCCGGCAGGTTGGAGTTGGAATCGGCCTCGAACAGCGGCACCTGGCGCTCGCGCTCGGCCCGCACGCCCGTCTCGATCTTCTTGATCACCGGCTCGATACGCGGTGGCGCTCGATTGATGGTCTTCTTCTGCGCCACCACCCGGTGCTCCTCGCGCTGGGTGCGCGCCCGGCGCGCGGCGAGGTGGTCGCGGATACGTCCCACGACGCCCGAGCGTACCCAGCTGACCGCCCAAAGACACAGACCGCCGATGACGTCCATCAGCCAGATCCAGGACAGGCCGGTGAACAGGGTCACGCCGCTCAAGAACAGCGCCAACAGCAACAGCGTTGCCCCGAGCAGGCCCAGTCCGCTCTCCAGGGTATCGCCGATCAGGTGACCGAGAATCCCGCCGGCATCCGAGGGCATCGGCAGCGTCGGCGAGGCGAAGTGCAGCGCGGCCAGGCCGCAGCCGGCCCCAAGGGTCAGGATGAAACCGGTGCCGCGCAGGCTCGCATGGCGCCCATCGAGGACCTTGTCCGGCTCGCGGCCGCGAAACAGCAGCCAGCCCGTGTAGCCGACCAGGATGGGAAACAGATAGGCCAGATAGCCGAACAGGCTGAGGAAGATGTCCGAGAACCAGGCCCCGACCGGACCGCCCAGATTGGCCACCCGGCCGGAGGCGCCGCTGTGCGACCAGCCCGGATCGCTGACGTGGTAGCTCGCCAGCGCGATGAGCAGGTACAGCGCCGTGAAGCCGAACACGAACAGGGCGCCCTCGCGCAGACCGCGGCGCAGGTGGCTGGCCAGCGGAACACGTTGGGAGTTTTTGGTGCTTGCCTGGGCCAAGAGTTGATAATTCGCGCTAAAAAGTATTTATAACATACTAATATAAAGGGAAATTCGCAAGTCAGTTCAGGTGCCGCAGCGCCGGATGGACCCGTTCGCCGTCCTGTACGTTGACGCCGCGGGCCAGGTCCACATGCGCCTCCCAGCCCGGCTGCGCGAGGTGCAGCAGATAGGGGATGAGCGCCGCCGACAGGGCCTGCGAGGCCGTGCGGGGCACCGCCCCGGGCATGTTGGTCACCCCGAAGTGTACCACCCCTTCCCATACGAACGTCGGGGCCTCGTAGGTGGTCGGCCGGGTGGTTTCGATGCAGCCGCCCTGGTCGACCGATATGTCGATGATAACGCTGCCCGCGCGCATCCGCCGGACCGTGTCGGCAGAAACCAGATGCGGGGCGCGCTGGCCGACGATGAGCACGGCCCCGATCAGCAGGTCGGCTTCCAGGACCGCCCGCTCGACCTCGTCGGCGAAGGGGTACAAGGCCGTGACGTTGTTGCCGAGCGCGCGCATGGCGGCCAGCTTGTCGCGGTTGCGGTCGAAGATCGTGACCTCGGCGCCCAGAGCGGCGGCGACTGCCGCGGCGTTGCCCCCGGCCGTGCCCGCCCCCAGGATCACCACGCGTCCGCGCTCGGCCGCCGGCAGGCCCCCGAGCAGCAGACCGCGGCCGCCCTGGGGCAGGTGCAGCAGGTGGGCGCCGACCTGGACGGCGATGCGCCCGGCGATGTCGCTCATGGGGGCGAGCAGCGGCAGGTGCCCGTCCGCCTCCTGCACGGTCTCGAAGGCCACGGCGGTCAGGCCGATCTCCTGCAGGGCGCGCATGAGCTCAGGCTCGGCCGCCAGGTGCAAATAGGAAAACAATAAGTGGTCGCGGCGCAGCAGTTCGAGCTCGGCGGGCTGGGGCTCCTTGACCTTGACGATCAGCTCCGCCGTGTCGTACAGCGCTTTGGCATCGGGCAGAACCTTGACGCCGACGCGTTCGTACTGCGCGTCGTCGTAGCCGCTCGCCCGCCCCGCCCCGGATTCGACGAAGACCTCGTGGCCGTTTTGGACCAGATCGGCCGCCGCGGCCGGCACCAGTGCAATACGCCCTTCCAGCACCTTGATCTCGCGCGGGATACCGATGCGCATGTGCCCTCCTTTACCCTATCCGCGGCATTACGTACTATAACCGCACTCCGTTGCCGGCGTCAGACCGGTCGCGCGCAACGCCAACACAGTCCATCAAATACAGCCGGAGTCTAACACATGAGTGAAGCCAAGCATTGCCGCCTACTTATCCTCGGATCGGGTCCCGCCGGTTATTCGGCGGCGGTGTACGCGGCGCGCGCCAACCTCAACCCCGTCCTGATCACGGGGATGGAACAAGGCGGGCAGCTCATGACGACGACCGACGTGGACAACTGGCCGGGCGATGCCGAGGGCGTGCAGGGCCCCGAATTGATGGAACGCATGCGCAAGCACGCCGAGCGCTTCGAGACCGAAATCATTTTCGACACGATCAATAAGGTGCAGCTCAAGGAACGGCCTTTTCACTTGACCGGTGACAGCGGGACCTACACCTGCGACGCGCTCATCGTCGCCACCGGCGCCTCGGCCATGTACCTCGGGCTGCCCTCGGAGGAAAAATTCAAGGGCAAGGGCGTATCGGGCTGCGCGACCTGCGACGGTTTCTTCTACCGCGGGCAGAAGGTCGCCGTCGTCGGCGGGGGTAACACCGCCGTCGAAGAAGCACTCTACCTGTCCAACATCGCCGAGCACGTCACCGTCGTGCACCGGCGCGATCAGTTCCGCGCCGAGGCCATCCTCATCGATCAGATCATGGACAAGGTCAACAACGGCAACATCAGCGTCGAATGGGATCACGAAACCGACGAGGTGCTGGGCGACGACAGCGGCGTGACCGGCGTGCGTATCCGCAGCACCAAGGACGGCTCCACCAAAGACCTGGAGGTCACGGGCGTGTTCATCGCCATCGGTCACAAGCCCAATACCGATCTGTTCAAAGACCAGCTCGACATGTCGCACGGCTATCTCACGGTCAAGAGCGGCACCGAGGGCAATGCCACCCAGACCACCATCCCCGGCGTGTTCGCCGCAGGCGACGTGGCCGACCACGTGTATCGTCAGGCGGTGACCTCGGCGGGCACGGGTTGCATGGCCGCGCTCGATGCCGAACGCTTTTTGAAGGCACAGGACGCCTCCTCGAAATAAGCCTCGAGGGGCGATCACCGAAACAAGCGGCGGGGCCTGCGAATCGCAGGGGCGCCATCGCGATAGCAATGCGGCGCGCCGACCGGTCGCAACGCACCGGGGTATCGCCTCACCCGCGGCAGGTAATCCAACCATGCAAGTCCGCGTCCTCGAAAGTCTCGAGGCGGTCTCGCCCGAGGCCTGGAACCGCCTGGCGGGCACCACCAACCCCTTCCTGCGCCACGAGTTCCTCGTGGCCCTGGAACGCCACGGCTGCGTGGGCGCGAACTTCGGTTGGTATCCCCGGCCGCTGCTGGTCGTCGACGGCGACGAGGCCCGCCCCGTCGCCGCGGCGCCGATGTACATCAAGACCAATTCCTACGGCGAGTTCGTTTTCGACTGGGCCTGGGCCGATGCCTACGAGCGCGCCGGTCTGCGCTACTACCCCAAGCTGGTAGCCGCCGTACCGTATACCCCGGCCACCGGACCCCGTCTGCTGCTGGACCCGGACACGCCCGAGCGCCACGACGCCCTGGCCGAGGTCCTGCTCGACGGCGCCGACGGGCTCGCCCGGGAGCTCAAGGTCTCGTCCACGCACTGGTTGTTCCCCACCGAATCGGATACCGAGCGCCTGCGCGCGCATGACCTGATGATCCGCGTAGGCTGTCAGTTCCAGTGGTTCAACCACGGCTACCGCGACTTTGACGACTTTCTGGCGAGCTTCACCGCCCAGAAGCGCAAGAAGGTAAAGCGCGAACGCCGCTATGTGCGTGAGTCCGGGCTGGACATAGAGGTCGTCCACGGCAGCGAGGCCAGCGCCGCGCAGATCGAGGCCGCGGCGCATTTCTACACCGTCACCTTCGACAAGAAATGGGGCGTGGCGACGCTGAATCTCGGCTTCTTCCAGGAGGTCGCCAGGACCATGGGCGAGCAGTTGGTGCTCGTGCTCGCGCGCGACGCCGAGCGCTATGTCGCCGGGGCGATCTGTTTTCGCGGCGCCGATGCCCTGTACGGGCGCCACTGGGGCTGCGACGCCGACTATCACAGCCTGCATTTCGAGTTGTGCTATTACCAGGGGATCGACTATGCCATCGAGCATGGCCTCGCCCGCTTCGAGCCCGGCGCCCAGGGCGAGCACAAGATCAGCCGCGGCTTCGTCCCCACCGCGACCTGGTCTGCGCATTGGGTCGCAGAACCGGGCTTTCGCCGGGCCATCGCCGACTTCCTGGCGCGCGAAACCGACGGCATGGATTATTATATGAAGGAGTTGGAAGCGCACTCGCCCTACAAGGCCTGATCCGTCCCGGGTGTGCGCGAGGGTCAAGCCGGGCCCGAGCCGGGCCGACAACCAGTGCAGGAGGCCAGCACCCGCCGTGAAGATGCACAGCCTGGGTCCCTACTGGCTGGACCCCGACGACCGCGACAGCTTTCCAGACGTCTCGCTGGCCCTGCGCGAGCCCGACGGCCTGCTCGCCCTGGGCGGCGATCTCTCGCCCGAACGACTGCTCGGCGCCTACCGACGCGGCATCTTTCCCTGGTACAGCGAAGGCCAACCCATCCTGTGGTGGTCGCCCGATCCGCGCGTCGTCCTCTTCCCGGAACACTTGCGAGTGTCGCGCTCGCTGCGGCGCACCCTGCGCCGCGCACCGTTCGAAATCCGCCTGGACACGGCCTTCGGGGACGTCATCGACGCCTGCGCCGCCCCCCGCGCCGACGGCCAGGGGACCTGGATCACCGAGGAGATGAACCGCGCCTACCGCCGCCTCCATGCGCTCGGTCACGCGCACTGCGCCGAGGCCTGGTCCGAGGGCCGCCTCGTGGGCGGGCTCTACGGCGTGGCGGTCGGCAGGGTATTTTTCGGCGAGTCCATGTTCTCCCGGGTTACCGACGCCTCCAAGGTCGCCTTCGTGCACCTCGTGCGCCAGCTCCAGGCCTGGGGCTTCGCCCTCATCGACTGCCAGGTCGACTCCGCCCACCTGCGCAGCCTCGGCGCCGAGACACTGGCGCGGGCAGACTTTACCGAATATCTCGACCGTTACTGCAGCGAGGACGGCTGGGTCGGCCAATGGGCGCTCGATCCCGCACTCGACCCGGGCCTGGCGCCGGACCGGGACAGGCAACCATCCGACAGCGGCGACCAGCAAACGCGCGGAGGACACTCATGAGCGACGAATCGGCCGTCTGGCAACGCCTGCATACCCTGAAGTTCTACGCCACGCAGGTGCACGAGTGCAGCTACTTGCCGGGGCGCGATGCCATCACGCTGTTCGCGGATCCGGCCGCCCCGATGGATACGGCGACCTACAGCGCACTGGCCCGCCTGGGCTTTCGCCGCAGCGGCGAACATGTCTACCGCCCCCACTGTCCGGGGTGTAACGCCTGCGTGCCGGTGCGCATCCCGGTCGACCAATTCCGACCCGATCGCAGCCAGCGGCGCACCCGTGCGCGCAACACCGACCTTCGCGTCGTAGCCCGAGAGCCGGAGTTCGATCCGGAGCACTTCGAGCTCTATCAGCGTTACCTGAGTACCCGCCACCCGGGCGGGGGTATGGACAGCGGCGATCCCGACGACTACCTGCGCTTCGTGACCAGCCGCTGGAGCGACACGCTGCTCTATGAGTTTCGCCTCGAGCGGCGCCTGCTGGCCGTCGCGGCCGTCGACCACCTGAACGACGGACTTTCGGCCGTGTACACGTTCTTCGACCCCGACGAGAGCCGGCGCTCGCTCGGGGGCTGGGCGGTGCTTTGGCAAATCGAGGAGACCCGCCGCCGCGGCCTGCCCTGGCTGTACCTGGGCTACTGGATCGCCGAATCGCCGAAAATGGCCTACAAGACGCGTTACCACCCGCTGCAGGCCTATGACGGCCACGGCTGGAAAACGGTTACCAAAACAGGCGATTAAGCGCGGTTGTTCGTTCCCCTCCGCCGGCCCCGGCCCAAAGCCTCGTCCCCGTTTCACGTTCCCGTAACAAACGGGCGCGATCAATGTCTAATTCGACAAGAGCCCGGCGCGGTTATCCCCATAGTCGAGGCTGGGCGCGGACGGGGATCGAGGAGCACACGATGCTGAGCTTCATCTACCGCCAGGCAATGGCATTCGAGCGCGACCACGGCTTTCGGCCCAATCTGCTGTGCCTCAACCGCGAACACTACGAGCACCTGCGCCGGGATCTGGCCGGCGTTGCCCGCTTGGACACGCTGGTCAGGCTGCTGGGCATGGAAGTGGTCGTAGACCCCGAGGTGGCGCACCCTCACGTCGCCTGGTCGGCCATCGACTGGCCGAATGCCACCGCCGTCTGAGCGCGCTCGCCACACCCCATGGGTCGCCGCGAGCGCCTCCAGCCGCCGGCTATCCCTCGCCGGCGGCTGGTGCGGCCAATATTGCACTTTGAAAAACCCGCCCGATTCAGGCATTATGCGACGTTGATTTTGCGCGCGACCCGGCTTGTCTTGCCGGCCGATACGCGAGCGCTTATCCGACAGATACACAGAGAAGAGGCTGAATGGCGAAGGAAGAACACATTGAAATGGAAGGCACGGTCATCGAGACCCTGCCCAACACCATGTTCCGTGTCGAGCTGGAGAACGGTCACGTCGTGACCGCGCACATCTCCGGTAAGATGCGCAAGCACTACATCCGCATCCTGACCGGCGACAAGGTCAAGGTCGAGCTCACGCCCTACGACCTGACCAAAGGGCGGATCATCTACCGCGGCCGCTGACAGGCTACTGAAAAACTATTGCGGAGCGCTCGTCGCTCCGGAACTGCCTCATAGAACCCCTTCGGGTTCCTCATGAGTAACCTACCTGTCTCCGATAGATCAGGCCATCCTGTCCTTTCGCGACACTAGCCCATCCATGGACGCCGTCCTGCTGCGTTGTGCGCTGTTCATGGCGCACATCCCTGTGCGCCACCCTTCGGTCGTGCAAAACGACTATCCCTATCGTTTTGTCGCTGCGTCGCCTATCTAGTCGATATGCCCCGTTGAAACAAGGGGGTCGCTGACCTGCTAGATCCCGAAGGGGTCTTGCACCTGCCCCGGATCCAATCAGGTGCACGACGTTTTTCGACAACAGACCGCTAAGCCGAGTACCGCCTTCCATACGGAAGCGCCCCGCACGAGGCGGGGCGCAGTCACTCATCACGGCTAATCACCGCAAACCGGGCGATTACGTTCCTTCGGTGGCCTCGGTCACCTCATCCCTGCCGACCAGCTCGAAGTGCAGCCGATCGTCGCGCACACTGATCTCGATATGACCGCCGTTGGCCAGCTTGCCGAACAGCAGCTCCTCGGCCAGCGGTTTCTTGATGTGCTCATGGATGACGCGCGTCATGGGGCGCGCGCCCATCTGCGGGTCGTAGCCGTGCATGGCCAGCCACACGCGTGCCTCGTCGTCCACCGTCAGCGTGACGCCCTTCTCCTCCAGCTGTCCCTCGAGCTCGAAGATGAACTTGTCGACGACCTGACCGATGGTATCGGTATCCAGCCCCTTGAACTGGATGATCCCGTCCAGACGATTGCGGAACTCCGGCGTGAAGGTCTTTTTGATCGCCTCGATACCGTCGCTGGAGTGATCCTGCGCGGTAAAGCCGATCGACGGGCGGCTGATCTGAGAGGCGCCCGCGTTGGTCGTCATCACGATAATGACGTTGCGAAAATCCGCCTTGCGCCCGTTGTTGTCGGTCAGCGTGCCGTGGTCCATCACCTGCAGCAGCAGATTGAACACGTCGGGGTGCGCCTTTTCGATCTCATCGAGCAGCAGCACCGCGTGCGGATGCTTGTTGATCGCCTCGGTGAGCAGACCGCCCTGATCGAACCCCACGTAGCCCGGCGGTGCGCCGATGAGGCGCGAGACCGTGTGGCGCTCCATGTACTCGGACATGTCGAAGCGCACCAGCTCGATACCCAGCGTACGTGCCAGCTGGCGCGTGACCTCCGTCTTGCCCACGCCGGTCGGGCCGGCGAACAGGAACGAGGCGATGGGCTTTTGCTCGGTACCCAGGCCGGCGCGGGAGAGCTTGATGGCGCTGGACAGCGCGCCGATCGCCTCGTCCTGGCCGTAGATGACCAGCTTGAGGTCGCGCTCCAGATTGCGCAGCGTCTCCTTGTCGTCGGAGGAGACCGACTTTGGAGGAATGCGCGCGATCTTGGCCACGACCGCCTCGACGTCCTTTACGCCGATGGTCTTTTTACGCTTGGACGGCGGCTGCAGGCGCTGGTTGGCCCCGGCCTCGTCGATGACGTCGATGGCCTTGTCCGGCAGATGACGCTCGTTGATGTAGCGATCCGCCAGCTCCGCGGCGGTGCGCAGCGCCTGGTGGGTGTAACGCACCTTGTGATGCTCCTCGAAGCGGGTCTTCAGGCCCTCGAGTATCTGCACCGTCTCGTCCACCGACGGCTCGGAGACGTCGATCTTCTGGAAGCGCCGCGCCAGCGCGCGGTCTTTCTCGAAGATGCCGCGGTATTCCTGATAGGTCGTCGAGCCGATGCACTTGAGATCGCCATTGGCCAGCACCGGCTTGATCAGATTGGACGCATCCATGGACCCGCCCGAGGCGGCGCCGGCGCCGATGATGGTGTGAATCTCGTCGATGAACAGGACGGCGCCCGTCTCGCGCTTGAGCTGCGAGAGCACGGCCTTGAGGCGCTTTTCGAAATCGCCGCGGTACTTGGTGCCGGCGAGCAGTGCGCCCAGGTCCAGCGCGTAGATGGTGCTCGAGGCGAGCACGTCGGGCACCTCGCCGTCGACGATCTTCTTGGCCAGACCTTCGGCCAAAGCGGTCTTGCCCACACCGGCCTCGCCGACGAACAGCGGATTGTTCTTGCGCCGCCGGCACAACACCTGCACGGTGCGCTCGAGCTCGTGCTTGCGCCCGATCAGCGGATCGATCTTGCCGCGCTTGGCCAGGTCGTTGAGGTTGGAGGCGTAGAGCTCCAGCGGACTCTGGCTCGAAGCCTCACCGCCCTCCTCTTCCTCAGAGGACATACTCTCGTGCGACTCCTCGTCCTTAACCTTGGCGATGCCGTGCGAAATGTAATTGACGACGTCCAGGCGCGTGATGCCCTGCTTCTTGAGAAAATACACGGCCTGCGATTCCTGTTCGCTGAAGATCGCGACCAGGACGTTGGCGCCCGTGACCTCGCGCTTGCCCGAGGACTGGACGTGGAAGACGGCGCGCTGCAGCACGCGCTGGAATCCGAGCGTGGGCTGGATGTCGCGTTCGTCGTTGGGCGGCAGCAGCGGCGTGGTTTCGTCGATGAAATCGACGAGTTCGTCGCGCAGTTTGTCGATGTCGGCACCGCAGGCCTTGAGGACCTCGGTGGCCGAAGGGTTGTCGAGCAGCACCAGCAACAAGTGCTCCACGGTCATGAACTCATGGTTCTTCTCGCGGGCGTCCTTGAAGGCGCGATTGAGGGATGTCTCGAGGTCTTTGTTCAGCATATTCGTCACACTGCCAGGCTAATGAACCTCTCGTCTTTGTGATGGACCGCCGGTGAGCCGGCCGGCCCGAACCGAATCACAATATCCGAGGTTCCTTGAAGCTACTCGGCCTCCATCACGCATAACAGCGGATGCTGGTTCTGCCGAGAATACTCATTGACCTGCGTCACCTTCGTTTCCGCGATGTCACGGGTGAAGATACCGCAGATCCCCTTGCCGCGCGTATGCACGTGCCACATGATGCGTGTAGCCTTTTCACGATCCATGCCAAAGAACAGCTCCAGTACATGAACGACGAACTCCATAGGGGTGTAGTCGTCATTCACGAGGATAACTTTAAACATCGGTGGGCGCTTGACCTTCGGCCGGGCCTCGTCGAGCGCCAAGCCTTCGTCACCGGTACGACCTGTACGACGTTCCTCGCTCATGGCGTAGATTTTAGCAAAAACGACAAGGGGCGGGATTCCACACAAAATTGACTGGAGAGCGGACGGTAAAGTTCACCCGGGAAACTTGACTATATTAGTCAAGTGTACGAAATTTGAGCAATCCCTTAGTTGGGTGCTACGCGGCGGCAATTCAAGTGGCCGTGGCCGAGCACTGCCCAGAGCGCAACGCGGAGCAGTGCCCACTATATAAATAAGAACGTCAAAAAATCCACCGAGAAAGCAGCACAGCGAGGCAAAGGGATGGCTATAGGAATCGTCAAATGGTTCAGCAACGCCAAGGGGTATGGGTTCATTTCACCGGACGAGGGCGGCGAAGACGTCTTCGCGCACTTCTCGGCGATCAACATGGACGGCTACAAGTCGCTGAAGCGGGGACAGCGGGTCGAATTCGAGGTCAATCAAGGGCCTAAGGGCCTGCAGGCCAGCGAAATCCGGCCAATGGACGCCACCGCGGAGGCCGGGTCGGGCGCGAGCTGACGGCGCTCACGCGCCGCCTCGAACACCCGGGACCCAGAGCCCGGCCCGGCAGAATCCGGCGCCTCAGCCCCCGGCCATGTGGGTAATGATGGCGTCGCCGAAGCCCGAGCAGCTGACCTCCTGGGCGCCATCCAGGAGCCGGGCGAGGTCGTAGGTGACGGTCTTGCCGGAGATCGCACCGGAGATGCCCCGGACGACCAGATCGGCCGCCTCGGACCAGCCGAGGTGGCGCAGCATCATCTCGGCCGAGAGGATCAGCGAGCCCGGATTGACCTTGTCCTGCCCGGCGTACTTGGGCGCCGTGCCGTGGGTGGCCTCGAACATGGCCACGCTGTCCGACAGGTTGGCGCCCGGGGCGATACCGATGCCGCCCACCTGCGCTGCCAGGGCGTCCGAAATATAGTCGCCGTTGAGGTTCAGCGTGGCAATCACGCTGTACTCGGCCGGACGCAGCAGGATCTGCTGCAGGAAGGCGTCGGCGATGACGTCTTTGACCGTAATTTCCATTCCGGTCTTGGGGTTTTTGAAGCGGCACCACGGCCCACCGTCGATCGGCACCGCGCCGAACTCGCGCTCGGCCAGCTCGTAACCCCAGTTCTTGAAGGCCCCCTCGGTGAACTTCATGATGTTGCCCTTGTGCACCAGGGTTACCGAGTCACGGTCGTTGTCGATCGCGTACTGGATGGCCTTGCGCACCAGGCGCTCGGTGCCCTCGCGCGAGACCGGCTTGATACCGATGCCCGAGGTCTCCGGGAAGCGGATCTTCTTGACGCCCATCTCGTTCTGCAGGAAGTCGATGACCTTCTTCGCCTCCGGCGTACCCTCGGCCCACTCGATGCCCGCATAGATGTCCTCGGAGTTCTCCCGGAAGATCACCATGTCCGTCTGCTCGGGGTGTCTGACCGGGCTGGGCGTGCCCGGGTAATAACGCACCGGCCGCAGGCACACGTACAGGTCCAGGTCCTGGCGCAGGGCGACGTTCAGCGAACGGATGCCGCCGCCGACCGGGGTGGTCAGCGGACCCTTGATGGACACAACGAACTCGCGCACCGCCTCGAAGGTTTCGGCCGGCAGCCAGGTGTCGGCGCCGTAGACCGCGTTGGCCTTCTCACCGGCGTAAATCTCCATCCACGCGATGCTGCGCCGTCCGTCGTAGGCGCGCTCGACGGCCGCGTCGACGACCTTGCGCATCACGGGCGTGATATCCACGCCGATACCGTCGCCCTCGATGTAGGGGACGATGGGACGGTCGGGCACGGTCAGGGAAAAATCGGAATTGACGGCGATCTTCTCGCCATCGGCCGGTACGGCGATCTTGTCGTACGCCATGGACACCCCACAGTCAACGCAGTTGAACGAAAGCGCGCTAGTCTAGCATTGTCGGGCCGTGCCAGCTATCGTCCACGGCGGCGCCCGCCGGGGCCCGCGACGCGATATGATGGCCCTGCGTCCAACACCGACCCCGGCCAGCGACCGAACCATGCCGCGCCTCATCCTGTTCAACAAGCCCTACGACGTGCTCAGCCAGTTTACCGACAACAGCGGACGGGCCACCCTGGCCAATTATGTCAGAGTCGCGGGCGTCTACCCGGCCGGACGCCTGGACCGCGACAGCGAGGGCCTGCTGCTGCTCACCGACGACGGCGCCTGGCAGGCCCGCATCGCCGACCCGCGCCACAAGCTGGCCAAGACCTATTGGGTGCAGGTCGAAGGCGAACCCGGCGCAAGCGCCCTGGAGCACCTGGCCAAGGGCGTGCAGCTCAAGGACGGGGCGACGCGCCCGGCCAAGGTGCGGGCCATGGCCGAACCCGACGTCTGGCCGCGCGACCCGCCGGTGCGCTACCGCAAGACCGTCCCGACGAGCTGGCTAGAGCTGACCATCCGCGAGGGCCGCAACCGCCAGGTCCGGCGCATGACCGCCGCCGTCGGCCACCCCACCCTGCGCCTGATACGCTACGCCGTCGGCGAATGGACCCTCGCCGGCCTGGCGCCGGGCCAATGGCGTGAACTGGAATTACCGCCTGTGGGCAAAACCAAACGCCGACGAAGAGGATGAACCACAGAGACACGGAGGCGCAGAGCAAGAGGGAGATTGCTTATTGTATTGCCGCCTGCCGTATTGCCTACCCATCAGCGGCCTTGCCAGTCTCAGGGGCCCGGAGATGAGGCGCGTTAACCGCGGACGGCGCCGACTCATCTGCTTCGCGTTTTCGAAGGATGCAGCGCAAACACGAAACTTTTAATTCCTTCTCTGTGCCTCCGTGTCCTCTGTGTTAAAACGGCTCGGCTTGAAAAATCACCTAGGGTGGATACACCGATGATCTGGAAACCTCATGTCACGGTCGCGGCGGTGGCCGAGCGCGACGGCCGGTTCCTGCTGGTCGAAGAGGAGATCGAGGGCCGGCTGGTGATCAATCAGCCCGCCGGCCACCTCGATCCGGGCGAGAGCCTGGTCGACGCCGTGGTGCGCGAGACCCTCGAAGAGACGGCCTGGCACTTCCGGCCCACGGCACTGGTCGGCGTCTACCGCTGGGTCAACCCCGACAACGACGCCACCTTCGTGCGCTTCACCTTCGCCGGACAGGTTGCCGACCACGAACCGCAGCGCCCGCTGGACAAGGAGATCCGCCGTGTCCTCTGGCTCGGCCCCGACGAGCTCGACGCCCGCGCCGATCAGCTGCGCAGCCCGCTGGTGCGCCGCGCCATCGACGACTACCGCGCCGGCCGGCGCTACCCCCTCGACCTCCTCCTCGACCTCGGGTGAATGACCTGTCAGCCCAGGCCGAAAATAACCACAGAGGACACAGAGGCACGGAGAGTTTAGAGTGCTCAGGGCCCAGGCCATTCGCCAATCCCCGAATCCATCAATGCCGCGACCATTCTGCAACTGACGCCCACCATAGGGAGAGTTGCCGCAACGTCCAAATCGTCGCCGCGGGCAAATGTCCGATTATCCTTTGTGTCTTGTCTCCGTGCCTCTGTGCCCTCCGTGTTAGCCCCTGGCCGTCGATCACCAATCACATCTGGTAAACTGGTGCCCTAAGATTGTTAGGGTCCGCACTGCCGTCGACGCCATGTCCATGCCTTCTCCCGATACCCACTCCGCCAGTCCTTCGCCCGGCGCGGGCCGGCGCGTGATCGTCGGCATGTCCGGCGGCGTGGACTCGTCGGTGGCGGCGCTGCTGCTCGAGGAGCAGGGCTGGGACGTACAGGGCCTGTTCATGAAGAACTGGGAGGGCGACGACACCGAGGACCACTGCGCGGCCGAGGCCGACTACGCCGATGCCAAGGATGTCTGCACCCAGCTGGAGATTCCCCTCTACGGCGTCAACTTTGCCCAGGAGTACTGGGACCGGGTGTTCAGCTATTTCCTGTCCGAATACGGTGCCGGGCGCACGCCCAACCCGGACGTGCTGTGCAACAAGGAAATCAAGTTCCGCTCCTTTCTCGACCACGCCCTCGCCCTGGGCGCCGAGTTCATCGCCACCGGCCACTACGCCCGGCGCGACGAGCGCGACGGACGCTACCGCCTGCTCAAGGGCCTCGACGGCGCCAAGGACCAGAGCTATTTCCTGTATACGCTCGGCCAGGGCCAGCTCGCGCGCAGCCTGTTCCCCCTGGGCGAGCTGGAAAAGCCGGCCGTGCGCGCCGCCGCCGAGCGCCACGGGCTGTCCACCTACGCCAAGCGCGACAGTACCGGCATCTGCTTCATCGGCGAGCGCGACTTCAAGGCCTTCCTGGCCCGCTATCTGCCGGCCCGTCCGGGCGAGATGCGCACCCCGGGGGGCGAGCGCGTCGGCCGCCACGACGGGCTGATGTACTACACGCTGGGCCAGCGCCAGGGACTGGGTATCGGCGGTCGCCCCGGAGCCTCCGAGGAGCCCTGGTACGTGGTCGCCAAGGACATCGCCCGCAACGAGCTCGTTGTAGCCCAGGGCCACGACCATCCCCTGCTGTTCAGCCGCTGGCTGGAGGCGGGCGATCTGCACTGGGTGGCCGGCGAGCCGCCGGCCCTGCCGCTGCGCGCGGCGGCCAAGACGCGCTACCACCAGGCCGACCAGCCCTGCACCATTGAAGGGGCGGGCGACCCCGCGGGCGGCGACCGCATACGCGTGGTGTTCGACACACCGCAGCGGGCGGTGACGCCCGGCCAGGCGGTGGTGTTCTACGCCGGCGAGGAATGCCTGGGCGGCGGCACCATTGAGACGACCGAGCGCGACGGCGGCGAGGCCGTCGCGTGAGCGGGCAGCGTTACTCCCTGCGCGACCGCACCCTGGCCATGGCGGGCATCTGCCAGGCGGCGCACCTGGTCAGATCGCTCGCGCGCAAAGGCGTGGCCGAGCGCCACGACCTGGAAGCCTGCATGTACAGCCTGTACCAGACCGACCCGGCCTCGGTGCTGGCGGTCTACGGCAGCGTCGAGGCGCTGCGCACCGGCCTGCACGAGCTCATCGTCCAGCTCGGGCGCAAGACCCGCCAGCGCGACCTGGAGATCGCACGCTACATCGCCAACCTGCTCGTGCTCAGCCGGCGCTTACGCAAACGGTCCGACCTGCTCGCGGCCATCGGCCACGGCATCGAGCGCGCCCGGATCCAGAGCACGCATTTTTCCATCACCCACGACAACGTGCTGGCCAACCTCGCCTCGGTGTACACCGACAACGTCAGCCGTCTGAACCCGCGCGTCATGGTCGGCGGCGAACCGCATTTCCTGTCGGTGACCGAGAATCAGAACACCATCCGCGCCCTGCTGCTCGCCGGGCTGCGCTCGGCCATCCTGTGGCGCCAGTGCGGCGGCACGGCCTGGTACATGCTGCTCAAGCACCGGGAGGTGGTGGCCGAGGCCGAGCGCCTGCTGGCCGAGGAGGCCGGCACCATCCATTGACGGGTCCGCGAGGCCGCGCCACTACCATCTGTCGGCACTTTCCGCGAAAATAGGCGTTTTTCTGGCGCAGTCTGATCTTCTAAGGAGTCCCCATGAGCGACAGTTTCAACGCCCGATCCACGCTGGACATCAACGGCAAGAGCTATGAAGTCTTCCGCCTGGACGCCGTCGACGGCGCCGCCCGCCTGCCCTATTCGCTCAAGGTCCTGCTGGAAAATCTGCTGCGCTACGAGGACGGCTCCAGCGTCAGTGCCGAGGACATCCGTGCCCTGGCCGCCTGGGACCCCCAAGCCGAGCCGAGCAAGGAGATCGCCTTTCGCCCGGCCCGCGTGCTGATGCAGGACTTCACCGGCGTGCCGGCGGTGGTGGATCTCGCCGCCATGCGCGATGCCATGCGCGCCCTCGGCGGCGACCCCGACCGCATCAATCCCCTCCAGCCGGCCGAGCTGGTCATCGACCACTCGGTCCAGGTCGACGAGTACGGCAGCGCCAATGCCTTCCAGCTCAACGCCGAGCTCGAATACCAGCGCAACAAGGAGCGCTACACCTTCTTGAAGTGGGGCCAGAAGGCCTTCCACAATTTCAAGGTGGTCCCGCCCGACACCGGCATCGTGCACCAGGTCA
>Ga0209918_1000528_pt1 | contig 24787 bp, 23 predicted proteins | sample SalPonD_shore_MG_FD_185712 | JGI IMG/M metagenome (GOLD analysis project Ga0209918, IMG submission 185712) | Salt pond soil microbial communities from South San Francisco under conditions of wetland restoration - Salt Pond MetaG... | ecosystem: Environmental > Aquatic > Marine > Intertidal zone... | reverse complement strand
CGTGCTGGAGATCGAGGAGTACTTCGATCTCGGGCCGGACAAGGTGGTGCAGGAGATCCGCCGCGTCGTCGGCGACGCGCCGACCTACGTGACGTTCGACATCGATGCCCTCGATCCGGTGTACGCCCCGGGCACGGGCACACCCGAGGTGGGCGGCTTCACGACCCACGAGGCGCAGCGAATGGTGCGCGGCCTGCGTGGTCTCGACCTCGTCGGCGCGGACGTCATGGAAGTCGCGCCGCCGTTCGACGCCTCGGGCATCACGGCGCTCGCCGGGGCGACGATGATGTTCGAGCTGCTCTGCGTGCTCGCCGATGCGGTCGCAAACCGGCGGACGCAGTGACCGCGATCCATCACGTCACCGCCCCTGTGCCGGAAGGCGAGCGCAATGCGCGCGTCTACGCCGGCGAGATCATCGTGTTCCGCGGGTTCGATGCCGTGATGCAGCTGGTCGAGACGTTGCGCGCGCATTGCCGAGCGCACCTCGGCGACGATCCCGAGCGCGCGCACGAGCGCATGGCGGAGCCTGCGCTCATCGAGGCGGCCGAGACCCTGCGCAAGGCCGTGCTGCGGGACTCCGGGGTGGCGGGCCGGCTGCGGGACGCCTTCGAGGCCATCGGCGCGGACGCCGGGCAGACGTACTGCGATGCCATCAAGCAGCGCGTGCAGATGGCCAACAGCCGAAGCGGCCGGCGCATGGTCAGCCCGCTCGCGGCACATCGGGATACCTGGGGCACCAACGTCATGGCGCAGACGAACTGGTGGGCGCCCGTGTATCCGACCACGCCCGAGCGCACCCTCGCGCTGTTCCCGACGTACTTCGAGCGCGCCGTCGCCAACGGCAGCGAGGGATGGGATTTCCGCGACCTGTTGCGGCGCATCAAGGAACAGGGCCCCGAACCGGACTACCCGTTCCTGCCGCTCGCCGCCGAGCCGCCGCCGTGGCAGGACGCCCTGCGAATCAGCCTCGTCCCCGGCGACCTGATGTGCTTCTCCGGCGCGCACCTGCACGCCAGCGTGCCCAATCGCACGGACCGCACGCGCCTGTCGTTCGAGACGCGCACGGCCAACGGCGCCGACGCGCTCGCCGGCCGCGGCGCGCCCAACGTCGACGGCCACGCCCTGCGCACCGCGTACCAGCTGTTCCGACGGCTGGGCGATCGGGAAAAGCTGGGCGAGATGGTGTAGCGGCGGCACTCTTGGACGGCCTTGCTGGGATGTTCGGTTGCCGGATGCGGGGCCGTTCCGCGGGATGAAGAGTCGCTTTGGGGGGATGCATTCAATATTCCAGAATCCAGAATATTGAATGAGGCGACCATGCAACTCAAACCGCAGGACGTGCTCGTCGCCCTCAAGCTGGTTTCCCTTGGGGCGGAGAGCGAGTGGACCTACGCGCAGCTCGCGATGGCGCTGGACATGAGCGCGTCGCAGGCGCACGCCGCTGTGCGCAGGGCGCTTGCCGCCCGGCTCCTCGTCGACGACGCCGGCGCGATCGTGCCGAACCCTGGCAATCTCGAGGAGTTCCTGGTGCACGGCATCCGGTTCGTGTTCGTGCCGGAGCGCGGCGAGCTGACGCGCGGCATCCCCACCGCCCACGGCGCACCGCCGCTCAGCCGGCAGATGCAGGCGGGCGGAGAGCCACCGCCCGTCTGGCCGCATCCGCACGGCAAAGCCCGGGGGCTCGCATTCGCCCCCTTGTTCCGCTCCGCACCGGAGGCCGCACGCGGCGACCGGCGCCTGTACGAGCTCCTGGCCCTGATCGACGGGATCCGGGGTGGCCGCGCGCGCGAACGAAGGCTGGCCGCACGCATGCTGGCCGAACGACTGGGGAGGGGCCATGCATCCGGCTGATCCCAACGTCGGGATCCCGGAAGCCGTGATTGAACGTCAGGGTCCGCTCGCCGACGAGATGGTGTTCGTGGGTGGCTGTGCCACGGGGTTGTTGATTACCGATCCGGCGGCACCCGGCATCCGTCCTGCGCGGGATGTGGAGGTGCTCGTCGAGATCGTGTCGCACCGCCAATATCATCAGCTCGCGTCGCGCCTCCGGTCCCGCGGCCTCCGGGAGGGTCACTCCGAAGACACTCATATCGCACGATGGCGTGCGGATCTTCTGGTCCTGGATGTCATGCCCACGGATGCGGCCGTGCTGGGTTTCGGCAATCGCTGGCACACGACGGCCTTCGATGGCGCGCCGGCGAAATTCCTTGCCGGGCGGGCGCGAGGTCCGGCTCATTTCGGCGCCGGCATTCCTTGCGACGAAACTGGCCGCGTTCGACGACCGTGGAGACGGCGATTACGCGGCCAGCCACGATCTGGAGGACGTCATCGCCGCGGTCGACGGGCGGCCGGAGATTGTCGACGAGGTCAGGATGGCCGATCGCCGGCTTCGCGAGCACCTGGCGCAGCGCCTGTCGGAACTGCCGCGCCACGCCGCGTTCCGCGAGGCCCTGCCCGGTTTCCCGCCCCCCGACTCGGCTGCGCAGGCTCGGCGGGACCTCGTCGAATCTCGCCTGCGGGAAGCCGGGCGCTGAATCCCGGGTCCTTCGGCGAATCGACGGATTTCAGGACACGGGCCGACCGCCCCCGGCATGGGCCCGGCGACGGTCGGCCCCGGTATCGCGACTACCCGGCAGGCGCCGCGCCAGCTTCGGGTTCCATTGCGTCTCCATCCGCGCCGAATACGTCCTTGTTCGCGGAATACACCGCGCCGGCCATGACCGGGATGAGGACGAGGAAGCCCAGGCCGAGCGGGATCGCCGCGATGATCGAAAGGACGATGTAGATGATCGCGAAGACGACGAACGCGCCGATGTTGCCGATCGATGCCTGCAGGCTCTCCTTGATCGCCGCACCCGGCGATGCCGCGCCGAACATCACGCGCGGGATGGCGAACAGCAGCAGGGCGGCGACGACGATGCCCATGATGACGCCGATCAGGGTCAGGGCCATGCCGCCGCCGGCGAGCATCCCCATGGCCGCGTCCCCGGATCCCGTTGCCGCGCCCGTTCCCATGGCGCCCGCCACGAGCACGCCCACCAGGATGGCCGTGATGATGCCGGCGATCACCGGCACGAGGCCGAGCAGGATCATGGGGCCCGCCCGCCCGGGTTCGCGGAACGCCTGGAACAGGTGGGCCACCTCCAGCGACCGGCCCCGGTCGAGCTCCCGGGCGCCGTAGAGCAGGCCGCCGAAGAGGGCCGGCCCGAGCAGGGCGGCCGCCAGGGCGCCGATGATCGGGATCAGGCTCAGCACGAAATAGATGATGCCGAAGATCAGGGCCAGGACGATCCACAGGCCCGCACTCTTCGTGAATACGGACCAGCCCTGTGCGAACCAGGTCCAGCCGGCCGTCGCGCTTACTTGCTTGTGTGTCATTCTTGTCTCCCTCCGTTTGCCAGGCACGCCGGTCCCTCGTGCTCGATTCTTGTTGCGCCCGTCCGGTCCTCGCCGGCCGCGGGCGCGGGCCGCACGGTGACCGGCCCCCCCTGTAATCGTAGCGTTCGTGGCCGATTCCGGCGAACCGGGGGTTCACGGAATGTACCGGACTCGCGCGGCCGTGGGCAGGACGCGTCGCAGCGCACGTGCGCGCGGGCTGGCGCCCCGCGGTTGCGACCCGGCCCGGGCGGACGACGACGGGGGCGGTCGCGATCCCCCGTGTGTGCGACGGGGCGCGCCCGGATCACTCAGAGCATCTGCAGCGGCGTGTGCTGGGTGGGCGGCGGGAACAGCTCGTCCAGTTCGGCACGCTGGCCACCGGTGAGCTCGATGTCGGCGGCGGCCCGGTTCTCGGCCACGCGCGCCGGGTGACTCGATTTGGGGATCGGGATGACATCGCCGTGTGACAGCAGCCACGCCAGGGCGGCCTGCGCGGGCGTCATGCCGTGGCGCTCGGCGAAAGTTCGCAGGCCGCGCCTGCGCAGGAGGCGGGCCTGGTCGAACGGCGAGTACGCCATCACGGGGATGCCGTTCGCCCGCAGCCACGGCAGCAGGTCCCACTCGATGCCGCGCTCGCCGAGGTTGTAGAGCAGCTGGTTCGTCTGCACGTCCCGCCCGCCGTCCAGTTGCCACAGGGTCTCCATCTCGGACCGGTCCAGGTTGCTCACCCCCCAGTGGCGGATCCGGCCGGCCTGCTGCAGGTCCCGGAGGCCCGCGACGGTGTCCTCGAGCGGGACCTGCTCGATCCAGTGCAGGAGGTACAGGTCGAGGCGGTCGGTGCCCAGCCGCTCCAGGCTGCGCGCGCAGGCATCGGCGACGCCGCGTCGCGTGGCGTTCCGCGGCAGCACCTTGCTGACGAGAAAGACCTCGTCGCGACGCCCGGCGATGGCCTCGCCCACGACCGACTCGGCCGCACCGTCGGCGTACATCTCCGCCGTGTCGATCAGCGTCATGCCGAGGTCGATCCCGGCGCGGATGGCCGCGACTTCGTCGGGCCGTTTGCGTGCGTGCACGCCCATGTCCCACGTGCCCTGGCCGAGCGCGGGTACCCGTTCACCATCGCGTAGCTGCACGTGCTTCATGAGACCTCCCGCTGCGTTGCGCCGGCCGCACGTGCATCAAGCACGTCCGCGTGCTCGCGCAACGCGTCAATCCAGGTGCGCGCTCGTGTCGTTACGGCGTTCATGTGAATGACATTTTCTTAATGTGCCCGTTCATTTTCATCGGTGCAAAATCATGCGCGTCGCAGGAATCGAACAGCATCCCCGCGGGAGGCGATAACCGAGGTCCCGGGCGGGGCGGGACGTTTCAAGATAACGGGAGGATCGAGCATGCGTTACGTTCGCGGGGCCCTCGTGATGGTCCTGTGCGCACTCAGTCTCGGTGCGACGGCCGCCGAAACGCACTTCAAGGGCCTCACCCTCGAAACACCGTATCCCACGCAAACCCTGCAGCTCTCCAGGACGGTCACCGTGCCGCTCACCGTGCACAACTACGGGCTGGCACCGCAGACCGTCGATCTCTCGATCAGCAACCTGCCATCCGGCTGGAAGGCCGAGTTCATGGGCAACAACCGCAATGTCGGTTCCGTGTTCGTCGGCTCGGACGCCACACGCAACGTGTCGCTCAAGCTCACGCCCGGCGCGGACGCGAAGTCGGGGCCGCAATACCACGTGAGCCTGCATGCGCGCGGCACGGTGGCATCCTCGACGCTGCCGCTGCGGCTCAGCTTCACGCAGGCGCCGCCGGCAGTACTGAAGATGAAGACCGATCTGCCCAAGCTGAAGGGTAACCCGTCGACAACATTCACGTATCACCTCACGCTCGACAACCAGAGCGACGACCGTATCAGCGTGAACCTGGCCGCCGAGGCGCCGCAGGGATTCGAGGTGAACTTCTCGCCGCAGTTCGGCTCGGCGAACGTCACGAGCCTGCCCGTCGATGCCGGCGCATCGAAGAAGGTCGACGTGAAGGTGAACCTGCCGGACAACGCGAGCGGCGATTCGTATCCGATCAAGGTGGTCGCGAAGGCAGGCGAGCTGTCGGCCGATACGACGCTCACGGCCGTGGTCACGGGCTCGGCGAAGCTGCACCTGAGCACGCCGGATGGACGTCTGTCCGGAAGCGCGTATGCCGGCAAGACCACGCCCGTGCATCTCGTGCTTTCCAACAGCGGCGGTGCGCCGGCGCACAACGTGCGCCTGAACGCGAATGCACCGAGTCACTGGCAGGTCACGTTCCAGCCGGCCGATATCCCGACCGTGCCGGCCGATGGCAAGGTCAAGGTCACCGCGCAGATGCACCCGTCGGAGAAGTCGCTTTCGGGTGACTACATGGTCAGCATCGATGCGCGCAGCGACCGCGGGCTCGCATCGGCCGATGCCGACTATCGCGTTACCGTCCAGACTTCCACCGTGTGGGGGGTCGTCGGCCTGGTGATCGTGGCGATCGCGTTCGTGGTCGTCGGGTTCGCCGTGGCGCGATTCGGCCGGCGATGAGCGAAGCGGCACTCGCAACCCAGGGGCTCACCAAGCGCTACGGCCGCACGCTGGCCGTCGATGGCCTCGATCTCGAGGTGCATCGCGGGGAGGTCTTCGGTCTGCTCGGGCCCAACGGCTCGGGCAAGACCACGACCATCCTCATGCTGCTGGGCCTCACGGACCCGTCCGGCGGCGAGCTCAGCATCGTCGGTCTCGATCCGCGGCGCCAGCCCCTGTCGGTGAAGCGGCGCGTCGGCTACCTGCCCGATACCGTCGGCTTCTACGACGAGCTGACCGGCCGCGACAACCTGGCGTATTCCGCGGCCCTGCTCGGCATGCGGCGCGACGAGGCCGCCGCGCCGATCGAGGCGGTACTCGAGCGCGTCGGTCTGAACGACGCCGCCGGGTCGCGCGTGCGAACCTACTCGCGTGGCATGCGCCAGCGTCTCGGGCTCGCCGAGCTGCTGCTCAAGAACCCCGAGGTCGCCATCCTCGACGAGCCCACGCTCGGGCTCGATCCCGAGGCGGCCGACTGGTTCCTGCAGACGGTGCGCTCGCTGCGGGACGAGGGCATGACCCTGCTGCTGTCGTCGCACCTGCTGCACCAGGTGCAGTCGGTGTGCGACCGGGTCGGGTTGTTTGCAAACGGTCGCATGCTGCTCACCGGCACGCTCGACGACCTTGCCGGGCGCGTGCTCGATGCCGCGTGGCGCATTGATCTCGAGACCCACGTGCCGGACGGACGAACCGTCGACCTGGCCGCCGGGTTGCGTACGGTGCCCGGCGTGCGGGAGGTCGAGCCCGGTGAAGACGGATACTGGACGGTGCACGCACACCAGGACATCCGCGGCCCGCTCGTGCGCGCGGCGCTCGAGGCGGGCGCCGAGGTCACGGGCATCGCCCTGCACCGGCCGCAGCTCGACGAGATCTACCGCCGCTATTTCGGAGCATCCACCCATGAAGCGTGAAGGCTCTCCATGGAGCGGCGTCGGCGTCGTGTGCTCGAAGGAGCTGGCCGATCATCTCACGTCGGTGCGCATGCGCATCCTCGAAGTGCTGATCGTGCTGGCGGCCATCGGCGCGACGTACGTCGCCAGTGAGCAGCTGCGCGCGAGCGTGGCCGAGAGCCCGTTCGCGTTCCTGCAGCTGTTCACGACCGCGCAGCAGCCGCTGCCGTCGTTCGTGTCGTTCCTCACATTCTTCGTGCCCCTGGTCGCGATCGGCCTGGGATTCGATGCGATCAACGGCGAGCACAACCGCGGCACGCTCAGCCGCGTGCTGGCCCAGCCGATCTATCGCGACGCGCTCATCATCGGCAAGTTCCTCGCGGCGATGGCCACGATGGCCATCCTGCTGGTGGGGCTGTGGCTGGTGACCACCGGGCTCGGCATCCTCTTCCTCGGCCTGCCGCCGAGCGGGGAGTCGGTCGCACGCGGGCTGTGCTTCCTGGCGGCGACGTTGTTCTACGCGGGCATCTGGGTCGCGGCGGCGATGCTGTGCTCGATCCTGTTTCGCCAGGCGACGACGTCCGCGCTGGCCGCGCTCGGCCTGTGGCTGCTGTTCGTGGTGATGTGGCCCATCGCCGTGCAATTCGTCGCGCAGGCGGTGCATCCGGCGCACCTGGGCGGGCAGGGTGCCGCGCAGGCGCAGCAGCTGTCGATCATGCTCGAGCGCCTGTCGCCGAACACGCTCTACGGTGAGGCCGTGACGGCCCTGCTGCACCCGACCGTGCGCACGCTGGGTCCGGTGTTCTTCTTCCAGATCCAGGGCGCGATGCTCGGCAACCCGCTGCCCCTCGGTCAGAGCCTCGTCATCGTGTGGCCGCAGCTCACGAGCCTGGTCGCGGGCACGATCGGCCTGTTCGTGATCATGTACCTGGTGTTCCAGCGGCGCGAGATTCGCGCCTGATCCGCACGCCCGGCGCGCCCCAGGGAAGGGGCGCGCGCCCGCTCAGTCGGGCGGCGGTGTGGGGGCCGAGTCGGCCGTCTCCTCCGGGACCTCGTCCGCGATACGGCTGCCCCGGGCGGCCCACGGCTGCAGGAACCACAGCACCGCCAGCGCCTGGAGCGTGACCACGCCGGTGAACGCCACCTGGTAGCCCGCCGGTGCGTACGCGTGCGTGACCGGGTTCTCCCAGCCGTTCAGCACCAGGCCGATGCCCCACTGCACGCCGAAGGCGGCGAGGAACACGAGCACGTTGAGCGCGGTGTTCGCGCGCCCCGCCAGGTCCCGCGCGAAGTGCTGCGACAGCAGCGAATAGCACAGGCTCGCGGACGTGGCGAGGAAGCCGATGCACGCGAGCAGCAACCACAGCGCCGTGTCCGTGCCGCCGAGCGCGAGCACCGCGACGGTGAGCATGAACCCGCTCATGCCGGACGCCGCGATCACGTGCGGGCGCACACCGACACGCGAGAGGCGGTCGGTGAGCAGCCCCATCGTGAAGAAGCCGACCCCCATGCTCGTGGAGATGATCATCAGGTGACCAGCGACGGCCTCGCGCCCGAGCCCGGCCACGTCGCGCAGCCAGGGGCCGGCCCACAGCCCGTTGATCGCCAGGGACGAGCCCGAGGAGATGGCCGACAGTGGCGCGATGCGCCAGAAGAAGCGGTCGGAGAATACCTGTCGCAATCCCTCCAGCTGGTCGCGCAGGCTGGTATCGGCCGGCGGCGCGCGATGATCGGGCACCACGCCGAACACGGTGACCGAGACCAGTCCCGCGAACCCGGCCAGGCCCAGGAACAGCACGCGCCAGTCGATCATGCCCAGCAGCCACTCGACGGGCACGGTCGCGCTGATGGCGCCCAGCGCGCCGAACGTGAGCAGGCAGCCATAGATGATCGGCAGGCGCTGCGGCGCGAACCACATCGCGAAGGCCTTGAACGCGGCCATCATGCAGCACGATACGCCGGCGCCGATCAGCGCACGCCCGAGCGAGAGGCCGACCAGGCCGCCCGACAACGCGAAGATCAGCGAGCCGGCGGCGGCCAGCGTGAGCAGCACCGCCTCGACGCGCCGCGGGCCGAAGCGGTCGAGCAGGATGCCCAGCGGCAGCTGCAGCAGTGCGAACGCGGCCAGGTACATGCTGGTGAGAAAGCCGAGGTCGGCGGCCGCCAGCCCCGCGTCGTGCACCAGGTTCGGCGCGACCACGGCGTTCACCGTGCGGAACACGTACGACAGGTAATACCCGGCGGCGAACGGCAGGAACACGCGCAGCACGGTGGCCAGGCGCAGCCGCGCCGTACCCGGCGCGGCCCGGCCCGCGTCCCGGGCGAGCGAGGTGTGAGACAAGCTGGAGACTCCCGCGAAGCGGACCGGACCAGTCTACCAACTCCGCCGCGCGCGCTCCCGGCGCAGCGACAGCCATGAATGCCCGACCAGGGTGCAGATGACCACCGTCCCGCCGAGCAGCGTCGTGCCGGGGGGTTGCTCGCCGAGCACCAGCCAGACCCAGAACGTGCCCAGGATGCTCTCGACCACGAGGAACAGCGAGACCTCGGCCGAGGGCAGGTAGCGTGTCGCCTCGGTCATCAGCACGAGCGCGATCGGCATCTGCAGCAGGCCCATGACGGCGAGCACACCGAGGCTGTGGGTCGGCGTGGCCGCGGGATGCACGAACGGGACGACCGCCAGTGCGCTCAGCAACCCGCTGCCGGCCACCACCGCGAGCCGGCTCATGCCCGGGGTGCGCCGCAACTGCGTGAAGTTGGCGCCGACGACGATCGCCAGCACGAGGGCGAGGCTGTCGCCGAGCCAGTGCCCCATGCCGAGGGAGCCGCCGAAGACGATGGCGATGCCCGCGATGCACAGCGTCATCGCCAGCCAGGTGCGCGGTGACACCCATTCGCGCAGGAACAGGCCCGAGAACGCGGCCGCGAAGAACGGGGCGGAGGCAAGGATCACGACCACGTTGGCGACGCGCGTGTGCATGACCGCGGCCACGAACAGCATCTGCGTCAGTCCCATGGTCGCCGCGAGCACGATCGCCGACCACCCGAACGCGCGCACGGTCTCCCAGGGCCAGCGTCCGCGCAGCACACGCAGCGAGACCGTCATCGACAGCGCGATGAACAGGCCGCGCCAGAAGATCACGTCGACGGAGCCCACCCCGGCGAGTCGCACGAGGAGCGAATCGAAACTCACGACCGTGACGCCGATCGATGCCAGCAGCGTGCCCTGGCGGTGATCGGTCGCGTACAGTGCCTGCGCCAAGTGACCTCCGGGCGGTGGGCGGCGACGCGCCGCGGATGGGTGCGCGCCCCGGGGCGGGGCGGGCGAATTGGTGCCCCGTCGCGCGCGCCCGTATAATCGCCGGCCCAGCGTATAGGAGCCGGTGTTCCGGCTCCAGTCGACCCGCCCACCGCGCCTTGTACCCACAAGCACGCACCCGAGCCGGACCCCGTACACCCGATTGCATCGCGGCGGCCGTGCCGCCGACCCGTACTGACGAGCGAATGGAACCACGACGCACAGCGACAGACCGCTGGAGCCCGGGCCGCGTGATTGCCTTCGGCTTCATCGCGACCTTCATGTCCAGCTTCGGGCAGACGTTCTTCGTCGGCCTGTTCAACCCGCACTTCCAGGCGGCGGCGGGCATCGGCGGCACGCGGCTGGGCATGCTCTACGGCGCGGCCACGCTCACCAGCGGCACACTGCTGTTCTGGCTGGGTGGCGCCCTCGACCGTGTGCCCCTGTCCAGAGCGGTGACCCTCGCGCTCGGGCTGTTCGTGACCGGCTGCCTGCTCGCGGGCGGTACGACCACCCAGGTCGAGCTGCTGCTCGCATTCTTGCTCGTTCGTTTGGGGGGCCAGGGCCTGATGACCCACCTGGCGATCGTGACCTCGGCGCGTGGCGGCGGCACGCGCAAGGGCGCGACCATGGCGTGGTCGTCGATGGGCGTGATCGTCGGCGAGGCGATCCTGCCGGCGTGCGTGCTGGCAGGCTTCGGGCTGTTTCCCTGGCGCTGGATGTGGCTGCTGGCGGCCGCGCTGCTCGCGACGATCGTGCTGCCCGGGATGCTGGTGCTCGGGCGGAACCTGCCGTGGCGTCCCGCGCGGCCAGCGACGGACGAGGCGCCCGCGTCGATCGAGCGGCGCGCGGTGCTGCTGCGCCAGCCCTCGTTCTGGGGCGCGTCGGCGATCCTGCTGGCGCCGCCGTTCATGGCCACCGGCTTCCTGTTCGAGCAGGCCTCGTTCGCCGACCAGATGGGCTGGCGTGCCGCGCAGATCGGCGCGGCGTTCACCGTGTTCGCCCTCTGCCGCGCGCTGGGCACCTGGATCTACGGGCGCACCGCCGATCGTTTCGGCGCCGTGACCATGACGCGCATGCACCTGCTGCCGATGGCGCTCGCTTTCGCCTCGCTGGCCGTGCCGCTCGGCAGCGCCTCGATCTGGTGCGCGTTCGCGGGCGTCGGGTTCACGAGCGGCGCCAATACGGTCCTGGGCGGCGCCGTGTGGGTCGAGCTCTTCGGCCTGGCCTCGGTCGGGCTCGTCCGGGGTGTGTTCACGGCCTGCACCGTGGCCGCGACCGCCATGGCGCCGGCCGTGGTCGCCGGCCTGCTGTCGGTCGATGTCGGCGCCGCGAAGATCGGCCTCGGCTTTGCCGCATATGCCGCGTTCGTGCCTGCGTTGATGGGGCCCTGCCTGCGCGCGGGGGGGAAGCGTGCGCTCGCCTGAAGGTGCCGCTTCCCGATCGGCCGCGTTCTGTCTGGAACCGAAACCCCCAGCGGCACGATAACGAAGGCGGGCGGCCGACCGGCCGGTCCGTCCGTAGCGCCCGTGCGAGCGCTCCGCGCCGTCGCGCTTGCATCGGTTCCCGGAGAGAGTATCCGCACGGCGCCCGCAGTGATCCGTGGTCAGTGCTGCGCCGCCAGGAATGACATTGTCCCCTCCTTGGCGCGCCGGCTGCCGGCGACGTCCGGGACCCTCCTCCGCGCATCGTCGGCTCCCGCGCCCCGTGAGGTTCGGTAGCCGGGTCGGTGCGCCTGCCCGTAGGATGCGGGTATCGGGAGGCGGAATCTCGACCGGAAGGACCGCGTCATGATGGGCTCCAGGCGGAAAGCGCGGTCATTCCCGCAGCGGTTCGGTACGACGGGCCCGGGCTGCCCGGAACGGCCCGAGTCCCGCGGATGGCGCCGATGACTCCGGCGCAACCACTCGAGGGCATGCTGGTCGTTGCGGTCGAGCAGGCCGTCGCCGCGCCGTTCTGCTCCGCGCGTCTGGCCGATGCCGGCGCGCGCGTGATCAAGGTCGAGCGCCCCGGCGGCGATTTCGCTCGCGGCTACGACGACCTGGCCCGCGGGCAGAGCACCTATTTCGTCTGGCTCAACCGCGGCAAGGAATCCCTCGTGCTCGATCTGCGGGCCGAGGCCGACCGGGCCACGATGCACGCGCTGCTCGCCGAGGCCGACGTGCTCGTGCAGAACCTCAAGCCGGGCGCCATGGCGCGAATGGGGTTCGGTGCGGCGGAGCTGCGTGCGGCGTACCCGGCGTTGATCACGTGTGCGATCAGCGGATACGGCGAGGAAGGGCCCATGGCGGACCGCAAGGCCTACGACCTGCTGATCCAGGCCGAGTCCGGGCTGTCCTCCATCACCGGGGGGCCGGAGTCGCCCGCGCGCGTCGGGATCTCGCTGGTGGACATCGCGACCGGCGCAACCGCGCACGCGGCGATCCTCGAGGCGCTGATCGCGCGCGGTCGCACGGGCGACGGTGCCGAGATCAGCATCTCGATGTTCGACGTGATGGCGGACTGGCTCACGGTGCCGTTGCTGCAGCAGCTCGGGGGGCGTTCACCACAACGCATGGGACTGGCGCATCCCTCGATCGCACCATACGGGGCATTCACGGCCGGCGACGGATCCATGTTCCTCGTCTCGGTGCAAAGCGAACGCGAATGGGCCGCGCTGTGTCGCGAATTGCTCGAACAGGAAACGCTCGCGGACGATCCGCGCTTCTCGAGCAACGTGGCGCGCGTAAGGCACAGGGCCGAGACGGACGCACTCGTCGCCGAGGCGTTTGCGCGACATGACCGGGAGAGCATCGTCCCGGTCCTGAGGAAGGCCGACATCGCCTTTGCCTCCGTGAACGACATGGAGGCCCTGTCGCGCCATCCGCACCTGCGCATGGTCACGATCGAGACGCCGCGCGGTCCCGTCCGCATCCCCGCACCGGCCCCGATGGTGCGGCGTGCCGAGCGGCATTATCGACCGGTGCCGGACCTCGATGCCCATCGACCCCTCGCGACCGATCCCTCGGGGAAGAGGCGCCACTGACGATCACGGGGCGGTCCGGCAAGGCGCGTGGAAGGATTCGAGCAATGGCGAGCAATGGATACCGCGACTGGATCGGGCGCACGCAATCCTCGAGCGACGTCATCACGCGCGCGCCCGCGGAGGCGATGGCCGCAACGCTGAATCGCAACGTCACGTCCTGCGACGACGGCATGCCGTTGCCGCACCTGTGGCACTGGATCTACTTCCTGCACAAGCCGCGCACCGGGATCCTGGGCGACGACGGGCACGTGAAGCGGGGCGAGTTCCTGCCCCCCATCGATCTGCCGCGGCGCATGTGGGGCGGCAGCCGCGTGCGATTTCATCACCCGCTCTGCATGGGCGAACAGGCACAGCGTACGTCACGCATTATCGATGTCGTGGAGAAACAGGGACGAAGCGGCGCCCTGGCGATCGTGACCGTCGAGCACACCATCCACGGGCAGACCGGGCTGGCCATCACGGAAGAGCAGGACGTGGTGTACCGGGCGCCGGCGAAGCCGGGCGCCGCGTCGGACACGCCCGCGCGTGATCCCGGCCGGGTGTCCGAGTGGTCGACGACCCGGACGGCGGATTCCGTGCTGCTCTTTCGCTATTCGGCGATCACGTTCAACAGTCACCGCATCCACTACGACCACCCGTATGCGGTCGAGGTCGAGGGCTACCCCGGGCTCGTGGTGCACGGCCCGCTCGTGGCGACGATGCTCGTCGAGGAGCTGACCCGCCACCATCCCGACCGCGGCGTCTCGGCACTCACCATGCGCGCGCTCCGGCCGCTGTTCCACGGTACGCCCTTCCGGCTCGAGGGCCGGCTCTCCGACGACGGCATGCAGGCCGACCTGTGGTGCCTCGACGAACGCGGCGCCACGACCATGCAGGTGACGGCGGGACTGGGTGCCTGAGAACCCTTCACGGATGGCCGCGGCGCCGTCCGCAACCGGACGAGAACGATGCACCCGAAACCGGACCAGTACCAGGATCTTCGCGATGCGCTGCGCGAGCTGTGCAAGCACTATCCGGACGCGTACTTCCGGCAGATCGATGCCGACGACGCCTATCCGGAGGCGTTCATCGACAGCCTCACGGAAGCCGGCTGGCTGGCCGCCATGATCCCCGAGGAGTACGGCGGTTCGGGCCTGGGCCTCGCGGAGGCCTCGGTCGTGATGGAAGAGGTCAACCGCAATGGCGGCAATGCAGGCGCGTGCCACGGCCAGATGTACAACATGGGAACCCTCCTGCGTCATGGCTCCGAGGCGCAGAAGCAGGCGTACCTGCCGCGCATCGCGACCGGTGAGCTGCGCCTGCAGTCGATGGCCGTCACGGAACCGGGCACGGGTACCGACACGACCCGGATCCGCACCACCGCGGTGCGCAAGGGCGACCGGTACGTGGTCAACGGGCAGAAGGTCTGGATCTCGCGAATCCAGCATTCGGACCTCATGATCCTGCTTGCCCGCACCACGCCTCTCGAGGAGGTCGAGCGGAAGTCCGAAGGCATGTCCATCTTCCTGGTGGACCTCCACGAGGCCATCGACCACGGGCTCGGCGTGCAGCCGATCCGCAACATGGTGAATCACGAGACCAACGAGCTGTTCATCAGCGACCTGGAGATCCCGGCGGAGCACCTGATCGGCGAGGAAGGCAAGGGCTTCAGGTACATCCTCGACGGCCTGAACGCCGAGCGCACGCTGATCGCCGCCGAGTGCATCGGCGATGCGTGGTGGTTCATCAATCGGATGGTCGACTACACGAGCGAGCGCGTCGTGTTCGGCCGGCCCATCGCCCAGAACCAGGGCGTGCAGTTCCCGATCGCGCGCAGCTACGTGAATACCGAGGCGGCGAACCTGATGCGCTTCCGCGCCTGCGAGCTGTTCGACGCCGGCGAGCATTGCGGAGCGGAGGCGAACATGGCGAAGCTGCTCGCGGCCGATGCCTCGTGGGAGGCCGCGAACGCGTGCCTGCAATCCCATGGTGGTTTCGGCTTCGCCCACGAGTACGACGTCGAGCGCAAGTTCCGCGAGACGCGCCTGTACCAGGTGGCACCCATCTCCACGAACCTGATCCTGTCCTACGTCGCCGAGCACGTGCTCGGGCTGCCGCGCTCATTCTGAGAACGATCGAGCATCCACGAAATACCGGAGCACCATGAATACGTCGAACGAGGGTGAAGCCGGGTCGCATCCGAGCCGCGCGCTGGCGGAGTTCGCGGCCGGCCTGCAGAGCCGGCATGTCCCGGGCCCGGTCCTCGACCGTGCCGAGGACCTGTTCCTTGACTGGGTGGGCTCGGCGCTTGCCGGGAAGGGGGCGCGCGCCGTCGGGATCATCGAGGGCTTCGCCCGCGAGATGGGGCCGGCGTCGGGCGGCTCCGAGGTCCTGGTCTCGCGCCGGGAGACAACGCCGCTGTTTGCCGCGATGGTGAATGCCGCCGCGTCGCACGTGGCCGAGCAGGACGACGTGCACAACGGGTCGGTCTTCCACCCGGCCACGGTGGTCTTCCCGGTCGCGCTCGCCGTGAGCCAGGTGCGGGGCGCGAGCGGACCGGAGCTGCTCGCGGCGAGTGTTGCCGGATACGAGGTGGGGATCCGGGTCGGGGAGTTCCTCGGGCGTTCGCACTACAAGGTATTCCACACGACGGGCACCGCGGGCACGCTGGCGGCGGCCGTCACCGCCGGTCGCCTGCTGGGCCTGCCGGCCGGGCAGATGCTGCACGCCATGGGCTCCGCCGGGACACAGGCCGCCGGGCTGTGGGAGTTTCTGCGCGACGCGGCCGACTCGAAGCAGCTGCACACGGCCAAGGCGGCCGCGGACGGGCTGATGTCGGCGTACCTGGCACGCGACGGCTTCACGGGCGCCAGCCATATCCTGGAAGGCGAGCAGGGCATGGCGGCCGGCATGTCGCACGATGCCGACCCGGCGAAGCTCGTCGATCAGCTGGGCGAGCGCTGGGCCCTGGCGGAAACCTCGTTCAAGTTCCACGCGTCGTGTCGCCACACGCACCCGGCGGCCGATGCGCTCCTGCAGGTGGTCGAGGCGCACGATCTCTCGCCCGACGACATCGTCAGCGTCACTGCACACGTGCACCAGGCCGCGATCGACGTGCTGGGGCCGGTGGTCGACCCGCGCACGGTGCACCAGGCGAAGTTCTGCATGGGTGCAACGCTCGGCCTGATCGCGGTCTATCGGCAAGCGGGCATGGAGGAGTTCGAGCATCACTACAAGGACGATGCGGTCGAGGCGTTCCGCCAGAAGGTCTCGATGGCGCTGGATCCCGAGGTGGACGGCGCCTATCCGCAGCGCTGGATCGGCAAGGTGTCGGTCGTGACGCGTTCCGGCGAGACCCTGGAGGGGCGCGTCGACGAGCCGAAGGGGGATCCGGGCAACACGCTCGGCCGGGGCGAGATCGAGGACAAGGTCCACCGGCTGGCGGAGTTCAGCGGCGCGGCGACCTCGGACGAGGTCCAGCAGCTCATCACGTACGTGTGGAACCTGCGCCAGGTCCGTGGTGTAACCGCGCTGTTCCCCGGATCGATCGGTTGAGGGGACGTCGTGTCGAGCAGGGGCATTGTCCGAGGCGGAAGGCGACCCGGCGAGCCGTGGAGATACCGGTCAAGGCAAGCCGTGCGGGTGATTCGGGTGTCTGACGTACGGATCACGTCATCCTGCGTGGGCTTCGCCCACCCTACGATTCCGCGTAGGGTGGGCGAAGCCCACGCAGGATGAGGTCGACTCGAGGATATGACCGATCCGCGTACGTTGCCGCGAATCGGTGAGCGTTGCGAGCGGGCCGTCGGAGCGGAGGCTGTCAGAATGACGGCGGGGCGTTGACCCAGAGCAAGCGTGCCACGCCGTCCCCGGCATTGCGATAGCGGTGGGCGAGCTCGGACCGGAAAAAGAACGAATCGCCCGGTTGCAGCGTGTAGGACTGGCCCGCCACCGTGAGTTCGATCGTGCCCTCGATCACGTAGCCGACTTCCTCGCCCTCGTGGGCGATCTCCCCGTCGCTCTGCGCGCCCGGTTCCACCACGTGGACATTCGCTTCCAGCAGGGCACCTTCCTCGTAGGGGGCGAGCCGTTCCAGGTCGATGCCGTGCCCGCGCCCGCGGCCCCCAAGGTGGATCAGGGGGCGCTCGCCCCGGCGCCGCACCACCTGCTCTTCGGGGCTCGTGTCGAACAGCGAGGCGATACTGATGTCCAGGACCGCCGCGAGGTTGTGGAGCATGCGTAGCGAGGGCGTCGCGTGGCCGCGCTCGATCTTCGAGATCAGGCTCTCGGAACACCCCACCTGCTTGGCCGCCTCCTTCATGAGCATGCCCTGCTTGCGCCGGGCATAGCGAAGCCGCAGCCCGATGCGTGCGGCCTCCTGGCGCTCATCGGGTCGTGCGTCGACGGTTCCGCGCATCGTGGTGACCTTCAATTGTGGCGGTCTGAATTGTACCAGACCCCGTCTGCCTACTTTTTTGTTCCTATATCTTATTGAAAAATAGATATTCATGCGCTTGAACTAGTATCAAGTACTTGACTACCGTCCCACGGATGCCTAGGGTCCATGGACATCCGGTGCACCGCTGGCGGCCACCGCGCGGTCAGCAGGGGGGGCACGATGGGGCAGCCGACGCAGGGCGGAAACACGCTGGTCGACCCGCAGCGACTGTGGGATCGGCACATGGCGCTGGCTGCCATCGGCGGTCTGCCCAACGGCGGCGTCGATCGCCAGGCACTGACCCTGGCCGAGGCTGAGGCCCGCATACGGCTCATCGAATGGGGCGGGGAAATCGGGTTGGCCCCCGAGGTCGATTGCATCGGCAATCTCTTCCTCCGCTACCCGGGTCGCGATGCCGCGGCCGCGCCCGTGGTGATCGGATCGCACATCGACACCCAGCCCACCGGCGGCCGGTTCGACGGCGTTTTCGGCGTGCTCTCGGGCCTGGAAGCCCTGCATGGGTTGCGGGCCTCCGGTTGGGAGCCGGAACGCTCGGTCGACCTCGTTGCCTGGAACAACGAAGAGGGTTGTCGCTTCCCGCCGACCACGATGGGCTCGAGCGTATTCAGCGGCGCCTTGCCGGTCGCGGAAGCACTGGACACGGTCGATGGTCAGGGCGTGAGCGTCGCCGATGCCTTGCAGGCGGTTGCCGACAACGTCGGGTCGCTGCCGACGCGCCCGCTCGGGTTTTCCGTGCACGCCTTCCTGGAAGCGCATATCGAGCAGGGGCCCGTGCTCGAGGCGCGGAAGTGTCCGCTGGGCGTCGTCACCGGCGTGCAGGGCCTCCGCTGGTACCGGATCGACGTTCGCGGGCAATCCGCGCACGCCGGCACGACACCGGAGTCGCTGCGTCGCGACGCGCTGGTCGCTGCGCATCGCATGCTGGCAACCCTGCGCGTGCACTTCCTCGGCGGGTCCGACCACGAGGATACACGCTTCACGGTCGGGCGCTTCCAGGTCCAACCCGGAGTTCCGAACACGATTCCCGGGCACGTGCACTTCACGATCGACTTTCGGCATCCGGATGCCGAGCGGCTCGGTGAGCTGGGTGACGCCGTCGCGTCCATCTGCCGCGAGCACGCCGGGCCATGCGAGGTCACGGTCGAAGCGGAGCCGGCCTCGCCACCCATTCAGTTCGCCCCCTCGATCGTCGCGCTGCTCGACCGTGCCGCGCGCGCGGAGGGCGTCGAGCCCCTGCAGTTGATGTCCGGTGCGACCCACGACGCCAAGTGGCTCAGCACCGTGGCGCCGGCGGGCATGCTGTTCATTCCCTGCAAGGACGGTATCAGTCACAACGAGGCGGAGTCGGCGGAGCCTGCGCACCTCGAGATCGGCGCACGCGTGCTGCAGCGCGCGTTGCGCGAGCTTGCGGCCTGATGCGCAGCTCGCCCGCGGACGGCAGCGAGAGGGAGGGGAAGATACGATGAGCGTCAAGATTGCCTGCGTACAGTTCGAGCCGCACGTCGGGGATTGCGAGGGCAACCGCGGGCGCAGCCTGGAGCTGATCGAGACCGCGGTCGGCGAAGGCGCGAACCTCGTCGTCCTGCCCGAGCTCACCAGCTCGGGGTACGTGTTCGACTCGCCCGAGGAGGCCCGCGCGCTGTCGGAGCCGGTGCCCGGCGGAGATACCTGCAGCGCGTGGGAAGAGACCGCGCGGCGCCACGGCATCTACATCGTCGCGGGCATCGACGAGCGAGCCGACGACGCGCTCTACAACTCGGCCGTCGTGCTCGGGCCCGACGGCTACGTCGGCACGTATCGCAAGGTCCATCTCTGGAACCAGGAGAATCGGTTCTTCCGTCCGGGCGATCTCGGGTTCCCCGTGTTCGACACGCCCATCGGCCGCATCGCGGCGCTGATCTGTTACGACGGCTGGTTCCCGGAGAGCTACCGTCAGTGCGCGCTGCAGGGCGCCGACGTGATCTGCGTGCCCACGAACTGGGTGCCGATCCCGGGCCAGCGCAGCGATCGCGACGCCATGGCCACGATCCTGACCATGGGGGCGGCGCACTCGAATCGCCTGATCATCGCCTGCGCGAGCCGCATCGGCGTTGAGCGCGGGCAGCCCTTCATCGGGCAGAGCCTGATCGCGACGTACTCGGGCTGGCCGATTGCCGGCCCGGCGGGCACGGACACCGAGGAGATTCTCTACGTGGACGTGGATCCGCGCAGCCCCGGACGCTTCTCCCCATGGAACGAGTTCAACCAGGATCCGCTGGGCGATCGCCGCCCCGAGACTTACACGGTGTGCGCAGCGGACGACTCACGGTAGCGGGGCCCAGTGAACGAAAGGCACTAGTGGAGGCCAATCGCCATGACACAGAAACACCATAACAACGCGCCCGGTTCACGCTCGCGGCGCAGCGTGCTCAAGGGCATCGGGGCCGCCGCGGTCGTGAGCGCGACCGGAGGATTCCCCGCCGTCATCCGCAACGCGCGCGCCGCCGACCCGATCCGCATCGGGGTAATCTCGCCCCTCAGCGGTGCCTGGACGGTCTACGGAAAGGCGCACTTGGCGGGCATCCAAATGGCGGTGAACGAGGTCAACGCCGATGGCGGCGTGCTCGGCCGGCAGATCGAGCTCGTGATCGCAGACTCGAAGACCGAGCCGCGGGTCGTGGTGGAGCAGGCGAATCGCCTGATCCGGCGCAAGGGCGTGGACTTCCTCGCCGGCACGTTCTCCAGTGCCGAGCGCAACGCGGCTGGGCCGGTCGTGGCGGCAGCCGACAAGGTCCTGCTCTACCCGACGTTCTACGAGGGCCAGCAGCAGAAGTACCACCCCGGCGTCTGCAATCCGAACATCTTCTGCTTCGGGCCCGTGCCGTCGCAGCAGGTCTGGCCGCACATGAAGTACATGACCGACAACTTCGGCAAGAAGTTCTTCATGATCGGCTCGGACTACGCGTGGCCGCGCGTGACCAACGAGGTCACCAAGACCAAGCTCGAGGAGCTCGGCGGAGAGGTGGTTGGAGAGGTCTATATCCCGTTCAACACGCCCCAGTACCAGTCGGTGCTGCGTGACATCCGCAAGTCGGGCGCCGACATCATCTTCCACACCCTCACTGGAAGCGACACGGTGAACTTCCGCAAGCAGCTCGCCGCCGCGGGCATGCACAAGGACTTCACGCTCTGGACCGTCGACGACGAGGAGGTGGTGACCTCCGGTCTGGGCCCGAACGTGGCCGCCGGCGACTACGTCAGCTTCGACTACTTCATGGCGATCAAGACCGCGAACAACGCGAAGTTCCTGAAGAAATATCGCGCGAAGAACGGTCAGGATGCGCTTATGGATACGGTCGGCGTGGCGATGTACAACGCAGGTCACATGGCCGCGCTCGCGCTTGCGCGCTCCGGCGACGTGAGCAGTGCCGGGCTGAGGAAGGGACTCAAGGGGGTCACGTTCGATGGCGCGCCCCAGGGGTCGGTCACGATGCGCGCGGAGGACAACCAGGCAGTCCTGCCTTCGTACCTGATGCAGGTCAACGATTCCTGGAATTCCGCCGAGGGGATGTTCCGCGAGATCCAATCGTTCGACTCGGTCACGCCGAAGACCGCCGCCTGCGACGATCTTCCGCTCAAGACCTGAGGCCCCGCCCGCGATCCGGAGAGTGGCATGCACACGGTCATACCCGTCCTGATCGACGCAACGCTGATCACGCTGGTGCTCGCCCTGGCCGCGTTCGGCCTGGCGATCATCTACGGGCTCGTGGGCGTGATCAATCTCGGCCACGGTGCGATGCTCACACTGGGTGCGTACTTCACGTGGCAGGCGCGGCAGTGGGGTGTGCCCTTCGTCCCCGCGGTGCTGTGCGCCGGTCTTGGCGTCGGCACCGTGGGGCTCGTCTTCGAGCATCTCGTGATCCGGCGGTTCTACGACCGCCCGTTCGATACGCTGCTCCTCACCTGGGCGTTCTTCATGATCGTCAGCGAGGGAATCAAGATCGTGTTTGGCACGGATTTCAAAAATGTCGCGAATCCGCTGCCGAACGCGTTCACGCTCGGCGGCTACGAGATTCCGACCTATCGCGCGGTCGTGGGGCTGGTGGCGGTTGCCGTCATCGCCGCCACCGCCTTGCTCTTCTATCGAACGTCGATCGGCATCCGGATTCGGGCGCTGATCCAGGACCGCGACGTCGCGGCGCTGCTGGGGCTGAACATCGCGGCCACGTACAAGATCGTGTTCGTCCTGGGCTCGTTCCTGGCTGGCCTGGCCGGCGGCCTGATCAGTCCCATGCTGAGCATCGACCCGTACATCGGCAACGTCTTCCTGGTGCGCTCGTTCTTCGTGGTGCTGGTCGGCGGCATGGGACAGCTGCTCAGTGGCACGATCGTGGGGGCGTTCTTCACCGGCGGTTCGGAAACGCTGTTCGCGCTGTTCTCCAGCCAGGCGGTGGCGCAGACCGCCGTGTTCGTGCTCGCGATCCTGATCCTTCGATTCCGGCCGTCCGGATTCATGAGGTCACGATGAACGGGCTGCTCGGCGCATCGCGCGACACGATGCTGTCCCGGCTCCGGCGGCGGCCCGGGCCGCCCACCGAGACGTGGGTCGCGATCGGCCTGTTCGTGCTGCTGGCCCTGCTGCCCGCGGTCGTCCAGGGATACGTCGTCTACATTCTGCCCCAGTACATGCTCTACGGAGTGCTGGCGATGTCGCTGGCACTGCTCTGGGGCTTCGCCGGCATCGTGAGCTTCGGCCAGGCCGCGTTCTTCACGATCGGCGCCTACGTGATGGGCCTGAGCATGGCGCACGGACTCTTGGTCAACCCCGGGTACGTCGGCCTCGTCGCCGCGGGCGCGCTGAGCGGGCTGCTGGCCGGACTGACCGGCTACTTCCTGTTCAGTGCCGGGGTGCGCTCCACGCATTTCGTCCTGATCACCCTGGCGCTGTCGATCATTGCCGAGCAGATCGCCGTTTCGCAGTCGTGGCTGACCGGCGGGTACAACGGCATGTTCGTGCCTCGCATGGCGCTCGGGCCCGGCGTCGGGGGTCCTACACCCGGCGATACCGAGATCTACCTGTTCGTGCTCGTACTCTGCGCGGCCTGCTATTTCGGGCTGCGTCATGCGCTGAGTAGGCGTTTCGGCAAGGTGCTCGCCGGCATCCGCGAGAACGAGGACCGCCTGACCGCGTTCGGCTTCCGGATCGATCTCTACAAGACGGCCGCGTTCGCGGTATCGGGATGCCTCGCGGGGTTCTCCGGCGCGCTGTACGCGACCAGCGCCGGGTTCGTCTCGCCGTCGCTTGCTGGCGTGCTGTTCTCGACGCAGGTCGTCGTGTGGGTGGCCATCGGCGGCCGCCATTCGCTGCTCGGCGCCTTCGTCGGCGCGGTCGCGGTCGCGGCGCTCTCGAATTACGTGAGCGCCGTCATTCCGAACTACTGGCAGTTGATCGTCGGCCTGGTGTTCATGCTCGTGATCGTCTTCTTCAGGCGCGGGCTCGCGGGCCTGGGCGAGACAGGCTGGGAGCGCTGGATCGGGAGGGCGGGTCCGTGAACACACCACTGCTCGAGACGCGCGGCCTCGGCAAGCGGTTCCGCGGGCTCGTCGCCAATCGCGACATCGACTTCGCGCTGGCGCCGTCGTCGTCGCACTGCATCATCGGGCCGAACGGCGCGGGCAAGACCACTTTCCTCAGCATGATCTCGGGTCACCTGGCGCCGTCGCAGGGCGAGATCCGCTACGGGGGCGAGGACGTCACGCAGCGGTCGGTCGTGTACCGGGCCCGGCGCGGTATCGCGCGCAAGTTCCAGACTCCCTCCGTGTTTCCGGACCTGACCGCATACGAGAACATCGAGCTTCCGGTCATGCGGGTCCATCGCGATACCGGTGACGTCACACGGCGAGTCCACGACGTGCTGGAGGGCGTGCGCCTGGAGGAGCATCGCGACACGCCGGTCCACCACTTGTCCCACGGCCAGCGCCAGTGGCTCGAGATCGGCATGCTCGTCGGCATGGAGGCGAAGCTGCTCCTGCTGGACGAGCCGGCCGCTGGCATGACGAAGGAGGAGAAGGTCGCGACCGTGAAGCTGATCCATGAGCTCGTCGACAACCTCGGTCTCGCCACGATCGTGATCGAGCATGACATGGACTTCGTGCGCTTGCTGGATACGCGCGTGACCGTACTGCACATGGGGGCCGTGCTGGCGGACGGACGGTTCGACGAGGTGGCGGCCGACGAGCGCGTGAAGGACGTGTACCTGGGCAGCCAGATATGAGCACCTCGGGAAACCTCGATGTCACGGGTGTCACGGCCGGCTACGGCGACATCACCGTGTTGTGGGACGTGAGCGCTTCGGTCGGGACGGGCGAGGTGCTCGGCGTGCTCGGCCGCAACGGCATGGGCAAGAGCACGCTGATCCGGACGCTGTCGGGTCAGTTGCCGGTGCGGTCGGGGCACATCGAGCTCGACGGTGAGGACATCAGCGGGCTGTCGGCGTACCAGCGCGCACGGCAGGGGATGACCACGGTCGTCCAGGGCCGTGGCATCTTCCCGCGCCTGACCGTGCGTGAGCACCTCACGATGGGACGCGTCGCGGGCGGCGGGAACAAGCCGGATCGCACCGACGAGGTCGTCGAGTACTTCCCCATCCTGGGCGAGCGGCGCGACCAGTTCGCCGGGACGCTGAGCGGGGGCGAGCAGCAGATGCTCGCCATCGGTACCGGCCTGATGACCGATCCGTCCCTCATCCTTCTCGACGAGCCTTCGGATGGGGTTATGCCCAAGCTCGTCGAGCAGATTGCCGAGCGCCTGACGGAGATCAACTGTCGCAAGGGCACGACCGTCGTCATCGTCGAGCAGAACGTGCCCATGGTCTTCGCGATGGCGCACCGGTGCATCGTGCTGGAGAATGGCCGAGTGGTCGCCGCCGGCACGACGGACGAGATCCGGGACAGCGAGGCCGTGAGCCGCCACCTGACCCTCTGATGCCGCGCAACACCCGATCGGCCGGCAGGTCCGCGGCCGTGAACCGGCGGGATATCCGGACTAGGTGGGACGGGGCCCGAAGCCGGGCAGTTGCCGCCGCAACGGCCGGATCGCGAGAAGGGTCAGCAGGACGGTGCAGGCGGCGGCGAGTGCCGTGGGAACAACGCTGCTGGCGGTGCCGACCTGCGCGGCGATGT
>Ga0209918_1000527_pt1 | contig 24816 bp, 19 predicted proteins | sample SalPonD_shore_MG_FD_185712 | JGI IMG/M metagenome (GOLD analysis project Ga0209918, IMG submission 185712) | Salt pond soil microbial communities from South San Francisco under conditions of wetland restoration - Salt Pond MetaG... | ecosystem: Environmental > Aquatic > Marine > Intertidal zone... | reverse complement strand
CGGGGGATGCGATGGACATGTTCGGGAATCCGGCCGGCATGGCACGAGTGGAGGGGCTCAGCCTGGCCTCCAGCGTGACGAACTGGATTGTGGATACCAAATTGTATGGGGCGGGTGCGGCGTATCACCTGGGTAATGCGGGCGTATTCGGGGTGGGATTGGTCTGGATGGATTACGGGACCTTCACCAGAACTGTTCCTGTGCTGGGGGCTGATATCGATCCGACACTACGGAATAAGGGCTATATGGAAAACGGTACCTTTTCCGTCAAAGAATATGCCGCAGGTCTTTCTTACGCCCGGCAGATCTCCGATCGGTTTGCGGTGGGGGGCCAGCTGAAGTATGCCACCCAGAATTTGGGGGATGTGGTGATCTATGATGAATTCGAAGGAAAAAATGTTAATGTCAGCAATAGTGTGAATAATATTGCGCTGGATTTCGGCACGGTTTACTACACAGGATTCAAGGATCTCCGCTTCGGAATGTCTTTTCGTAATTTCTCAAATCAGTCAGATTATTTTGATCAGAGATTTGAGCTGCCGTTAACCTTTACTTTCGGGTTAGCAATGGATATGTTTACTCTGCTCCCATCACTGCAGGCAGATGGTGCGAACAAGCTAACCGTTGCGTTTGACTGGGTGCATCCCCGGGATTATTCCGAGCGCCAGCATCTGGGGGTGGAGTATAGCTACCATGAGATCCTGTTTGTCCGGGGTGGCTACCGGTTTAATTATGATGAACAGGGGGTGACCGGGGGGTTAGGTGTGAATTTGGGGTTAGGCGATTATACACTGCGTGCCAATTACGCCTACGAATATTTCGGTAAATATTTTGACGGGATACACAGAATTTCCTTGGGAGTGACCTTGTGATAATGTAGAATATTAAATCCTATAAATAATAATTTGTCCCTTCGCGATTATTCCCGCTTCTTCGCTTTGGCCGGCAGGTGATGCGCGGAACACTTTTGGGGTTTCGCGCCGGGTAATCGCGGGTATTTTTCAGGCAGCACTTCAAGGCAAACAGGAGCACACCATGGATCGCAGAACCTTTATCAAGACACTGGGCATAGGCACCCTGGCGCTGGCCGGGGCGGGCGGACTGTTTCCGTTCGGTAAACTGCAGGCAGCACGGCAGCAGCCCAACATCCTTTTCATTTTTTCCGATGATCACGCCCAGCAGGCTATCAGTGCCTATGGCTCCAGGATTAACCAGACTCCGAACATCGACCGGATCGCCGACGGGGGGATACTCTTCCGGAATTGTTTCGTCACGAACTCCATTTGCGCCCCCAGCAGGGCGGTGGTCCTGACCGGAAAGCACAGCCATCTCAACGGAGTGCTGACCAACCGGGAGCACTTCGACGGATCCCAGCAAACCTGCCCCAAACTCCTCCGGAAAACCGGGTACCAGACCGCCATGATCGGGAAATGGCATTTAAAGAGCGATCCTACCGGCTTTGATTTCTGGCAGGTCCTGCCGGGGCAGGGGAACTACTACAATCCCGATTTCCGCACACCCGAGGGGACCATTCACACCACCGGATATGTAACCGATCTGATTACGGACGTGGCGCTGGACTGGCTGCAAAATAAGCGGGATCAATCCAAACCGTTTTTGTTAATGTACCAGCACAAGGCGCCCCATCGCCGGTGGTATCCCGGCCCGGATCATCTGAGTACCTATGATTACTCCACCATCCCGGAACCGGCCACCCTGTTCGACGACTATTCGGACCGGGCCAGCGCCGCCGCCAACCAGGAGATGATGGTCAAAGAACATCTCGATGAGAGGGATTTGAAATTTGTTCCGCCTCCCACAATAAACGAGGAACAGCTGAAAGACTGGAATGCCGAATACGAGCCGAAAAATAAACGGTTCGAACAGATGCATCCGGAGGGCAAGGATCTCATCAGGTGGAAGTATCAGAGGTACATTAAAGACTATCTCCGATGTATCGCTTCGGTGGATGACAACGTGGGGCGTGTGCTGGATTATCTGGATGACTCCGGCCTGGCGGAGAATACGGTGGTGATCTACAGCGCGGACCAGGGCTTCTATCTTGGGGAGCATGGATGGTTCGACAAGCGCTGGATGTACGAAGAATCCCTCCATATGCCGTTCATTGTGAAGTGGCCGGGAGTGACCCGTCCGGGATCGGAGAATTTCGACCTGGTGCAAAATCTGGACTTCGCCGAAACGTTTCTGGATATGGCCGGAGCGTCCATTCCGTCCGATATGCAGGGCCGCAGTCTGGTGCCGCTTCTCAAAGGAGAGGATCCGCCCGACTGGAGACAATCCATTTATTATCAATACTATGAGTACCCGGCGGTTCACATGGTGCAACGACATTACGGGGTTCGAAATCAACGCTTTAAACTGGTATATTACTATTTGATTGATGAATGGGAACTGTTCGATTTGCAAAATGATCCCAACGAACTCCATAGCATATATGATGAGCCGGCGTACGCCAATGTGGTGGCCAACATGCAGCAGGAATTGACCCGGCTTCGGCAGGAGTATGAAGTGCCGGAAAAGGATCCCCTGCCGGATTTGAATGAGCGGTGGCAGAAACAACAACAGGGAGGATAACGGCTCCGGACTTTTTCGGAACGGAAGCACTTGAATTGCTTCCAGAAAGAATAAGTGGAACGCCCGCCCGGGGCACCGGGCAGTGGGCGTCGTGAGGTTACCCGGCCGGAGATGCTCCGGCTGGCGCCAGAGATGATCCCTGGGGTGACAGGGTTGGAAATTATGAGACACTGATGCTGCAAAGTAATATTAACACGTTCTGTCGATTCTACCGGTGCGTAACAACCAGGTTGTACAGGGCATAGCAGAGAGGACAGTAGTCATGGGTCATAAAATCACCAGAAAAGAAGCCTTACGAAGATTAGCCGGGTTCGCGGTGAGTCCGGCGCTGCTGTCGCCGTTACTGGCGGGGGCGGGCAGGGAATCCCGACCGACAGCAACCCGGCGGTCCCGCCGCAAACAGGCGCCGGACCAGCCCAACATTCTCTGGATTACCCTGGAAGGGGTGCCCCTGAGTATGCTCAGCTGTTACGGGGCGCGATTAATCCGGACGCCGAACATCGATAAACTGGCCAGCGAAGGGATGTTGTTCCGGAATTCCTTCTGTACCAATGCGTTGTGCGCCCCGAGCCGGGCCACGTTGTTAAGCGGGAAATACAGCCACAAGAATGGTATGTTGGAGAATCCGGGCGGCTCGGTTAAAAATGCATCTTTTGTCTTTGATCCATCTCAGGAAACAATGGCAAAAATCCTGCAACGCAACGGATACCAGACCGGAACCGTGGGGAAATGGCATTTGATTTCCAATCCGGCGAAATGTGGTTTTGATTATTTCGCCTTTAAACGTGGCGCGGGTGGACCTTATTATAATCCCAAAGGTTATCTCCAGAACCCCAGTCTGGGCAGTGACGTGATTGAACAAAAGAGTCATGATGGATATATCACGGACAACTTCACGGACCTGGCCATCAAGGGAATGGAGCAGTTTAAAGAACCGTTCCTTATGATGATGCAGTTCTTCAACGATCACCGGCCCTTTGATCCGCCACATCGATACGAGCATATTTACGACAACGAGCGCATTCCGGAACCCGGGACATTCTGGGACGATTATGCCACCCGATCGGCAGCCGCCAAAGAGGCCCATATGCGGATCCAGGATATGATGGATTTTGATCCGCCTGCAGATCTCACACCCCGCCAGCGCAGACAGTGGAGCTATCAGAAATATATGCAACACTTTATGGGCGCCATGAAGGCGTTGGACGAAAACGTAGGCCGTCTGCTGGATTATCTGGATACGGCCGGATTATCCGATCGGACCTACGTGATCTTGACGGGGGATCACGGGTTCTTCATGGGTGAGCATGGCTGGTTTGATAAACGGTTTATGTATGAAGAGTCCCTGCGGGTTCCCTGGATTGCCCGTTTTCCCGGCGAAATCGAAGCCGGAACGACCCGGGACGAGTGGGTGGTCAACATCGACAATGCGCCCACCATGCTGGATCTGGCAGGTTTACCGCCCTCCGGCGAGATGCAGGGTGAAAGTCTGAAGCCCATCCTGGAAGGAAACACACCGGAGAACTGGCGGACTTCGCTTTATTACCATTATTATGAATTCGGCTCACCACACTGGGTACTGCCGAATTACGGTATCCGAACAGAGCGGTACAAACTGATCAGCTACTATACCATCAATGAATGGGAGATGTTTGATCTGCAAAAGGATCCGGATGAGATGCAGAACCTCTTCATCGATGCGGGATTGGACATTCACCCGGATTATGAGCAGGTTGCCCAGGACCTGGTGAAACAATTAAAGCAACTGCGGCAAAAGTATGACGATACGACCGGCAAACCGGTACGGTTATGGCCGACCAGGAGCTACAACTAGATCTTTCAAGGAGCTTTCTGGGTCTGGGGAATCCGCAAGTTGTAAATTAACGGATTCCCCTAATCCCAGCGATGAAGGAGCGCCGAAGCCCTGGATTGTGTGCTACCGTTCATGAAAGTTCGGTATATTTGTTCAAAGTCCCATTTTAGAACCTGGATGAATGAAGGTACGACATTGAGATCTGATTTGTATTTATCGATAAAATTACTACATACTATTTGACTGTGATCAAAGGAGAGACTGATGGATTTCGAACACCTCACGCGCCGTGCATTTCTCAAGATGATGGGAATAGGAGTCGCTACACTGGCCGTCCCGTTACGTATGTGCCAGAGTGCCGGATTCAGTGCCAATTTCGGGAATGTGCATGATCGGGTCTGGATTGGCCGGGATTTCTGGACAATCCCCATGGAGGACTGGCGGGTTAAGGATGGACGGGTCGAAGGCATCGGACAGCGGGCGAATACGCGGTTAAACGTCTTAACGCAGGTTCTCGGCCAGGGGCGGGGCAATGTCTCGGTTTCGGTCCGTATGGGAGCGCTCCGACCCGAAAATAAGCAAGGCTCCGCCGGGCTACGGATTGGTATCGTTGATTCCAATGATCCGGATCCCCGGGCAGCATGTTACTTCGGCCGTGGTATCAATGCTGGAGTGGATGTTGGACAGAATCACCTGTTTATCGATAAAAGCAGTACAGCCTTGCCGGACAACTTTGATTATAGTGATTTCAGTTTGCACTTTGATGCCGAACCGGAAAGCTCGCAGTATTCACTGACCCTGACCGCCACGGATGCTAAGAATCAGACCACCACGGTGCATGGGAGTGCGAAAGATCTCCATGGGCTGATAGCGCTGGTGAATAACTTTACGCGTCCGGCGGATGGGCAGGAGGCGCCGGGTTTCTGGTTCAACGATCTGACCATCTCCGGGAGTAAGGCGGAGACTCACCCCGAAAATGCATTCGGGCCGATCTTATGGTCCATGTATACCTTGAGTCGCGGCGTATTAAAGCTCACCGCCCAAATGCCTCCGTTGGGTCCGGAGGATACGCAGCAAGTCAGGCTACAAATCAAAAAGGGAAACGACTGGGAGCAAGCCGCCGAACAGACCATTGAACCGGACTCCCGCACAGCTACCTTCCGGTTGACCGGCTGGGATCCCACTCAGGAAGTTCCCTATCGGGTGCTGTATACCGAGACAGGAAAGAACGGGCAGGAAAGAGATTATTCCTACTTGGGGACCATTCGCAGAGAGCCGGTGGAGAAGGCACTGATATTCGCCGGAATGACTTGACAATACGGGACGGGGTTCCCGTATTCGCCGGTGGCGAAAAATTTAGCATCCCAAAATCCTGACATGCTTTACTTCTCCGGAGACCAAATTTATGAAGGGAATGGAGGATATAGCATTACGCGGTTCCCTGCCGACGCCGCTATCCTGAACTATCTCGGTAAGTGGTATATGTTTGGCTGGGCCTTTGGCGATCTCATGCGAGACCGGCCGACCATCTGTACTCCGGATGACCATGACGTCTTCCAGGGAAATCTCTGGGGAGACGGCGGGCGAAACATTCCGTTGGAGGAATGGCAGCAAGTGACCGGGGATAAAGGCGGTTATGTGGAGCCGGCCCGGATGGTGAATGTAGTGCACACCACCCAGTGTGCGCACCTCCCGGATCCGGTTGATCCGACTCCGATTCAACAGAGGATAAAAGTGTATTATACAGACCTGGTGTACGGGCGGGTGAGCTTTGCCATTATCAGCGACCGGATGTTTAAAACCGGTCCCAGAGCAGTCGCCTACTGGCCGGGCCGGGCGGACCACCTTAAGGAGCAGCTGCCGGACCCCGGTGTGCTCGATCGGCCAGATTTAAAGCTCCTGGGTGAACGGCAACTCGATTTCCTGGAACAGTGGATTACGGACTGGCGCGGGGCGGATATGAAGGTGCTGCTGAGTCAGACCCCATTCGCCAATATTGCGACCCATCACGGAGCGGAACAGATGGTGTTGGTGGGCGATCTTGATTCCAATGGCTGGCCTAAATCCGGCCGGGATCGCGCCATTAACATTTTCCGGAAAGCGTTCGCATTCCATATCACCGGAGATCAACACTTTCCAACTCTCTCTCAATATGGCACAGATGACTACCGGGATAGCGGTTGGTGCTTTTGTACGCCGGCGATTTTTGTGGGATACGAGCGGCGGTTCCTCCCGGAACGCCTTGGCTGGCCCATTAAAAATCCACCGGACCCCGACCGGCATAATACCGGATATTATGAAGATGCCTTCGGTAATCTGATTTATGTCTACGCGGTAGGGAATCCTGTGGACAAACCAAGCCACACTTCCCGGTACCGGCTGGGTCAGGACAGGGCCTCCGGATACAGCATGGTACGGTTCAATCAAACCGAACGAACCATTCGCATTGAAGCATATCGCTTCCTGGCAGATCTCAGCAAGCAGAGCGCGGACAATCAGTTCCCCGGATGGCCATATACCATCAGTCAATGGGACAACTATGGCCGGAAACCTGAAGGCTATCTCCCCACTGTTCAGGTGAGCGGCGTGCAAAATCCGGTGATTATGGTGACCAATGAAACTACCGGTGAACTGGAGTACGCCGTCCGGATGCAGGGAAATGAGTGGAGCCCGAAAGTGTTCAGCACGGCCCGGTATTCGGTACGGGTAGGGGATCCCGACACTGACCAATGGAAGACGGTAGAAGGAATCACGCCCCAACAGGAGGGTTCTCACGACATCTTGTCGATCGATCTTTAACCGAATAAGACACCGAAGAGAATCATGATAGGGCGGGGTATTACCGAGCCGGAAGGGCGCCCGGTTAGGTGTACCTTCTGTTCGGTTGGGCAAAGGTAAGCCCGGAATTCAGAGGTATTTGCAGACTTGGCCGGCGTCACAGGCCGGCAAGAGAACACCCCGGAGGTTGTCATCTCCTGGCACTTCCGGCTGTAGAACGAAGGAGAGGTAAGGCACCGGGAAATGATGTACCAGAACGAGACAGCCCGGGTTTCGCTGTCCGGGTGTGATACACCCTCTCCTGTTGGTACTGCTTTGATACTCGTTTGTTGAATATATGTAACATTAATAATTTCAACAGCTTTCAGCAATTCAGGGGCCAGCCGATAATCCTGGCAATGAATTTGCTTAAATTAGCGTGAGCACTTCTCTGGGATGCACAGGAAAAGCGTGCACGAACTCTCACCATCAAGAGATCCCGGAAGTTCTTCTGACAGAATGCAGGCGATTGGCGCGCGGCTACATCCGGTACCACAATTCTGTTGCACGAGGCGGAACAGGTTTCACGTGCCACTCAGGTCTTCGAATTATATTATTCGGGATACAGCGCTGAATAGGAAAATCAATACCATGATTCAACGATACCGTAAAAACGGATTGTTGCATGTATTACTTGAGAACGAGCATTTGCGTCTGACGGTTCTTCCGGAATTCGGCGGGAAAATGTTGGAGTTACGCCGGAAGGTGACCGGCACGCAGTTCCTGCTGCCCCCCCAGCAAGACTATATCAGGAGTAGGTTGCCATCCTATGGGGAGGATTATCTCCGGTCCGGACCGGCTGGGTTTGATGAGTGTTTTCCTACTGTGGCGGCGAGTCTCCACCCGGCTACTAACGGCATGAAGCACCAGACTGCGATTCCTGATCACGGAGAACTGTGGGCGATCCCCTGGGAGCACTGGATCTCAGAGGAGGCCCTCTTTCTGTCAGCCCGGGGAGTCAGGCTGCCATACTCGCTTTCGAAAACTATCCGGCTGAGTACGGAGTCCGTTTTGCTGGAGTATAAATTGACGAATGACTCCGGACGGGACTTGCACTATCTCTGGTCTCCCCAACCATTACTGGCCATTCAACCTGGTTCGCGAATTTTGTTGGACGAGCATGTGACGGAGGTGCTGCTCGACTGGTCGACCGACACCGATCTGGGCCGACATGGCGACCTGCTGCCGTGGCCCCGGTTGTATCCAGGCTGCGAACTAGACTTTGGAGTGATCCAGCCACGGGATGCCCGGGTGGCCATCAAGGTCTACACCGAAGCGCTGGTCTGCGGTGTGTGCGGATATCTGTCCGCACGGACCGGAGAGCAGATCGAGTTCCGGTTCGATCCCCGGAAACTTCCCTATGTGGGGATTTTATTCTGGTACAATGACTGGCCTGCCTCCCCGGGAGAAGCGTTCTACACGGTGGCAATTCAACCCAGCAGCGGTCGCCCCGATGCGCTGCACAGCGCCTATGCCCGGGAGGAATGCACCGTTATCGAACCTCAGGCTATGCAGGAATGGTCGCTGACCATCCGGGTAGGTGAAATTGAATAACCAGGCTGGCAATATTGATGAGTCAATACGCACCCTTTGTCACACGTTCAATTAGTCGAAACCGTTCTTTATATTACGCCTGACAGACTCTGGAAGCGGGAAAAAACATCCGGGATAAATTAAAACAGGTTGCACTGTGAGCAGGGAGCCATAGTCAGCGAGGTGACTTGGTTTCAATTCCTTAAGAAAAAAATCGGGAGAAAATCCAGTGGTCTCCTCTTGTGTAGTCGTCGGGTGTTTGTAGAAGGATGAGTTCTCCGTCGAACGGTATCGGACCCCGAATCCCTGAGAATATCCCCTGATGCTGTCCGGGAAATTTTGGAAGCACGGATCCGGCGGACAAACCGCCACTTTCCTGGTATATTCTTTCCTTGAGTATTTCCAATCCTCGACTATCAGGGGGCAGTTGGAAGTCGCCATTGGTTGATAGGAAGGCCGAGGGAATCGAACCGGGGTTGTGGAGGTACACACCAATTGATATCTGTGGGGATTGTTGCGGTTTTGGCAGTGAGAGTTAGGGGCCGCAGGGCGAAATCCTCACCGTACCAGAAGAAGATCTCCTGAGGCTCTCTGTCCGGGTGTGAAAAAAACGGCACCCTTTTCTCCTGTTTTTGCCATTCCATAGGCTCTTCGCTACTGGAACAAGAGCGAGGGCATCCGGTGGTGTCGCTCAGGATTGAAATACAGCACCATCGGGAGACGATGGATAAAACTAGTTCACCGAAAATCCCGGCATAGAAATGACGGGGCGTACAACGCCGAGAGCGTCCGGGATTTGCGGAGATGCAGTTGCATCAATCGGATAACAGCCCCGATTCGGCCTAAACTCCCGGCGCCTTGCCATCGTGGAGAGGTGACTCAGGTACAATGACCGGCCCTGCTCCGCCGGAGATCATGACGAGACGTCAGCGCGGCAGACGGGTGGAGTAAATTGAGGTAATCAAGGGAAAATTATTGACAAACCAAAATGAGTTTCTTACTATGGATATGACTGGTTTAACTTCTCTTTACACACTTCTTTGTGGTTAATGAAAGCGGGAGGGGCTGTTGGAGGTCGAAAGGTATTTCGGGCTCTTATTCTTCAGAATTAATTAATTTTTTTGGCTCTTTTCTAAAAAACTGTTGGTCATTCCAAAATTAATCATATCTTTGAGTTCTCTTCACAATCAACAAGGTGCAGCAGACATGAACAAACAAGAACAAATCAAGGCACTATTTAATTCCTTGAGTCCCCAGGAAAAGGGCCAGCTCATCAAAGAACTGCAGGTGCTCGCTTCAGTAGGCCTTCCAAGCAACAAACAGTCACACCCAACCACCTGTCCCTATTGCCAGTCGGCCTATATAATAAAGTACGGTCATTGGAAACAGACCCAACGGTATCAGTGTAACACCTGCCAAAAAACCTTCAATGGGGCCACCGGTTCCAGCCGGTATCACGTAAAGAAGCCGCGGCAGTTCGAAGCATACAAGCGACTGATGACTGACCAATACTACCCCCTCCACGAAATAGCCCAACTCGTCGGGGTGTCAATACAGACCGCTTTTGACTGGAGACATAAGATTTTAAGCGGACTCAAGAAAACCGATACCACCTTCCGAGGCATCACGGAGGTGGATGATATATGGTTTGTGTATAGTCAAAAAGGCAGAAAAGGCCTGCAGTATTCGAGAAAGCGTGGGGGCTCCAGGCGGCCGGGAGATAACAATTTCCAAACGAAATTGTTGGTGACGGCTGACAGAGAATCGCATCTGGATATGTCGGTGGTGCGGATTGGACGGCTGAAAAAAGCCGACCTAGAAAATAGTATTGGCACCAAGTGCTCCGCTGACTGCACGCTGGTCTCAGATAAGCATCGCAGCATTGCCGCCTTTGCCAAGGCCCATGCCCTGCCCCATGTCTCTTTTCAGGCCAACAAACATTCCGCCGGAGGCGTCTATCATACCCAACAGGTCAACAATGTGGCCTCCCGGTTTAAAGCCCTCATCAATCACCGGTTGCGTGGCGTGTCCACCAAATATTTGCAAAGCTATGCCAACTGGTTTGCCTTTCAAGAACGGTACAAAACGAATGGAAACATTCCCCACATCCTGGAGAAAGAACTCCAGGCAGTGGCCCACGAGAACTGGCATATCTTTACGAATATTGAACGGATCTACAAACAGTTCATTCAAAACCACTCTGTCCGGACATACCGATGTCCACCAAAGCGTGAATGGAAGACGGCACATATAAAGCCGGAATTCCTGAATGGATTGGCTTATATATAATGACCAACAGTTTTTTAGAAAAGAGCCAAAAAGTTAAATCGGCCTCTTGGTTTGATTCGTTTGATAATCAAGAATGGTTGTCGAATTTATATAGTATTGCGGACGATGCCCACCATCAAGGTAGGCCTGGAGGAGATGTCGCTTGCATAATAATAACTCATCAACTTTTAGAGGAGATTTTACGCCTGTTATTGGAGAGATCTGAATTTTTAATGCAAGTTCGGTTATTCCCCATTGAATATAAAAATGATGTTCCTACTAATAAACCTTTTGGAGTTATTTTAAGCATCGTTGAGCAGACAATAGATTTTCAGCACATACGGGAAATTTTATCCCTTGCGCGCAGAATGAATAGAATTCGCAATAAAGTAGCTCATCAGTTAACAGAACTTCATGATCAAGATACCTTTAGAGAATATGCAGAACAGACGAGGAATAATTTTGAAAAAATTTTGGTTACTTTCTCGAGGCTTCTCGATGGTTTTATGAACAATCAAAAGACAGTATAAATACGAACTATGCATTACCTTCACTAAAAATGTGAATCCATAACGAAAAAGGAGAATCGTATGTCAAGTACTGGAGAAAAACCTGGGAAAGGATTGTACACTTGTAAGTCATGTGGTGAGACTGTCTATCTTGATCAGGATTCAGACCGCTTGCCGCCATGTCCAAGTTGTGACAATACTGAATATACTCCGTAAAGTCATTTTCGTGTTAGGCCTAACAATTCACTGCAGCGGACGTGAAACGCCTGGAGTCAAAATGTAAGTTTGGCGGCGAAATCATCAGTCAGTAGTTTGAGGCACGTTCAGTGGTTTTACTCTTCACGCCGCTGAGTTCGGTCGTTAGGTCTTTTCAGAAAAAGCCTTGACAACTTTCATACTATAAGGGATTTTATCTTTGACAATTAAACTAATAAAATGGCTATGCTATTTTCTAGCTTTCAAATGACGAGAACGGTTCGTCATTTAGGTGGGGGATAACCCAGCCTCAGCGTGTTTTACGGCTTTCTAGCCGAGGGAATGCTGCTCAGACGTCTGTTTGACGTCTTCCCAGCATTCCCTCGCCCGCTCAAAGTAGAAAATAGCATAGCCCATAATTCATATGATATTTCAAGACTTCAATCTAAGACCTACAATGCGTAAGGCTCTTTCGCAATACAAGAGATGTATCTCGATTGGTAATACTCTATTAAGAAATGATTCCGTCTTAATTTTTACTTGTGGGGAAAAGCCAAACAAAAATATTCAAGGTAAGCGTGCCTTATTGATGGATTATGCAAAATCAAACTTGAAAGAGTACAACTTTTTTATCGCCGAAAAAATATTCGATGTTTTTCAGGGAGATAGTAAAACTGATTGGTTATCTATTGAAGAAGAATTAGCGAAATATTCAGATTGTATCATAATAATTTTAGAAACAGAAAGTACTTTTGCAGAGTTGGGCGCGTTCATGATGAAGGATTCTTTATCGAAAATAGTGCTCGTAGTAAATGATATGAAATACAGCAATAGTGAATCTTTTATTAAACTAGGACCATTAAGAAAACTTGAAACCAATTCTAAGTTTAAACCCGTTGTAAATGCAAAATACAAAAATTTTGGAAGATGTTTTTCAGAGATAAAAAATAGATTGAAAACCATCAAACGAGAGAATAATAGAACAATTGAAATAAGAAATTTCAACGAATTCGATTCGCTTAGTCCTAAAACGAAATTATTGTTCCTACTTGATATAATATCCTTATTTTCTCCAATATCATATAAAGAACTTATTAACATTCTTAAATTTTTATTTGGTGAGAATCATAGTTACGATATCAAATTAATTTTGAGTTTGCAAAGAGCATTAGACTTAATTGTATTTGATTCTGGCTGGTATATGAGATCAGGAAAAGACCCAAAACTATTTTTTAGTTACCGTGGATTAAATATTTCTGTATTTAAATCAAATGTTTTAAATAATTATTTTAAATATTCAAAAAATAGAGTTGTAAAATTAAGGAATAGAGTTTAATAAAGTAAATGTTTAAAATTATTAAATTATTAAGTGAATATTTGGGATTCACTGAACGTATGCTTCTGAATATTGAAAATAAAGCACCTTATTGCTATAGAGAATATATGATACCTAAAAAGAGTGGTGGAAAAAGGCTTATATCACAACCAACTGATGAAGTAAAAGCGGTTCAATATGCATTGACGGATTTAATTTTTAATAAATTGCCTATTCATAAAAGGGCTATGGCATATCAGGTTGGTAGAAATTCACCAATCCAGGAGAATGCACGTCAGCATGTCGATTTTCCATATTCTTTGAGACTAGATTTTGAAGACTTTTTTAATTCAATTTTACCAGAGGATCTATCATGTGTGATAAAGAATGATAAGATATTCAACGAATCTGGTTTTACTAAGGATGATCTCAATTTTATCTCACGCATTTGTTTTAGACGTAAAAACCATCAACAACTTGGATTAGCTATTGGAGCTCCTTCTAGTCCTGCCATTTCGAATGTAGTGATGTTTCGTATCGATGAGAATATTAATAAAAAAATAAAATCATGGCGACATAGATGTATTTATACTCGATATTCTGATGATATTGTTTATTCATCAGCTAAAAAAGGCGATTGCGATGATTTTTATTCTTTTTTTAAAAACTATATCGAAAGTGTAGACAATCCGAATCTTAAGATAAATGAATCTAAAACTGCATTTATGTCCAGAGGAACGAAAAGAAAAATAACAGGATTAATTATAACTCCAGATGGTAACATTTCAATTGGTCGAAAACAGAAAAAGTATATAAAAAAACTGGTTAATGATTTCAGATATGGAATTTTAAACGAGGATAAAATCAACTATTTAAGTGGATATCTTGCTTATATTCTAGATGTTGAACCTGATTTTTATAACCGTTTAGTTGTTAAATATACTTCAGAACTTTTAGAGAAAGCACTCCACTACTCAGAAACTGAAAAGACCTAACCTCCGTTGCACCGGACGCCAAGAGCTGTGTCAGTCTTGGAATGTTTCGGCTCCTCTGAAAGTTAAGAAGGTGTTTTGAGTGCTCGGAGTGAAAAAAAATGGTTCAGATACATTTTCGAAAGTGTCGTCGCTTTTTCTAATTGAAGGCAATTCGTTGGACTTTTATCACAAGGCGCCGGTGAACTGGGACCGTTAGGGGGCTTTTTTCATTAGTTTTAATGAGTTTCATTAATTTTTATATTTTAATCAGTTAACGAAAATTTAGGAGTTAATTATGCCAATCGATTTTGAAAGTATTACTTCAGAGCAAGAGAATGACAGAAATATAGATCCAATAGATTTGTTCCATTCGCTAAAAATTCAAGATGCAAATATTAATGATTTATGGTTAGCGCAAGGTGATGCTCTAAGAGAGTGGCATAATAATAGAGAAGAGAATGACTCAGTCATACTTTTAAATACCGGGGCAGGGAAAACGCTTGTGGGATTATTAATGTCTCAGTCACTAGTTAATGAAACTAAAGGTCAAGTTTTATATGCATGTAGTTCCATACAGTTAGTTGAACAAACAAGAGATAAAGCTCGTGGATATGGTTTAGATGTTACTACATACTTTCAACAAGAATTTAATAATGATTTATATTTCAGATGCTTAGCTCCTTGTATCACAACATATCAAGCTCTTTTTAACGGAAAATCAAAATTCTTCGACCACGATATAGAAGCGATTGTATTTGACGATGCACATACTGTTGAAAACTTACTACGCGATCATTTCACACTGAATATCGATAGAGCGGAATTTCCAGATTTATTTGGGCAAATTGCTCAGAGGTTTAATCGCTACTTTGATGAAACTGGGGAGATCGTTGGCTATACAGAGACAATTGAAAACCAAAACTATAACCAATGGCTCGTTCCGCCTTTTGTGATCAAACAACAAATCAGTGAATTGCAACGTTTATTAATTGATGCGAATCTAGATCGTTCTACATCCACTCTTTTTTCATGGGAACATATTAAAAACCATATTGATCTTTGCGCCTTTTTGGTATCAGGCAATCAAATATCAATCACGCCGCCCTTTTTACCGATCAATACTCTACCTTATTTTGATGATAACATCCGCCGTATTTATCTCTCAGCGACACTATCTGCAAAAGATTCTTTTATCAGGACTTTTGGCAAAATACCAGAAAATACAATAGCTCCTACGACAACTGCGGGTGAATGTGAACGGCTGATTATTGTTCCATCCTTGAACGAAAACTGTGAAGATGATGTTGATACTGCAAAAGAAATATTATCTACTCATAAAGGTTTAATACTTGTCCCAAGTTATAACAGAAGGTCAACTTGGGAGGATGTTATCACTGATTACAGTACAGATAATGTCTCCGAACAATTGGACTTATTTAAACAATCAACTAATGTTGAAATTTTAGCACTAGTAAGCAGGTATGATGGTATTGATTTGCCAGATGACACTTGTAGAGTCATGGTAATTGATGGCTTACCTTTGGGGGTAGGCCCATTGGAGCGATTTTTATGGGAAAAATTGGGGCTTATGAAAAGTCTTAGCTCTACAATTGCCTCAAGGATTGTTCAAAGTTTTGGCCGTATTTCACGGGGTCTGAGTGATTATGGTGTTGTAGTTTTAACAAATGAGAATCTGATTAAGTGGTTACAAATACCTAAAAATAGAAAACTTTTGCCTCCCTTTCTTAAGGCCCAACTGGAATTAGGATTTAATGTATCCAGATCAGTTTCTTCGCTTGATGATTTAATAGATTCAGTAGATCAATGCTTGGAAAGAGATGAACGATGGGTTGACTATTACCAAAATATTATGTCAGATGAAGGTGAAAATCGGAATATTACTGAAGATAATGATCTGATAAAAATAGCCGAAATGGAAGTCGAATTTATAAACAATCTTTGGAATAGAGACTATACCGAAGCCGCTTCTATATTCCAGGAAAATTTGAATGAAACTTTTCAAATAAGTAAAAATAGCGGTGCATGGCATTCATTATGGCTCGGATATTCATATGAATTAATGGAAGATCACGAAAATGCAATTGAGCTTTATATACGTAGTCATAGTGCCTCTGTAAATATTCCTCGATATAATATGAAAGAAGCGAAATTTGATAGGGATATACCTGAACAGATACAAAAGATAGTGGAGTTAATTATTCATGAAAGTAATTCCACTTTACACATCCCAACATTACTAGAACCATCTTTGGCAGCCCTCAATGGTGAAGGTACAGTTGCCCAAACCGAAGAAGCCCTTCGGAATCTCGGGGAGTTCTTAGGTGCTGATTCCAGTCGTCCAGACAATGAATTTGGTACAGGGCCTGATGTCCTGTGGGAATTTAATGAAAGCATAGCATATTGTATTGAGGCTAAGACTGATATGTCTGATGAAACATGCTATAGAAAAAGATACATCGGGCAAATGCATGATCATATTGAATGGGTATCGAGTAACTCCAACTGTGATACAATTATCCCTATCTTTATTGGCCCCACTAATCCTGCCTGTCCAAGGACAAATCCCAGTCGAGATATGGTAGTGATTGAACTTGAAGAACTTAATCGTGTTGGTAACCTATTAATTTCAACGCTTAAAGATATTTGTAACCATTCTATCCCTAAGACTTTACAAGAAAATGTTTTAGAGTATTTTGGGGATAATCAATTATTATATGACCAATTGTATGACAGTTTACATAAAGAAATATTAATGGATATTCGTTAAAAAGCCCCCTAACCTCCGTTGCACCGGACAGCATAAGCTGTGGAGCTCTTGGAAGGTTCACCCAGAACTTTCTGCAAGTTGCATTTTTGAGGGCCGGATCGGTTGAACTTTGTTTTTGCAGGTGTTTCGAAAGTCCGGTCACTATTTATGATCGAATAAAATTCCGGAACCACGTCACAGGCTGCCGGTGAACTGGGGCCGTTAGGTAGCCAACAAAAAAATCACTTCGGTGAAGGCATATATTTTTTATTTAACCTTAATTGATTAATACGATGACGAATATTTATTAAAAGTTGGTGCTTCCATATGTGAACTATAATATTTTCAATAGAAGATATATTCTCCTTTTTTCTTGCAAAGAAAAAACAAATCAATTAACTAAGTTTTAAATTCTTCAATCATCATCTATTTTAAACAAATCAATAATTGATCTACCGCAATTAACATGGTTGGTTAAAAATTTCCCTGGAATGCCACTTGTCAAAAGTTTCTCTGCCCCTTCACCTGAATTTGAAAGAAACAAATCCGAAGCAGAAAAGTAACCCACCACTTTTTGTGCCTTGGGGGCGAACCTTAGTAGTTTCCGGTGTCCCAAGGCCCGTAATATTTATTCACCTGTTTCCTTGTTCATCGGCGGTATTATTTTCGAGGATCAGTCCCCGGGTTTTCCAGTCTGGGACTCCTTCCTCCAGACGGACCGCCTGGAAGCCTTCTTCCCGAAGGATGTTTACCGCCTCCACAGCCAGGACACAGTATGGCCCGCGACAGTAAGCGACCACTTCCTGATCCTTGGGAAGATTCTCCAATCGGGATTGCAGGTGTTCCAGCGGGACAGAGATCGCCCCCGGTAAATGGCCGCTGCGGTATTCTTCCTCGGGACGGACATCCAACACAGTCACTTCACCCTGTTGGGCACGGGACAAGAGTTGTTCCTGGTCGACTGGCTCCAGCTGATGTTTGGCCTCCAGGTATTGCCGGGTAATAGATTGGACTTCCGCCAGCCGGTTTTCTGCCAGATGGCGGAACGCCAGCATAAAATCACACACCTCATCATCGGCCAGGCGGTAGACTACACTGACCCCCTGTTTCTCGTTTGTGACCAATCGGGAGCCAAGCAGAACCTGGAGATGTCGGGAGGTATTGGCCTCCGCCATTTGCGATTCCCGCGCCAGAGTCTCTACATTTTTCGGCCCCTGGCAGAGGAGGTCCAGCAGCTCCAATCGTTTGGGACTGGACACGGCCTTGCCTATCCGGGCAAACTGGTCGTAAATGGCATCTTTGAACTGACGGTTCTTCATTTCCAAGTTCTATATCTCCTGTATTTATTGTGCTCTCTTAATTTTACTAATCTATTAGGAACTCGCAAAGGGCCCAACCGGATTCACCCCGGCACCCGACCACGTACCGCCACAAATCCCCCTCGGTCGTACCCAGGAGTGATGGTCAGATCCTGCGCGTCAGTCCCGGTCCCTGGCAGCAGTGTCTGACGAAATTCCAGCTGCCGGATTCCAATGTCTTTGAGTAAAGATATTATTTCTTTCGTGGAAAACAACCGGGCGTATCTGAAGAATGGATCATCATGTTTTGTTGTCTGATATTTTTGTCCCAGGTGACTGGTTTTTTCGATGAATCCAATCACAAGCATCCCACCGGGTTGTAGCACCCGTTTGGCTTCGCTCAGCATCCGTTCCGGGTCGTCCGCAAAACAGAGGACCGTAACTATCAGTACGAGGTCAAATATACCGTCAGGAAAGGGAAGCGCCTCCCCCGTGGCACAGCATACGCTGATGCCCTCGTCACGGGCCCGTTGAAGAGTCCGCAAAGCCGGATCCACTCCGAAGGAGACTCCCAGTGGACAGGCAAACCGGCCTGTCCCAACTCCGATTTCAATTGCCCGGGTTGAAAATGGTAACACATCCCGTATCGCTTTCACTTCCGCCTGGTAAATGTCCGGATACCGCGAGAACCAGTTATCGTACTCTTCCACCCGTTGGTTGAATGCGGTTATACTGTTCCTCGAACGAGTAATCATTTTACTCCTGCTCTCACACTAAAGACGCAGCCGTTGAGATATGCCGGATGGCTTCGGTAATTTCCGACTCCGTGGTCATTTTTCCCACCGAGAGTCGAATCGTACCTCTACCCAGCTTCGGTGGGACTTTCATGGCTTTCAGTACTGATGATAGTTCGACCTGATCCGCATGACATGCCGCCCCGGCAGAGGCCGCAACCTGGGGCGCCAGTCTGGCAAGCAATTTATCGGCATTTATTCCTGGGAAACTCACGTTGAGTGTATTAGGCAACCGATGCTCCGGATGGCCATTTACCCGGAGATCCGGTATCTTTTGTCGGAGTCCCTGTTCCAGTTGATCCCGCATGGCCTGCATGTGCCGCCGGTTTTTCTCAAGGTCCCGACGGGCTATTTTACACGCTTTGCCCAGTCCGACGATTTCCAGGACATTCTCCGTTCCGGGGCGCCTACCGTCTTCCTGACCAGCCCCATGCATCAACGGGGCGAGCTGCACCCCGTCCCTCACATACAAGGCACCGATACCCTTCGGCGCGTAAACTTTGTGCCCGGCTACCGAAAGCAGAGCCACGCCGAGCTGTTTGACCTCAGTTGGAAGCTTTCCTACGGATTGGGCGGCGTCCGTATGCAGGAGTATATCCCGTTCCCGGGTGATCCGGGCTATCTCCTCAATTGGCTGGATGGTCCCCACTTCATTATTGGCATGCATAACCGTAATGAGGATGGTGCGGTCGGTCACAGTCCGCGCCACGTCAGAGGCGCTGACCCGGCCAAATTTGTCTACCGGTAGATAGGTGACGTCAAACCCGTGTTGTTCCAAGTGTTGACATACCTCCATAACTGCCGGGTGCTCAATCTGACTGGTGATCAGGTGGTTACCGCGGTCTTTTCGATGAAAAGCTACACCACTGATAGCGTAATTGTTGGATTCCGTGCCGCCACTAGTAAAGATTATCTCCTCCGGTTGACAGCCCAGCAATGCCGCCACCTGTTCCCGGGCCCGTTCGACTGCCGCTCGTGTGTGTCTGCCGTACTCATATGAACTGGACGGATTCCCGAAATGCGTCTCCAGATAGGGCCGCATGGCCGCAATCACCTCTTGATCGTGCGGCGTGGTGGCATTGTAATCCAGGTAGATCGGTCGATTATTTGATTCTGACATCGTTTCCGTATCCTCTGTACCTACAATTATAAACCGCTAAATTCCTGATAAAATTATGTGTAACCATTGATGAATCTGAATTCAATCGACTCTATTAATCTGTTACAGTAGCGTGGCCCTCGTCCAACTGAGTTGAAACGACTTGTTCCCCATGGGAATAGAGTCTGAGGGTCCCAATCGGAATTTGTTTCCAGGGATCATCATCCAGCGGGGCGGTAGCGAGCAGGATAATGCGCTGGGTGGTTCCGTCCGGATACCGGCAATGCCTGCAGAGCTGATACAGTTTGGTATGTGCAAACGCCAGCAGGCTGGAGCCATTACTGAGCAGAAAATTAAACTCATTCAGTTCGACCAAATCAGCCACCACGGGATGGAGCGCCCTCAGCAACTCCTCACCCGACGGCGGAGCGCCTGGATAAAGGTCTCGTAGGGTATTGAGCATAAGACAAAATGCGTATTCGGAGTCCGTTTCTCCCAACGGATGGTAATATTGCGGAGACGATGGCAGTTTACGTATTCCAGGAAGTTTACCGTTATGGGCGAACACCCAGGAACGTCCCTGCCATTCGCGTTCGAATGGATGGGTGTTGGCAGAGATGCGGCCGTACTCAGGTGGATTGGCCCGCCGGATATGACCGATCACCAGTTTACTCTGGTAGTCGTAATCGCTGATGAATTGCAAACACCGGCTTTCCGCCGCCGGACGCGGTTCTTTGAATATGCGTGCCGCTGGCCCCTCGTAAAACGCTACTCCCCAGCCATCGGCGTGCGGACCGATTTCTCCGCCGCGCGGGATCAGTAATTTCAGTGAATGATTGACATCATCCGGAGACCGGGCACTCATTCCAAACAGTTCACACATGGTTTTCTCCTGTTAGACCAGTAGAACCAATGCATATCGAAGGGCGTGTTTCAAAAGACAATCACCTTATCCGCTTCGATTGTCCAATCGGTCCATTCCTCCAGACTGCTCCGCTGTGTGCCCTTGACCAGTTCGTCATCGGTAATTCCTCTGGCATCCATACACGTACCGCACACGCCAATTTCCACCCCCTTCCGACCAGCGGCCTTCAGCATTCGTTCGAGATTATAGTAACCGTTCGGCACCTGTTGCCCGGCCTTGGCGCAGGATGCCGCATCCCCGACGAGGAAAATCCGGACAGATGTGTCGTCCCGCATGCTAATCGTCCGGGCCAGGCGTAATCCGTTGTAACTGCGTTCTGTGCCATATGGTGGATCATTCAGAATCAGAAGATAGTTGGTCATAATTGGTACTCCGTGTTGAAGTGTTCAAGTATTATCATGTTACCGGGTTTTCGTTCCATTTCCGGTGTCTCTTCTCTGCGTCATTCTCTCTGGGGGAGTCGCTATTATCACTACCACGAACCACAAGCAACGAACAGTTTTTTCGTTTTCTCTTCCCCCTTAAAACCAGCGCCACAGCCAGTATTTCTCAAATGCAACCTTACCAAACCGCCAGAACCAGGATGGAGATTTTAGGGTGACGTCCGGGGTGGGTTCATGGTAAAAATCACCGCTGCCGAATCCGGCTCTCCCGTTCCCGGTTTCCAGAAAGCAGGCGCCTGCTCCGGTAAATTGGCCTTTGCCCGGCTCCCCCCTGAGATCGTTCAGGAGAGTCTCCACCACCGCTTCCGCTTGTTTCGTGGCGAACGTGCCCGCTTTGGGCAGGGGCTTGCCCATCTCAAGCATGACGTAGTTATTATCGCCCGGAGCAAATACCCTGGTATAGTCGGTTTCCATAGTATGTCTGTCCACCGGAATCCACCCGTTATCGTCGGTGAGCAGGCTTTCGCGCAATACAGTGGGCGCCCGGTGAGGCGGGACGTATGCCAGGAGATCATAGTTCACTGTCTCACCCGTGTCGAAATACAGGGTTTTGGTACCAGGATCCACTTCAGTCACCTGCTGGCCGGGAAAATAACCGATACCCTGTGATTCAACGATATTTCGAACCATGCCCGATACTTCCGGTCCCGTGACTCCCATGGGTCCCGGTTCCGCCGCATGGATTTCCACCGAGACGCTGCTGTTCCCGGCGAAATGGGACCGGAGCAACATCGCTGCTTCATATGGAGCCGCGGGACACTTGTACGCCGGGGCAGCGGTGAGTACCACGATTTTTCCCCGTTGGAAATCGGCAATCTGCTGTTGTAATGCTTGGGCTCCCTCCAGCGAATAAAATGTCTCACCCCCTTCGGAGAGTCCCGGGATACCTTCAGGATACAAGCCAGCCCCCAGCGCGACGATCAAATAATCCCCGCGGTAGGTTTCGCCGTCAATGATCACTGACCGCTCCTCGGGATCGATGTGCGTTGCCTTCCCCTGGACGAAATCGATGCCCTTGTCTTCCAGTGAGGTCAGAGGACGGGTAATCCCGTCTGCCTGCCGATTGCCGGTCAGCATCCAGAGCAGGGACGGGGGAAACAGGTGATCCCGGTTTTGATCGATGAGCAAAATGGTATGCGAAGAAGGCGCGCGCTTCCGTAACCGGTGGGCCGCTACCAGTCCGGCGACGCCTCCCCCGAGTATGATCGTATTGTATTGTCTCTTCATGCTTTATTTCTCCGAGTGTGGAGTGTATTTGAGTACATGATTTTTTCTAATTCTATTATTCAATTGTATGATTGGATATTATAATATAGTAACTCCCGGCTTGCAAGCACAAATAAGTCCTCATGGTTCAAATGTTGACGGAGTAAGGTATAATCGTCTCCTGGGGGGAAGGGCTGTTTCATAAGGAGCTCAGGAAAAAAACCGATGAGATCTTAGTGAATAGTATCGAGAGCGAAGATATCATTACGGATAGGTATACGGATAGAATTCATCAAATAGCTGCATGAGCCGGGGTTCCCATATCAAGGCAACCTCACTCCGTTGCACCGGACAGCAGGAGCTGTGCAGATCTTAGAAGGTTCACCCAGCACTTTATCCAAATCACATTTTCAAGGCCCGGATCAGGGAAACTCAGTTTTGGTAAGGGTTTCAAAGCTTGGGTTACTATTCATGATCGAAGCAAATTGCCGAATCTTTGCCACAGGCTGCCGGTGAACTGGGGCCGTTAGCGCGAAGTAACGGAAAAAATTTACAGGCCTTCTTGTAAATTACATTGGATTTTCTTTAGGTTTGTCTATACTTAGGGTTAACTAAATTCTTTAGAGAATGCGATAAAACCGTAATGCCAGAACAGTTTTTATTTGAGGTCACGACACCACTTGGATTCAAAGTTCACGTGACCGGAACATATTGGGAAATAATCGTTTCACATAAACATCCAACAATGAAGAATCGGGAAACTCAAGTAAAGGACACATTAGAAAATCCTGATGAAATTCGGCGAAGTCGTACCGATAACAAGGTATATTTGTTTTACAAGAAAGAAAAGGCAAAGCGTTGGATTTGTTCTGTAGCCAAAAAATTGAATGACAAAGGGTTTCTTATCACCACTTATCCAACGGATACAATAAAAGAAGGTGAGAGCATATGGACAAAGTAAAAGTATTGTATGACCGAGTAGGAAATACGTTAACAGTTTGGTTTGGGAATCCACTGGAGGAATATATTTGTGAGGAAACTGGAGAAGAAGTCATTTTGATGAAAGATAAAGCAGGACGTGTAATTGGTTTTGAAAAGATGAACTATTCAGTACCTGCTGATAAAGAGTTGAATTTCTCATTTGAAACCGTAACACAATAATTCCCATAGAGGCGCCAATTTGTTGCTCTTGCTAGCGCTAACAATGCGTCAACCTGACGCAAAATATAAGGCGCTATTTTTGGCGTTTTGAGATTTTTTACTGGTATTGGAAAATCACGGCGGCCAGCGCATTTGCGTTCTGCGCAGGTTACGCTGGCGTTATATTACAATAGTTGAGTTCATTGAAGCTCAACTAGCGGTTGCATATCAGAAGAAAAGTTGGATGTTAGATATATCCGCGTTGTTTACAGTTGCGCTAGTGTACTAGCTGATTAAACTGTAAACAACGCGTTATTTTCTAACAGGTAGAGGCGTGAATGGGTAGATGTGTAGATGCGTTCCCTACCCCCTTGCCCACTTTTTCCTTTTAACTTTTTCCTTCCGATGCCGGCCTCCCGTTTCCGGCCTACCGGTTTCCGTCGAAGGCCCATGGTCTGGGGCGCTGCATTGTCTTCCAACTGTTCCCGTTCTTTCCCTGTCCTTTTGACGGGCCGCTTGTGCGGAACACCTGGACGCTAAAACGACGAAAAGCCCCGGCCCAACACAACAACTCTACCCCTCCTGACCTCCCTTTCTCTTGTTAGAGAAAGGGAGGAACCTGTCGCACAATTCGTTGAGATCACCGATGATTATTTACACGGAGTGTACCCCGATTTGAAAATGTCAGAATCTTTGATTCTGCATCATTTTCGTTATCGGGGCTCACGGGCCGCTGGCACGAAATGCTTCTCGAGGCCGGACCCAGAAACACCGGAAACTTTCAACGGGTCTGTTTGGGCTGACGAGGTAAACGATGTGTATTTTTTTGCCAACTGGCAATTGCCAACTGGTTGTTCCGGTCTCCGTTTATCACCATGCGTTCTGCCCCTGCGCTTTGCGTTTTACAATTGACCATTAATCTTTGACCATCCCGATAACGTTATCCCGATTCTTCAGGATAGCGAATCGGCGACCCCGAGTGGAAAAAGGGTGAGCTGCTCGGTACCCCAAGAGGTCTGCGATGCGAGTACATTTGTGCTTGTGTTCTGCTGAATGGTTTCTGAAATTGACATCATCGAAAAAATGAGGAAAGTCTTATGGCGACGGAAAATGTGAAACAAGCAG
>Ga0209918_1000526_pt1 | contig 24820 bp, 23 predicted proteins | sample SalPonD_shore_MG_FD_185712 | JGI IMG/M metagenome (GOLD analysis project Ga0209918, IMG submission 185712) | Salt pond soil microbial communities from South San Francisco under conditions of wetland restoration - Salt Pond MetaG... | ecosystem: Environmental > Aquatic > Marine > Intertidal zone... | reverse complement strand
CGTCGCGGTGATCAACGTCGGCGCGGCCACCGAGACCGAGATGAAGGAGAAGAAGGCGCGCGTCGAGGACGCCCTGCACGCCACGCGTGCGGCCGTCGAGGAGGGCATCGTGCCCGGCGGCGGCGTGGCGCTCCTCTGGTGCCAGAGCGCGCTGGGCGACCTCCGCTCCCTGGGCATCCGGAAGGACTCCGACGAGGCGATCGGCGTGAGCATCGTGCGCCGCGCCCTCGAGGAGCCGATCCGTCAGATCGCCCACAACGCGGGCGCCGAGGGCTCGATCATCGTCGAGAGGGTCCGCGAGAAGTCCGAGCTCAACTGGGGCTACAACGCGGCCACGGACGAGTACGAGGACCTCGTCAAGGCGGGCGTCATCGACCCGACCATGGTCACCCGCACGGCGCTGCAGAACGCCTCCTCGATCGCGGGTCTGCTCCTGACCACCGAGTGCGTGGTCACCGAGCACCCCGACAAGGAGAGCGAGAACGGCGGTGGCGGCGGTGGCGGCATGGGCGGCATGGGCGGCATGGAGGGCATGTACTAGAGCCTCCGGCCGCCGGGCTCCCGTGACAGGGGGCCCGCGCCACACGCCCCGCGATGGAGAGCCCGGCCTCGTGCCGGGCTCTCGTCGTTTCTGGGGCTGCCGGACCTTTGGAGGCCCAGCGGAGGTAGGCTATTTGCTCCGCGGAACGTGACCTGGCGCGTGTGCGTTACGTCCGTGTCGAGAAGGCGAGGGATGGAGATCCACGACGTCCAGGAGGCGAGGGTGGTCGAGATCCGAAGGTGGAAGGCGGACGTGCGGCGCGCCGGGACGGCGATCGTCCTGGTCGCGGCCGCCGGCCTCGTGGCGGCGTGCGGGGGGGACGGCGGGACCGGCCCGGGCGGCTCGGTCAAGTCGGTGGACCTGAACCTGGCCGCCGGAGAATCCCGGGTCGTGCCGGCCGGCGCGAACGTCCTGGAGCTGAACCTCCCGGCGGCGAGCTCCGATCGCGAGTACCGTGTCGCCGTCCAGAACGCGTCGACGAGCGACGGGACGCAGTCGATGCGGCTGGTGACGGGGACGGGCCCGGGCGCTTCGGGCAGCGTGTCGCCCGCGCTGTCCCTCTCGCCCAGCGGAGCTGCAGGCCCTCCCGTGGACCTCGACATGGGCCGGCTCCGGCGCGACGAGCGCGCCGAGCTCCGGCTCCGGGCCAACGTCCGTGCCACGCTGGAGCGCTACCGTCCCGAGCCGGCACGCCTGGGCGTCGGCGGCGGACGCCGGGCCTCCGCCGCCCTCATCGGGAGCGGGGCTTCCGCGGGCGACACGCTCCACATCAACTTCCCGATCGAGGGGCAGAGCCTGAGCGTCACCCCCTGCGACACGGCCGCGCCCGACACGATCGCGGCCGTCATCCGGAGGGTGAGCAACCGGGCCATCTTCGCCGAGGACGTGGACAACCCGGACCAGTTCTCGTCCAGCGACTACGATCAGCTGGCCAACGAGTTCGACAACTACATCTTCGCGGTGGACAGCGCCTACTTCGGCGCGCCCGCCGACATCGACGGGAACGGGCACGTGATCGTCCTGTTCACGAAGCGGGTGAACGAACTGACGCCCGCGAACTCCCAGACCTATTTCGGCGGCTTCTTCCTGCCGACCGACCTGGCGCGGGAGTCGGCCGGCTCCGCCAACGGATCCCAGTCGGCGGGCTACTGCGAGCACTCCAACGTGGCCGAGCTCGTATACCTCGTGGCGCCCGACCCGAACGGGGACGTGGGGCCGCAGTTCTCGGTGGCCGAGGCCAAGGACAACGCCCGCGTCACGAGCTCCCACGAGTTCCAGCACCTCCTGAGCGCCGAGGACCGGGTCATCAAGCAGAGCGGCACCTTCGACGACCTGCAGGACACCTGGCTGGACGAGGGGATGTCCCACATCGCCGAGGAGATCGTCGGCCTCGTGATCGGGAACCACGGCACCCGGCAGAACCTCACGTTCTCGGACGTGACCGGGAACGGGACGGTGGCGCTCGGGGACACGACGACCCAGACCACGGTCTTCAACGTCTTCCTCCTTCAGAACTTCGCCCGGCTGGCCCAGTACTGGATGGCCCCGGCCACGACGCAGGCGCTGGCCCTGAAGGACCCGGGGAGCATCGCCTCCCTGAAGATGCGCGGGTTCGCCTACGTGCTCCTCCGGTGGCTGGGGGACCAGTTCGGCCCCGCCGGGAGCGGCGGCGCCGTACCCGGGAGCGACGAGGAGGCCCTGTTCCGGAGGATCGCCAGTGGAGGCTCGGGCCTCCAGACCGGCGTGGACGACATCCTCGGAGCGGTCTCCGAGGTGTCCGGGCAGTCACCCAGCTGGGCGCAGCTCCTGGGGGACTTCTCGATCATGGCCGACGTGGACGACATCGGCGTCCCGCTCGCCCGCAGCGAGCAGACGATCCCGACCTGGGACCTGCGCGACATCTACAGCGGCCTCTACAACGCCAACTGGAGCGGGAGCCGGCCCGACGCCTTCAGCCAGCCCTACCCGCTGGCGGTGGTGGCCGGCGGCTTCACGGCCGATACGACCTCGCTCGACATCCGGGCTGCGACCGCCCGCTACTTCGAGCTCAGCGGCACCGGCTCGGTGCCGGCGTTCACCCTCACCCTGACCGACCCGAGCGGCGCCGCGCTCACGGCCTCCGCGAACGCGCAGGTGACGGTGGTGCGGACCAAGTGAGGCATTCTCCGGCCGAAGGGAGGCGATCATGACGAGGACTTCGAAGAGGACGGCCACGAGGACGGCGGCGTTCGCGGCGCTCGCGCTGGTCGGGACGCTGGGGCTGGTGGGATCGGCGGCCTGCTCGCGGCAGGTCCGTGTCGAGTCCGGGCCGGCCGACAGCACGCCGGGCGACACCGTGAGCGGCACGGTCCGGCAGGTCGGGAACAGTCCCTTCGTCCGCACCGTGGTCCAGTCGGACCAGCGCTCGGTCCAGGTCGTCGGGCCCGAGGAGGAGGAGATCTCCCACCTGGTCGGCGCGCGCGTGAGCGTCGTGGGCGAGATCGAGGAGGGCTCGGAGGAGCAGGCCATGGGTCCGCGCCTCCGCGCGTCGGGCTACACGATCGTCTCGGTGGACGGCGACCGGCCGCAGGTCGGGTATCTCCGCCAGGGCGACGGCGGCGAATTCTTCCTGCGGACGGAGGACGGGGACCGCGTGCCGCTCACGACGGTCTCCTCGACCCTGGCCGAGAAGGTGGGCGCCAAGGTGTGGGTCGTGACGAACGACCGCGGGGCCGTCACGCGCTACGGGATCCTGCGCGAGCCGACCTGACCGAAGGACCGGCCGGCGGCGACAGGCCGGACGCGGCGACCGGCGGTCGCCTCCCGGCCCCGTAGCGATGCGGGCGACCGCGGGTCCGCCCCGCGGCGTCCGTCCGGCTGGCCCGGCCCCGCCGCCCCACCTACCTTCCCGCCTCCGGGCGGAAGAGCGCACATCATCGACGGGTAAGCGATGAGCGAGCAGACCATCTCCATCACCCTCCCCGACGGATCCGAAAAGAAGCTCCCCGGGGGAGCCACGGCCGCCGACCTGGCGGCCTCGGTCGGCCCCGGCCTGGCCCGCGACGCGGTCGCGGCGAAGGCCGACGGCGAGCTCCGGGACCTCGAGCGACCGCTCCCCGACGGGACGCGCGTCGAGATCGTGACCCGGGACGACGAGGACCCCGACGCCCTGTACGTCCTGCGGCACACGGCGGCCCACGTCCTGGCCACGGCGGTCCGGGAGATCCACCCGGACGCGGGCATCGGGTTCGGGCCGCCGATCGACGAGGGCTTCTACTACGACTTCGACGTCCCCGAGCCGTTCACGCCCGAGGACCTCGAGCGCATCGAGGCCCGCATGCGGGAGGTCGTCGAGGCCGACCACCCGATGGAGCGGCGCGAGGTGAGCCGCGACGAGGCGCGCGAGCTCTTCTCGGACGACCCCTACAAGCTCGAGCGGCTGGCGGAGATCCCCGAGGGCGAGACGATCTCGGTGTACCGGGACGGCCCGTTCGTCGACCTGTGCCGGGGGCCGCACGTGCGGAGGACCGGGGAGGTCGAGCACTTCCAGCTCCTCTCGGCGGCCGGCGCGTACTGGCGGGGCGACGAGACCCGGCCCATGCTCCAGCGCATCTACGGGACGGCCTTCTACAGCGAGAAAGCGCTCGAGGAGCATCTGGAGCGGCTCGAGCAGGCGCGCCGGAGGGACCACCGGAAGCTGGGCCGGGAGCTCGATCTGTTCTCGATCGAGGAGGATGCGGGAGCCGGCCTCGTGTTCTGGCACCCGAAGGGCGCCACCGTCCAGCTCCACCTGCGCCGCTGGATCGAGGACCTCCTCGCCGCGCAGGACTACGAGTTCGTCTACACCCCGCACGTGACCAGCGAGAAGCTCTTCGAGCGCTCCGGTCACCTGCAGGCCTACTCGGAGAACATGTTCCCGAGGATGCAGGGCGAGGAGGGGGAGGAGGCCTACCGGGTGAAGCCGATGAACTGCCCGGGCCACACCCTCATCTACGCCTCGCGCCAGCGGAGCTACCGGGACCTGCCGCTCCGCCTCTCCGAGATCGCCAACGTCTACCGGTACGAGCGCTCGGGCACCCTGCACGGCCTCCTGCGCGTGCGCATGCTCACCATGGACGACGGCCACCTGTTCTGCACGCCCGAGCAGGTCGAGGACGAGATCTTCACCTGCCTGGACCTGGTGGACACGGTGATGGGCACCCTGGGCCTCGAGTACCGCTTCGACCTCTCCACCCGTCCCGAGAAGCGGATCGGCGAGGACGAGACGTGGGACCGGGCCGAGGAGGCGCTCCGCCAGGCGCTCGAGCGGGCCGAGGCCGACTACGGGCTGGACGAGGGGGGAGGCGCGTTCTACGGGCCCAAGATCGACATCAAGTTCCGGGACGCCATCGGCCGCGAGTGGCAGGGGGCCACGATCCAGCTCGACTTCAACCTGCCCGAGCGCTTCGAGCTCGAGTACATCGGGCCGGACAACGCGCCGCACCGCCCGGTCATGATCCACCGGGCCATCTTCGGCACGCTGGAGCGCTTCACGGGCGTCCTCATCGAGCACTTCGCCGGGGCCTTCCCGACGTGGCTCGCGCCGGTACAGGCCCGGGTGATCCCGATCACCGAGGACCAGGAGGCGGGGGCGGAGGAGATCCTCGGGCGCCTGAAGGCGGCCGGGGTACGGGCGGAGATCGACGCCCGCTCGGACACGCTCAGCTACCGCGTCCGCGACGGGGAGCTGAACAAGGTGCCCTACCTCCTGGTGGTGGGCGCCCGCGAGCTGGAGGAGGGGACCGTGGCCGTCCGTGCCCGCGGCGCGGAGAAGAAGCAGGTGCCGATGACGATCGACGCGTTCATCGAGCGCGTGCTCGAGGAGGCCGGGACGAGGGCCCTCGCCCCGGCCTGACCGGGGCCGCGCCACCCGGGGATCGCGCCGAGGTGGGCCCGGCCGGCGGCGCCGGGGGCGGCCCGGCGGGAGGCCGGCCGGCCGCGGCCGCCGTCCGGCTCAGCCGCCCGAAGCCTCTCCCGTCTCCCCGGTGGAGTCGCTTCCCGGCACCTCCGCTCCCTCGCCGGCGTGCTCGTGCTCGTGCTCCTCGACGAGAGAGTCGGGCAGGGAGGCGACCATCTGCCGGTACTCCTCGGCCGTGAGCGAGTGGACCCGCTCCACGAAGGCCAGGAGGTCCCAGATCGCGTCGTCGGAGTGCTCGTCCCCGAAGGCGGGCATGGGCGTCATGGCGACGCCGTGCTTCACGATCCAGAAGTTCTCCCGCATCTCCTCGCGCTCGTGCTGCTCGCGCCGCTCGCGCTCGGCCTGCGTGGGCTCCTGGCCCTCGGCCTGCTGCATCCGCTCCTGCCGCCGCGCCAGCTCCTCGGGCGTGCGGAAGAAGCGGGGCGGGCTCGGGTGCATGTCGGAGGCGAACTCCTCGCGGCCCTCGCCCGGCACGCCGTGGCAGACGGCGCAGTCATCACGGTAGTGGACGAGCCCTCGAATCACCCGGGCGGAATCCTCGAGGTCCGGGACGGTGATGTCCTTCGACCGCCTCTCGATGGAGTGGCTGCGGACGGTGTTGGCCACCCAACGCTCCAGCCCGGACGGCGGCTTGGAGGCCGCCACGTCGTAGATGCCGGAGTACATGAACGCCAGGCCGAGGCCCGCGAGGACGACGAGGACGACGATCACGGTGCCGACGATCGTGCCGAACCTGGATCCCTTCACGTGCAGCGCTCCTCTCGGGGTGTGCGTGGAGGCAGAATCGATGCGGCCCGCAGTGTACGGCATCGTGCCCCGCGCGTCGAGTCGGCCGCCAGCTGGACGGACGGGTGGGGCATCGCCCGCCGTCGACCGGCGGGCGGGCCCCGCACCGATTGACGCAAGACCCCTTCCGGCGTAGCTTGGCGCCCACAAGACGGAAGAGGAGCAGAGGCTCCCACCCGTCGGCGCGCCGGACCGAGGGCGCAGCCACCGGGTCCGAGTGGGCGGCGGAGACGGTCCGCGGGGAACGCGGTCGCGCTCCGCGCGTACGGACCCGGACGGCATCGCCGAGCCGGGTCTTTTTCGTTGTACGGATCCTGCTCGGAGAATGGGCGGCGGCCCGGCCACCGGCCGGAAGCTCCGCCCGGAGCCTGGAAGCGAACAGAGGGGAAGCACGTCATGCCGAAGATGAAGACCAACCGATCGGCCGCGAAGCGCTTCAAGAAGACGGGAAGCGGCAAGTTCAGGCGGAACCGGGCGGGCAAGAGCCACATCCTCACCAAGAAGAGCCAGAAGAGGAAGCGCCGCCTGCGGAAGTCCACGGACGTCTCCAAGGCGGACGAGCAGCGGGTGCGACGCCTGCTGGCGGGAGGCTGACCCATGCCCCGGGTGAAGACGAACGTCGCGCGCAACAAGCGGCGCAAGAAGATCCTCGAGGAGGCCAAGGGCTACTTCGGGGGCCGCTCCAAGCTGTACCGCCCGGCCAGGAACGCCGTCGAGCGCGGCTGGTCCTACGCCTACCGTGACCGCCGGCGGAAGAAGCGGGACTTCCGGAGGCTCTGGATCTCGCGCATCAACGCGGCCGCCCGCCAGCACGGGCTCTCCTATTCGCGCTTCATCGCCGGCCTCAAGGCGGCGGACGTGGAGCTGAACCGGAAGATCCTGGCCGACCTGGCGGTGCGCGAGCCGGAGGCGTTCGCCGAGCTGGCCCGCATCGCCTCCGAGCAGCTCGGTTGAGCGAGGGGGCTCGCCCCCTCCTCGAGCGGCTGGAGTCCATCGAGGAGGAGGGACTGGCCGCCCTCCGTGAGGCCGAGGACGAGGAAGCGCTCGAGGCCGCCCGGGTCCGCTACCTGGGGCGGAGCGGCGCGCTGACCGAGGCGCTGGGCGAGATCGGCGGCCTCCCCGCCGGAGACCGCCCGGCCGCGGGCCGGAAGGGGAACGAGGTCAAGGGGCTCCTGGAGGAGGCCCACGAGTCCCGCGCCGCCGAGCTCCGGCGGGAAGCCAGGGCCAGGGAGGCCTCCGAGCGCGACCTCACGCTCCCCGGCCGCCGTCCGTTCCGGGGCGGGACCCATCCCGTCACGCGCGTCATCGATGAGATCTGCGACATCTTCGCCGAGCTCGGATTCACGCGCGTGCGCGGGCCCGAGGTGGAGACCGAGTGGTACAACTTCACGGCGCTCAACATCCCCCTCGACCACCCGGCCGCCGACGTCCACGACACCTTCTACGTGGACGAGGGCGTGGTCCTGCGCACGCACACCTCGCCGGTCCAGGCCAGGGTCATGCAGGCTCACGAGCCGCCGGTGCGCGTGGTCGTGCCCGGACTGTGCTACCGGAGGGACGCCTTCGACGCCTCGCACGCCCCCGCTTTCGAGCAGATCGAGGGGCTGGCCGTGGACGAGGGCGTCGACTTCATCGAGTTTCGCTCGGCCATCGACCACTTCGTCCGCCGCTTCTTCGGGCCGGACGTGAAGACCCGGCTCCGGCCGGACTTCTTCCCGTTCACCGAGCCCTCGGCGCAGGTCGAGGTGAGCTGCACGATCTGCGGGGGCTCGGGCTGCTCGACCTGCAAGGGGACGGGCTGGATCGAGATCATGGGCGCGGGGATGGTGGACCCGGCCGTGTTCGAGGCGGTCGGCTACGACCCCGAGCGCTACACGGGCTTTGCCTTCGGCATGGGGCCGGCCCGGATCGCGATCCTCCGCCACCGGATCCCCGACATCCGCCTTCTCTACGACGGAGACGTCCGCTTCCTGCGGCAGCTGGCCGGGCCGGAGGGCGGCTGATGCGGGTCTCCGTGCGCTGGCTGCGGGACCTGGTCCCGGGCCTGGAGGGCGGAGCCGGGGAGCTGGCCGACCGGCTCAGCATGGCCGCCACGGGGGTCGAGGAGATCCTCGAGGTGGGTGGGGGGCTGGACGGAATCGTGGTGGCCCGTGTCCTCGAGGTCGAGCCGCACCCGGACGCCGACCGGCTCAGCCTGTGCCGCGTGGACGCGGGCGGCGAGCCGGCCGACGTCGTGTGCGGCGCCCCGGTCATCGAGGCCGGCGCGCTCTACCCGTTCGTGGCGCCGGGCCGCTCGCTTCCCGACGGGCTCGTGATCGAGGAGCGGGCCATCCGCGGGGTGACGAGCCACGGCATGCTGTGCTCCGAGCGGGAGCTGGGCCTCGGAGGCGACGCCTCCGGGATCCTCCGCCTCCCCGACGGGCTCGAGCCCGGCCGGGACCTGGCGGAGGCGCTCGGCCTTCCGGACGAGTCGCTGGACCTCGAGATCACGCCGAACCGGGTCGACCTGGCCTGCCACCTGGGCGTGGCGCGCGAGCTGGCCGCCGAGGGCGGCCTCGAGGCTCGGCTCCCGGCGCTCGGCGGGCCCGGGTGGGAGCCGGCGTGGGCCGATGGGGAGACCGAGGCCTCGGCGGCGGGCGTCACCGTGCGGATCGAGGACCCGGATCGCTGCGGACGCTACCTGGGCGCCGTGATCCGCGGGGTCCGGGTCGGGCCGTCGCCCGCGTGGCTCCAGGGCAGGCTCCGGGCGGTCGGCGCCCGGCCCATCAACAACGTGGTGGACGCCACCAACTACGTCCTCCGGGAGATGAACCAGCCGCTCCACGCCTTCGACCTCGGGACGCTGCGGGGCGCCGAGATCCGGGTGCGGGCGGCCGGGAAGGGCGAGCGCCTGGTCACCCTGGACGGGAAGGAGCGGAAGCTCGGGCCCGAGGCCACCGTGATCGCCGACGCGGAGGGCCCTGTGGCGCTGGCCGGGGTCATGGGGGGCGAGGAGAGCGAGGTCACGGCCGGGACGACCGAGGTGTTCCTGGAGTGCGCCTGGTTCGACCCGACCCACACCCGCCACACGGCGCGCTCGGTCGACCTCTCCACCGACGCCTCCTACCGCTTCGAGCGCGGCGTCGATCGCCGCGCCGCCGAAGCGGCGCTGGTCCGGTGCGTGGAGCTGGTGCTGGCCACCGCGGGCGGGAAGGCGGAGGAGGGGGCCGTGCGCGTCGGGCCGCTCCCCGGACCTCGGACCGAGCTCCCGCTCCGGCCGGCGCGGGTCCGCCAGGTGCTGGGCCTCGACCTCGACGTGGGCCAGATCGCCGCGCTCCTCGCGCCGCTCGGGTTCGAGCGCTCGGAGGAGGGGGGGGGCGCGGAGGCGCCGACCTTCCTGGTCCCGGGCTGGCGCGAGGGCGACGTGACCCGCGAGGCCGACCTGGTCGAGGAGGTGGCGCGCCGGCACGGCTACGAGGCCTTCCCGTCCGAGCTCCGGCGCGTGCGCCCCTCGGCGGTGCCGGCCGACCCGGCCTTCGCGCGCTCGGACCTGGTGCGCCGGGCGCTGGCGGCCCGCGGCTTCCTCGAGGCGCGGAGCTCGAGCCTCGTGTCGCGCGCCGAGGCCGACCCGGAGCGGCCGCTGGAGCTCCTCCACCCGCTCTCGGCCGAGGAGGGCTACCTGCGCGGCGCCCTGGTGCCGGTCCTCCTCCGCCGGCTGGAGCACAACTTCTCCCGCGGCGAGCGGGACGTGCGGCTGTACGAGATCGGGACGGCCTTCCGGGGGCGGGAGGATGCCGGCGGCGAGGTCCCGGCCGAGGAGTCGCTCCGCGCCGGCGCGGTGCTCACGGGACGCCGCCGTCCCGAGCACTGGTCCGAGGCCGTCCCCGACGCGGACGTGTGGGACCTGAAGGGCCTGGCCGGTTCGGTGGCCGAGGGGCTGTGCGGCGCCCGGCTCGTCCCGGCGGCGGGCGGCGCGACCGGCGGCGCCGGGCCCGCCGCGGCCGGCCCGGACGGCGGCGCGGCCGGCCCGGATCCCTTCGGCTCCCGCACGTGGCTCGGGGCCGAGCGCTTCGTCCTCGAGGGCGAGGACGGGCCGGTCGGCATCGCCGGCCGGGTGCGTCCCGAGGCGGTCGACGCGCCGCCGTGGGCGGGCCCGGTGTGGGCGCTCGAGTTCTCGCTCGGGGCCGTCCGGGCCGAGGACAGGCCGGTCTACGCGCCCGTCTCGCCGTATCCCGCCGTGCCCCGGGACCTCGCGCTCCTCGTCCCCGAGGGGGTCGAGGCCGCCGAGGTCGGGGCGGTGGCCCGGGAGGCCGGGCCGGAGTGGCTCGAGGACGTCCGGCTGTTCGACGTCTACGAGGGCGAGGGGCTCGAGTCCGGGTACCGCAGCCTGGCCTTCCGCTTTCGCTTCCGGGCGCCGGACCGTACGCTGGAGGATGCCGAGGTCGAGGAGGCGCTGGAAGGGATCACCCGGCGACTGGAGGAGCGCTTCGATGCCCGCGTCCGATCGTCCTGACGCGAACGAGAGCCAGGAGGGGGCCGCCGGCCCTGCGCCCGACGGGCCGGACCTCGAGGGGAAGGTCGAGGCGCTGGCCGGGGCGATCGAGCGCCTGCTCGAGCAGCACCTCTCGCTTCGGGAGCACGCCGCCCGGGCGGAGCGCCTCGAGCGCGGCCTCTCCGACACCCTCCGGGACTCCGAGCTCGAGGGCCTGAGCTCGGCCGACGTCTCCGAGCGCCTGCGGGAGCTGGCCGAGGAGAACGAGCGCCTGCGGAAGGTCATCCGGGAGAGCCGGGAGCGCGCCGAGCGCATCCGCAGCCGCCTCGTGCTGATGGAGGACGAGGCGTGAGCGCGGAGGAGACGACGCCGGTCCGGGTCACGATCTTCGGCGAGGAGTACACGCTCCGCTCCGAGGCCCCCGAGGAGCACACCCGGGCGTGCGCGCAGTACGTGGACGAGGCCATACGGGACGCCCACCTCCAGAGCCACGTCTCCGAGCCCCACCGCGCCGCGATCCTGGCGGCCCTCGAGATCACCGACCAGCTCTTCCGGGTGCGGGAGGAGGCGGAGAGCCGGGACGAGCGCCTGGCCGAGCGGCTCGAGAGCCTTCGCCGCCGCGTCGAGGAGGCCCTGGGGCAGGAGTAGAGAGGGCCGCCGGACGAGGGCGTTCCGCCCGTCTCACTTCGCTTGCGGGTGCGAGTGTCGTCGGGCAACTTGCAATCGACGTGGTGGCGCCGGCGCCTTCGCGCCGGGCCGGGAAGCGTCGCTCCGGGCCGGAGACGGCCCGTTCGCATAGATGTCGGGAGTCGTCCTATGAGCGTACCACTCACCCTGGCCCTGATCGGGGCCGGCCTCGTCGTCGGTATCCTCGCCGGGAGGATGTGGTCCGGCCGCGTCGCCGGAAGACACGCGGACGCCGCCGAGGAGGAGGCCCGGGAGCTGGTCGAGGCGGCCACGCGCGAGGCCGCCAGCATCCGCCGCGAGGCCGAGCTGGCCGGCCGCGAGGAGGCCCACCAGCTCAAGGAGAAGATCGAGGAGGAGGTCCGGGAGCGGCGCGAGGAGATCGAGCGCACCGAGACCCGCCTCGACGAGCGGGAGCAGATGCTGGAGCGGAAGCTCTCGCTCCTGGACGAGCGGCAGACGCGCCAGGAGGAGCGGCTCGCGCGGCTCGAGGAGAAGGAGGAGGCGCTGGAGGGAATGGCCTCCAGCGTGGAAGAGCGCGAGGAGGACGCCCGCGCCCGCCTCGAGGAGATCGCCGGGATCGGCCGCGAGGAGGCCCGGCGCAAGCTCGTCGCCGAGATCGAGGACGAGGCGAAGGCCGAGGCCGCCCAGCACGTCAGGGAGCTGCGCGAGAACGCCCGGCGCGAGGCCGAGCGCGAGGCCAAGAAGATCATCTCGATGGCCATCGAGAAGCTGGCCGTCGACCACGCCTCCGAGACGACCGTCTCGGTGGTCTCCCTGCCCAGCGACGACATGAAGGGGCGGATCATCGGCCGGGAAGGCCGTAACATCCGCGCCTTCGAGGGCGCCACGGGCGTGGACGTCGTGGTCGACGACACCCCCGAGGCGGTCATCCTCTCGTGCTTCGACCCGATCCGCCGCGAGGTGGCGCGCGTGGCCATGGACCGGCTCGTCGCCGACGGGAGGATCCACCCCGGCCGGATCGAGGAGATCGTCCAGAAGGCCCGCGAGGACGTGCAGACCTCGATGCGGGAGGCGGCAGAGGAGGTCCTGTACGAGCTCGGGATCCACGACCTGAACCCGCACCTGGTGGACCTCCTGGGGCAGCTCCGCTACCGGACCAGCTACGGCCAGAACCAGCTCCAGCACGCCCGCGAGGTGGCCTTGCTCTCGGCCAACATGGCCGCGGAGCTGGGGCTCGACGTGCAGATGACCAAGCGCATGGGGCTCCTCCACGACATCGGGAAGGCGCTCACGCACGAGCAGGAGGGGAGCCACGTGGAGCTGGGTCACGAGGTGGCCCGGCGCTACGGCGAGCCCGACCAGGTCCTGAACGCCATCCGGGCGCACCACGACGAGGAGCCGGCGCGCTACCCGGAGAGCTTCCTGGTCACGGCGGCGGACGCGATCTCGGGCGCGCGGCCGGGGGCCCGGCGGGAGTCCTTCGAGCACTACGTGAAGCGCCTGGAGAAGCTCGAGGCGATCGCCGCCTCGTTCGAGGGGGTGGAGAAGGTGTATGCCATCCAGGCGGGCCGCGAGATCCGGGTCATGGTCATGCCCGACCGTGTGACCGACCAGGACATGAGCGAGCTGTCCGAGAAGACGGCCCGGACCATCGAGGACGAGCTGCAGTATCCGGGACAGATCAAGGTGGTCGTGGTCCGGGAGACCCGGTCCGTCGACTTCGCGCGATAGATCCGAGAGAACGGGCGGGAGTGGAGAGGTGCCGGCAGAGCTGATCGACGGGAAGGCCATCGCCGCGGACGTGCGCCGCGAGGTGGCGGCGGCGGCGGCGGACCTGGCCGAGGCGGGGACGCGCCCGGGCCTGGCGGTGGTCCTCGTGGGCGTGGACCCCGCGTCGCAGGTCTACGTCCGCATGAAGACGCGGGCGTGCGAGGAGGTGGGGATCGCGGCGCGGGACATCGAGCTCCCGGCCGACACGCCCCAGGAGGAGCTCGAGGCGCTGGTCGACGGGCTGAACGCGGACCCCGGGGTGCACGGCATCCTGGTCCAGCTCCCCCTGCCCGGGGACCTGGACGAGACGCCGGTGGTCGAGCGGGTCCGGCCCGAGAAGGATGTGGACGGGCTCCATCCCGTGAACGTGGGCCGACTCGCGCTCGGGGACCCGGACGCGGTCCGCCCCTGCACCCCGGCGGGAATCCAGGAGCTCCTCCGGCGCATCGACTTCGACCCCGAGGGCCGGCGGGTCGTGATCGTGGGGAGGTCGAACCTGGTCGGCCGTCCCCTCGCCTCCATCCTCCTCCAGAAGGAGCCCTTCGCGAACGCCACGGTCACCGTGGCGCACAGCCGCACGCGGGAGCTCGGGGCGGTGACGCGCGAGGCCGAGCTCCTGGTGGCGGCCGTGGGCCGGCCGGAGATCATCACCGCGGACATGGTGCGGGAGGGCGCCGTGGTGATCGACGTCGGGGTGAACCGGGTCGACGACCCCTCGGACGAGCGGGGCTACCGGCTGGTGGGCGACGTGGCGTTCGACGAGGTGCGCGAGGTGGCCTCGTGGATCACGCCCGTGCCGGGCGGCGTCGGGCCCATGACCATCGCCATGCTCCTCCACAACACGGTCACCGCGGCCGGCCGCGCCGCGGCGCGCGGGGCCGGCGCCGGGGCGGCCGCCGGGGACGCGTGACGTCCGGGGCCGACGGGGGCGAGGGGCGCGGAGGCGCCCCGCAGATCTCGCTGTTCGGGGAGGAGGAGCGGGAGGCGGAGGGGGGCGCCTCGGAGGAGACCGGGGCGGCGGACGCTTGCGCGCCCCCATCGCTCCCGGCCGAGACGTCCGCGGACGCCGGGGCGGCAGCGCCCGAGGAGCCGGTCGCCGCGCCCGCCCCCGAGGCCGCCGGCGCCGCGCCGCCCCCCGAGCCTGAGCCCGGGCCCTCCTCCGCCGCGCCCGACGGGGGCCCTCCCGGCTCCTCGCGGGAGGCCGCCATCTCCGTATCCGGCCTCAACGCCGCCGCGCGGCGGCTTCTCGAGGACGCCTTCCCGCCGCTGTGGGTCGTCGGCGAGGTGGCCAACTGGCGGCGCGTGAGCTCGGGGCACTGCTATTTCAGCCTCCGCGACGAGGACGCGCAGATCTCCTGCGTCATGTGGCGGAGCGACGCCCGCAGGCTCCCCACCGACCCCGAGGAGGGGATGGAGGTCCTGGCCCACGGCGAGGTCTCGCTGTACGAGGTGCGCGGGACGTACCAGCTCATCGTCCGGGCCCTGGAGGCGCGCGGGGAGGGGCTCTGGCGCCTCGCTTTCGAGCGGCTCAAGCGGAAGCTGGCGGCCGAGGGGCTCCTGGACGAGGCCCGGAAGCGGCCGCTCCCCAGGGTGCCGCTCCGGGTCGGGGTGGTGACCTCGAGGACGGGTGCCGCGCTCCGGGACGTCATCACGGTGGTCCGGCGGCGGGCGCCGTGGACCCGCATCCTGGTCTCCGACTGCCGGGTGCAGGGGGACGGGGCGGCCGACGAGATCGTCCGCGCGCTGGACCGCCTGGTCCGGGACGGCCGGGTCGAGGTCATCGTGGTCACGCGGGGCGGGGGCTCCGTCGAGGACCTGTGGGCCTTCAACGAGGAGCCGGTCGCCCGCGCCGTGGCCGCCTGTCCGGTCCCGGTCATCTCCGCGGTCGGCCACGAGATCGACGTGACGATCACCGACCTCGTGGCCGACGTGCGGGCGCCGACGCCCTCGGCGGCGGGGGAGATGGCGGTGCCCGATGGCCGGGCGCTCCGGGCGCAGCTCACCAAGCTGGGCGACCGGCTCGTGAGCGGGCTCCGCGACCGCACGCGGCGCGGGACCGAGCGGGCCCGGCGGGCGGCCGAGCGGCTCGTGGGCGGCATGGACCGGCGCCTCGAGCGCCTGGAGGGGAGGGTCGAGCAGCTGGGCGGCCGGCTGGACGCGCTCAGCCCGCTCGGCACGCTCCGCCGGGGCTACGCGGTGCCGCTCGACGAGGACGGCCGCGTCCTCCGGACGGTGGACGGGTTCCCGGAGGGGCGGAGCTTCCTCCTCCGGGTCGTGGATGGACGGGTGATGTGCGCCGTGGAGGGCGCGGAGCCGATCGAGGAGGGGACGGGTGGCTGAGGAGTCGCGGAACGCGTCGGAGTTCGAGGAGGCGCTCGAGGAGCTCGAGCGCATCGTGGCGCGGCTGGACCGCGAGGAGCTGGACCTGGACGAGGCGCTCCATCTGTTCGAGACCGGCGTGGGCCACCTCCGGACGGCCAGCCGCCACCTGACCGAGGCGCGGGGCGTGGTCGAGGAGCTGATCGAGGCCGCCTCGGGCGACCTCGAGGCCGTGGAGTTCGGCCTCCCCACCGAGGGAGAGGACGGCCCGGGCGGTGGCTGAGGCCGTGCGGACGAGGAAGGGAAGGGATGCGGCGGGCGACGCGGGGCGCACCCCCGGCGCTCCGGCGCGCGCCGGGGGCGACCCCGTACCCGGCGGCCCCGGGGCCGTGCGCGCCCGCGTCGACGCGGCCCTCGCCCGCATCCTGGACCGCGAGGCCGCGGGACTCCCGGCCGGGGCGGCCGACGTCCTGCGCTGGGCCGTCCTCGGGCCGGGCAAGCGCCTGCGGCCCGCGCTCCTGCTCGCAGCCCACCGGGCCGCGGGCGGGGATCCCGACGCGGAGGCCGCCGTCGAGCTCGGGTGCAGCGTCGAGCTCGTGCATGCCTATTCCCTGGTCCACGACGACCTTCCGTGCATGGACGACGATGTCCTCCGGCGCGGCCGGCCCACGGTGCACGTGAAGCACGGGACCCCGGCCGCCGTGCTGGCGGGCGCCGTCCTCATGCCGATCGCGGCGACGACGGTGTGGCGCGCCGCCTCCGATCTGGGCCTGGACGAGGGGCGGGCCCGCCGCCTGCTGGCCGCACTGACGCAGGCGGCCGGCGCCGGCGGCATGGTGGGGGGGCAGCTGGCCGACCTCCGCGCCGAGGGCCGGCCCGTCTCCCGGAAGGAGCTGGAGGGGATCCACCGGCGGAAGACGGCCGCGCTCATGTCGGCCGCCGTGCGCATGGGGGCGCTCGCCGCACGCGCGCCGGAGGAGGCGGTCGAGCGGCTCACCCGCTTCGGGCGGACGCTGGGCCTGGCCTTCCAGGCGGTGGACGACATCCTGGACGTCACCGGCCAGGACGCCGAGATGGGGAAGACGAGCGGCCGCGACGCGGCCCTCGGGAAGGCCACCTACCCGTCCGTGCTCGGGCTCGAGGAGGCCGGGCGAGTGAGCCGGGAGCTGGCCGCCCGCGCCCGGGAGGAGCTCGGGGGGATCGGCGGCACCTCCGAGCTCGAGGCCCTGGTGGACGCCGTGGTGGAGCGCCGCCGGTGAGGGTCTCGCGGCTGGGCGTCCTCGGGAACCCGGAGCACGCCGACCTCGCGGGCGTGCTCGAGCGCGTGGCGGACGCGGCGGGGCCGCTCGGGGTCGAGCTGGCCTACGGCCCGGAGACCCTGGGGGTGGCCCGCGACGAGCTCGGAAGGGCCGACGCCGTCCCCCTCGAGGAGGCATGGGACGACGTGGACGTCCTCCTCACCCTGGGGGGAGACGGGACCCTCCTCCGCGGCGCGCGCCAGGCGGGCCCGCGCGGCGTGCCGGTGGTGGGCTGCAACCTGGGCCACCTGGGCTTCATGACCGCCGGCCCCCTGGAGGCGCTCGACCGCATGCTGGAGCGCCTCGTGGAGGGGGAGTGCGAGGAGGAGGAGCGGCTGGCGCTGGACATCACGGTCGTGCGCGCCGACGCGGAGGAGCCCGAGCGTTACTACGCCCTCAACGACGTGGTCGTCCACAAGAGCGGCTTCGCCCGCCTCATCACCCTCCGGCTGTGGTCGGACGGCGAGGAGGTCGCGCAGTACAGCGCCGACGGGATCATCGTCTCGACGGCCACCGGCTCGACCGCCTACAGCCTCTCGGCGGGGGGGCCGGTCCTGGTCCCCACCCTGGACGCCATCGTGGCCACGCCGATCTCGCCCCACACCCTGGCCGTCCGCCCCGTGGTCGTGCCGGCCGAGGCCCGGGTCACCGTGGAGGTCTGCCCGCGGAGCGAGGAGACGATCGTCACGGTGGACGGGCAGGCGGGGAGCGACATCTCGGTCGGGGACCGGGTGGAGGCGGCCCGCTCCGACCATCCGGTCCGGCTTCTCAAGTTCCCCGGGCAGAGCTTCTTCTCGGTCCTCCGCCGCAAGCTCCGCTGGGGGGACGTGAGGCCGCGGGACCGGTGACAGGGGCAGGCCGGCCGGCCAGCCTCCGGGGCGGGGGCGGCACGGGGCCGGGGCAGCGGTCCGGGCCGGCCGTGAGGCTATGTTGAGGGACACGCGCACGCTGGACGGGCGCCCCGCGCTTCCACGACACGCCGGGTGACGACGTGCTGAGAGAGCTCCGCATCCAGAACTATGCGGTCATCGACGACCTCTCCCTGGAGCTCGGGCCGGGCCTCACGGCCCTCACGGGCGAGACCGGGGCAGGGAAGTCCATCATCGTGGGCGCCCTCTCCCTCCTCCTCGGCGAGCGCGCCTCGGCCGAGGACGTCCGCGCCGGGGAGGACCGCGCGCGGGTCGAGGCCGCCTTCGACGTCACCGGCCGCCGGGAGGTCCTCGAGCGCTGCGAGGAGGCCGGCCTCGAGGTCGAGGACGGGTGGCTCATCCTCCGGCGCGAGGTGCAGCGCGAGGGCCGGAACCGCGCCTGGGTGAACGGTTCGCCCGCCACCGCGGGGCTCATCTGGGAGCTGGGCTCGGGCCTCGTCGAGCTCCACGGCCAGCACGAGCACCAGCGGCTCCTGGACCGCGAGGAGCAGCGCCGCCTCCTGGACGCGCTCGCCGGGGCCGGGGACGTGGCCGGGGAGGTCCGCCGGGCCCACGGGGCGCTGGCCGACGTCCGGGCCGAGGCCGAGCAGGTCCGCCGCCGCGCGCGGGAGGCGCGCGAGCGCGCCGACTGGCTCCGGTTCAAGGCCGAGGAGATCGAGAAGGCCAGGCTCGAGCCGGGCGAGGAGGAGGGCCTCCGGGGAGAGGCGCGCCGCCTGGAGCACTCCGAGGAGCTCCTGGAGCTGGCCGGCCGCCTGCACGAGGCCGTCTACGGGGACGAGGGTTCGGTCGTGGACCGCCTGGGCGAGCTCCGCCGCCCCCTCCGCGAGCTCATGGGGATCGACCCCGACACGGAGGGCCTCGAGGAGCTCCTCGCGACCGCGCTCGCCTCCCTGGAGGAGATGGGCCGCGAGCTGGCGCGCTACAGGGACTCGGTCGACCACGACCCCGCCCGCCTCCAGCGCGTACGCTCCCGCCTGGACGAGATCTTCCGGCTCGAGCGGAAGTACGGGGACGACCTCGAGTCCGTGATCGAGGAGGGCCGCGAGGCCCGGGAGGAGCTGGAGGCGCTCGAGAGCTCCGACCTCCGACTCCGCGAGCTGGAGGCCGAGGAGCGCGAGCGCGCCGCCGAGCTCGAGGACGCCGCGCGGCGCCTGGGCGAGGCCCGGCGCGAGGCCGCCTCCCGGCTCGAGGAGGAGGTCGGGCCGCTCCTCGAGGAGCTGGGCATGGCGGGCGGCGTCTTCCGGGTGGCGCTCGAGCCGCTCGAGGAGCCGGGCCCGCGCGGCGGGGAGACCGTGGAGTTCCGCGTCTCCCTCAACCCCGGCTTCGAGCCCGGCCCGGTGTCGCGGATCGCCTCGGGCGGCGAGCTCAGCCGCGTCATGCTGGCCCTGAAGACCGTCCTCGTCCGCGGGGAGCAGGTCCCCACGCTCGTCTTCGACGAGATCGACGCGGGCGTGGGCGGCGAGGTCGCCCACCGGGTGGCCGAGCGCCTGGCCGCGCTGGCCAGCGACCGGCAGCTGTTCGCGATCACCCACCTCCCGCAGATCGCCGCCCGCGCCGAGGCGCACGTCCGGGTCGAGAAGCGGAGCGTCCGCGGCCGGGCGGCCACGCGCGTCCAGGCCCTGGAGGGCGAGGAGCGGGTGGAGGAGCTGGCGCGCATGCTGGGGGGAGATCCCTCGAGCGAGGTGTCGCGCCATCACGCGCGCGAGCTCCTGGGCGTGCCCGAGGAGGCGGCGAGCTAGAACACCTTCGCCGGTATCCGGATGTGGAAGGTGGTGAGCCCCGAGGCGCGGGTGAGCCGCCCGCGCCCGGCGATCACGGTCTGGTAGACGAAGCCGACCTCCCCCTGCGAGTCCGGGCCGCCGGGCCGGTAGGTCACGCCGACCCCGAGCCGGTGCCACGTCTGGCCGGTCCCCGAGACCAGGGTGGCGACGGCCGGGTCGACGCCGCCGCCCGGCGTGGTGTAGGCGTCGGCCCACTTGTGCCAGTAGCGGTACTCGGCGCCCACGTACATGTGCTCGGCCAGGGACAGGCGGGGGGCCACCCTCACCCGCACGTAGTCGCCCGGGTCCCGCACCACCTCCTGCGCGACCGACGGCACGGGGAAGGGACGGGACGGCGGGTGGGGCCGCACCTCCATCCGGTCTGACATCTGGAGACCGTAGCTGCCCCGGGCGTCCAGCTCCAGCCAGCCGCCCAGCCGGAAGTCCTGGTAGAGCGTGAGCTCCACGTCCCGCTGGCCGTCGCCCACCGGAACCCCCAGGAAGTCGCCGGCCACGTAGTAGGGGAGGGCGTCGCCGCCGCGGACCGGGAAGCGGCCCAGGACGCCGACCGTGGTCCGCAGGCGGAGGCCCGAGCCGGCCGAGTCCGCCGCGAAGCCGTCCAGGAGGTCGACCCGGAGCCCGGCCTCGAGCTCTCCGGCCGTCCAGCTCCGCACCGTGGCGCTCAGCGGCCGGCCCTGGAGGAACGCACCGCCGAAGTAGCCCGCCAGATCCTGGAAGGTGGCGGCCGACGGGAGCGACAGGCCGGGCGCCGAGACGCCGAAGTCCCCGAAGCCGCTCTGGAGGCCCGCCCAGTAGGCCAGCATCTGCTGGCCCGCCGGCGTCGCGGCCAGGGGGATGAGGTCATCGGTGAGAGCCCGCCGGCGGAGGGCGTCCAGAAAGCCCGAGGATGCGTCGAGGAGGGCCTGCGCCCGAGCTTCCTGGGAGGCCGAGAGGTCCCCGGCGTCGATCCGGTCCTGGAGGTCCTGCATGGCGACCGCGAGCCCGCTGAAGAAGCTCACCCGGTCCGGGAGCGAGCTCCCGGCGGCCACCGTGGCGCCGGCCGAGTCGAAGGCGAGGAACGGCTCGGCCTTGGTCCACACCGCGGGAATCGCCGCCTCCACCGAGAAGCGGCCCAGGATGCCGAACTCGATCCTGAGCGGGACCGCGCGAATCTCGCGGTTCAGCTCGGACATGTCCACCGCGCCGAGCGAGGTCTGGCCGGCCTGCACGGGATCGTAGCCGAGCGCGTCCGCGTCCGCGTTCAGGTCCTGCGCGGCGGCCTCGGGTCCAGGGTAGAGCAGGGAGGCGAGCGGTCCGCTGTAGTCGGAGGCCAGGGGGTGGCGGCTCCCGTCCCCGCCGAAGCGCTCGTCCCACCCCTGGAACGTGGGCGCCACCTCGATCCACAGCTCGCCGCTGCGGGGGATCTGGGCGTCGATGGTGCGGGCCGTGATGTTCTGGGCCGCGGCGGGGCGGGGAAGCGCGAGGACGAGGGACGCCGCGGCGGCGAGGGACGCCGCGGCGACGGCGGGGACGGTGCGGTGACGAAGATCCTGGGTGGACACGTGGCTCCGGGCTGTGGACGCGACGCGGCCGGCTCCCGACGCCGGCCGGCCGGGCCGTTCGGACCGCTCTTCCAGCCGGGAGTATAGGAAGCGCCGGCGGTCCGGGACAGGCGGGGCTTTTCCCGTCCCCGCCCCGGCCCTAACCTTGGAGGCGTCCGGCCGGTCCCCGAGGGTGGCGCCTTGCGGGGTCGGGCCGGGCGCCCGACCCCGGCGCCGTGGCCGAGTGGCTAGGCAGGGGCCTGCAAAGCCCCCTACTCCGGTTCGAATCCGGACGGCGCCTCTCTCTGCTCCCCGGTGCGGCTTCGACATCCGCGGGCGTCTGCGGACCGCCGCGCTTCTCGAGGATCGGCGGGCTCCGCGACCGGCCGCCGGCACTCCCGCTCGTCCCGGCCTTGACGCCGGCGTCGGGCCGATATATAGATTATCGACATATAGACCGCCGAAACACGAACGGGAGGGGAACCGGTGTCGCTGGACACCCAGAGCGTGGGCCGCCGCATCAACGAGCTCCTCGTCCTCTCGAGCGTCCGGGAGGAGGCCAAGCACGGCTACCAGATCGCCCTGGACGTGGAGGAGGAGACGGGGGGAGCGTTCGAGCTCCAGCACGGGACGCTCTACCCGATCCTCCACCGCCTGGAGAAGGAGGGTCTCATCGAGGGCGAGTGGACCGAGGAGGGCCGGCGGCGCAAGGAATATCGGCTGACAGACGCCGGTCGCCGGCGTGTGGGCGAGGAGGCGGGGAGCCTGTCCTCGGCCTTCGACCGGCTCCTGGACATCCTGGAGGAGGTGCGGCGTGTCGGCGTTCGACCACGTCCTGCAGAGGGCTGAGGCCGAGCTGGGGATCCCGGAGCCGCGGCGCTCCAGGATCCTGCTCGAGATGGCCTCGGACCTGGAGGACCTGTACGGGACCTACCGCGAGCGGGGCCTGGGGGAGGCGGAGGCCCGGGAGCGGGCCGTCCGGCTCCTGGGGGCCTCCCCCGAGGTCCTGACCGAGCTCCGGCGGGAGCACGGCTCCCGGATGGCCGGGCTCCTGGACCGGCTGGCCGGAGATCGCGCGCACCGGCTCGAGAGCGCGCTCCTGGCGCTGGCCGCGGGACTGGCGGTGGCCGGCGGCGGCTACGGCGTGGCGGCCTCGGGCGTCGTGGCGGATCCCTCCCCGTGGGTGTGGGCGGTGGCGGCCCTGGCGGCTGGCGGGATCGGGCTGGTCGGGGCCCGGGCCCTCGCCCTGTACGTGCGTCCCGCGAGGCTGGGGCCGCGGCCGGTCGAGGCGCTCCGCGTCGTGGTCGGCGTCGCGGCCGCCTGCCTCACGGTGAGCGCGCTCGGCTCCCTCGTGGAGCTCTCGGCCGCGGCCGGCGCCGCCCAGCGCGCGGCGTCGCCGCCGGACCTCCTGTGGAGGCGGCTCTCCGCCGCGGCCGGCCTCTCCGCCCTCGGGCTCACGGTGGCGCTCCTCCTGGCCGGCGGCTGGCTCCTCCTCAGGAAGCGCGCGCGGGCCATCGAGCAGGCGCGCGAAGCCCTGCGCGACGTGCTCTCCGGGGTCCTCGGGGCTCCCCCCGGAGCGGATCGCGATGACGGGCCCCACACCCTCAGCGAAGGAGACGGACGATGAGCGAGTGGTTTCGGGCGGGTGGCGTGATGATGTGGCCGATCCTGGCGGCGGCCCTGCTCGTCGTCGGCGCGGCCGTGGCCGAGGCGCGGAAGCTTCGCTCCGGGGCCGGGGACGCCGAGATCGGGGTCGTCCTGGCCTTGGGCGGCCTGGCGGCCGTGTTCGGTGTGCTCGGCACGCTCGTGGGCGTGGTCCAGATGGCGAACGCCGTGCAGCGCGTGGCGGGAGCCGGCGGCGTGGCGCCCGGGATCCTGTGGGGCGGGCTCGGCGTCACGCTCATCACCAGCATCTTCGGCTTCTGCGTGTTCGGGCTTTCGCTCCTGGCGTGGTTCGGGCTGCGGGCGATCCGGTCGAGAGGCGTGTGGAGGGCGACCGAGGAAAGCGCGACGGCCTAGTACTACTGTGTCACAAACCCTTGCCCCGTGGGTCGGAGGGTGAGGTCGTCGTCTTATGGAGACGCCCCCCGGCAACCGGACGCACTTCGAGAGCTACGTGGAAATGGTGGCGGAGGCGGTGGGTCATGCCGACCGCCGCCCGCCGCTGGAGGCCTACCTCACCGTTCTGCTCCTGGCGGGGGAACGGAAGAAGGTGGAGCGGATGGCGGCGAAGATCGATCCCCGCCACGTGAGCCGCCTCCATCAATCCATGCACCACTTCTCGGCTACCAGCCCGCGGGAGACGATCTCCAGTTCCTCCAGCGTGAGTCTCGCTCCAGGCACCGTCGCTCCTCTCGGGTCGAGTCACAGACTCCGATTCCCCGAGGGTGTTGCAACGATGGGTTGAGCGCGAGCAGCCTATTTGACACAACTCTCCCCAGGGCCGTGGTTTATCCTGCAAGTCCGCTGGAAGGTCTTGAGGAAGGGCTGGTTGTTCTGGGATGGTAATCACCTGACAGTCGGGCCCCAAAAATAAGGACGGTGGCCAGCCGCCCTCGCCGGAGCTAATTGAGAGATGTCGAAGTCGCTCACTTAGCTCGGGAGGAGAGGATGACCACCGCCCAGAAGGAGAAGATAGCACGCCGGAAGCTGAGCCTGCTAGAACTGGCCCAGGAGATGGGGAACGTGTCGAAGGCGTGCAAGATCATGGGCTACAGCCGGCAGCAGTTCTACGAGATCCGGCGTACCTACCAGACCTTCGGAGCCGAGGGACTGGTCGACCGGCTGCCCGGACCCAAGGGCCCGCATCCCAACCGGGTCTCCGATGAGGTGGAGAAGGCGATCCTGGATCACGGCCTGGCCCATCCGACCCACGGAGCTCAGCGCGTGGCCGACGAGCTCATGCTGGGAGGGGTCCAGGTGAGCGCGGGCGGCGTCCGGGGCGTGTGGAGCCGCCACGGGCTCATGACGAAGATCGAGCGCCTGCTCCGGCTCGAGGAGGTGACCCGAAAGCGGCGCGTGAAGCTGACCGAGGAGCAGATCCAGGCGCTGGAGCGCTTCGACCCCGAGTTCCGGGAGCGGCACATCGAGGTGCATTTCCCAGGCGATCTGGTGGCGGTGGATACCTTCTTCGTGGGGACCCTGAAGGGTGTGGGGAAGGTCTACTTGCAGGCCGTGCTCGACTGCTTCAGCCGCCATGCCTGGGGCCGGCTCTACACGAGTAAGCTGCCGCTGACGGCCGTGCAGGTGCTGAACAACCACGTGCTGCCCTTCTTCGAGGAGCATGGGATCCCGATCCGGACCGTCCTCAGCGACAATGGACGCGAGTTCTGCGGTCGGCCCGACCGTCATCCCTACGAGCTGTTTCTGCAGCTCGAGGGCGTCGAGCACCGGACCACGAAGGTGCGCAGGCCGCAGTCGAATGGCTTCATCGAGCGCTTCCACCGTACCCTGCTCGATGAGCACTTCCGCGTCGTAGGCCGCTCGAAGTGGTACGAGACGATCGAGGAGATGCAGCAGGACCTGGACGGCTACCTGGAGAGCTACAACCGCAAGCGACCCCACAGGGGTCGGGGCATGGAGGGACGCACGCCCTACGCCGTCTTCAAGGCGGGCCTGAAGGACGCGAAGAAGGCGGCCCGGGAGAACCCGAACCAGGAGGAGTCAGCAGCGGCCTGAGGAGCGCTCCGGCGAGGGCCGAGTGTCAGGTGAACACCATCTCTGTACACGCTACATGAGCTCCGCCCTCCTCATCGTCGACGAGGTGGGCTTTCGGCCCCTGGACCGCCACGAGGCCAATCTCTTCTTCCGCCTCGTCTCCG
>Ga0209918_1000523_pt1 | contig 24927 bp, 22 predicted proteins | sample SalPonD_shore_MG_FD_185712 | JGI IMG/M metagenome (GOLD analysis project Ga0209918, IMG submission 185712) | Salt pond soil microbial communities from South San Francisco under conditions of wetland restoration - Salt Pond MetaG... | ecosystem: Environmental > Aquatic > Marine > Intertidal zone... | reverse complement strand
GAATGCTGATGAATGATTGCGTCGCTTTCTTCGGGTCATCTTCCGCTCCTTCTCTCTTGAGAACTTTAAGCCAGAAGACTCCACTCAGCAGACTTCGATTCCTGTCCAGCCCCCGGGGTCCACCTCTATATAAGGCGCTCTACTTCGGGAGTGAGGATCCATGACGGCAGTGAAGGCCAGCTCGGGTACGACGTGAACTCCTTTGGGAGCCAACCCACGTATCTTCAGGGTAGCCCTCCATCAACACTCGCTTTTCGCTCCCTGACCAGATGGCATCGAATAACCGGCGGATCCGGCAAGTCATCTTATCAACCGTTGACAGGTCAGTTCATGTCGACGGCTAGCTGTATTGTGCGATTGGATACGCTTTGGAGGGGAAGCGCCCGGCGCAGCCGGTCAGCCCTTCCGTGGCGGGATCCAACGCATCATGGACGCTCGGTTGTATCGGGTGATTCATTTTTCGGCGATTGCCGCCGGGATTTGCACCATTGCCGCAATGCGATGGCCACACCGATGCCAAGCACTGCACCCGCGGCGTCGCGCGTAAGGTCTTCTACACTGGTGGTTCTGCCAGGAATCAGCAGCTGGTAAGCCTCATCCAGCGCGCCACACACCAACGTGGCAAAAAAGGCGGCGAATGCGGCCAGTATGCCACTTCGTTGACCATCCAGCGCATGCAGCCAGGCCGCCGCTAAAGCCGCATAGACCGGGATGTGGGCCATATTCTGCGCATCCGGGTTGAGCCAGCGCAGGGATATCAAAGACAGGGGCGGGGTGGTGAACACCGCCACTCCGGGAATTGACGAGCACAGTGCGATGAAGGCCATGACGACCAGCACGGGAATCGGGCGTGATAGCGCCGACTTTGAATGGGTGCCGCTCCCGCCGCCGCGAGGACCGGTGGCCCCGCCGGCGGAACTCGAGTAGGTGCCGTGCTCCGAAACGGCCACCGGCGCGCGTCCCCTTGAGTTGGTTGCATGGTGAATATGGTTCATACTCACTGCCTGGAACTGGCCACTGCAATGAATTGCATCACGGAAGGTGCCGACTGGGTGGTATAAACCCGCGGGGCTGTCCGGGTGTGCGTTTCGGTGGGACATACGGGGCGGACCACCTTAGAGGCCAACACGCCGATGTATCTCGATCATTTCGGATTGAAGCGGTATCCATTCCGGCTGTCGCCTGACATCGACTTCCTGTACATGAGCCGTGGCCATGCGCGGGCCAAGGCCTACCTGGACTACACCGTTGTCAGCCTGGACGGGTTCGTCGTCATAACCGGCGAAATCGGCGCCGGCAAGACTACCCTGCTCAACAAGCTGGTGGCCGACTCCACGGCCGACACGGTCATGATCCGTATTGATCAGACCCAGCTGACGGATGTCGAGTTCCTCCAGGCGGTGCTCGCCGAGGTCGATCATCCCGTCGAAGGGCTCGGGAAGGTGCAGCTTCTCAAGCACCTCAAACAATACCTCGTGCAGCAGGCGGAGGCGGGCAACCGAGTTGTGCTGGCGGTCGACGAGGCCCAGTCTCTGTCGCGCAAGGTGCTGGAGGAGATCCGGCTCCTCTCCGGGGTGGAATACAACAAGGAACGGCTCGTCAGCGTCATACTCATGGGGCAGCCCGAGCTTGAGAGGCTGGTCAACTCGCCGGACATGGAGCAGCTCGCCCAGAGGATCCGCCTGCGATTCCACCTCGATGCCCTCTCCTCCGAGGAGACACGGGAGTACATCCGGCACCGTCTGACAATCGCCGGCGCGGAGCGGGAGAACGTCTTCGAGACGGAGGCGTTTCCCGCTGTCGACCTCTTTGCCGGCGGCATTCCCCGACTGATCAACTCGCTCTGCGACATGGCCCTGCTGACCGCATTCGTGGACAACCGCAGCTCCGTTACGGCCCGCACCGTCGAGGCGGCAGCCGGAGAGCTGGGTTGGGAGCCCTACACGGCGCGTCACGGCCGCTCGCTGTCCAGTGGGGCGGAAGGTATCGAGCCTGCCGGTGGTGAGGCGGCTAGCGGCATTCCGGTGTCCCAGGACCAGATGGAGAGTCTGGTGCGCGCCCTGCAATCCGGCAACGACGGCATGCGCCGGGATCTGCGCATGATCGCCAAGCATCTCGGAGAGCTGGTGGAGGTCCTGGATCAGGTACGGGACCGTATGAGTCAATCGGAGAACGGCGAGCGGCCCAAGCGCCAGAAACAGACCGGCGGCTGAGCCGGTAGTGGCGGTCGCCGCCGGTATCAGCTGGGCGGCTCGCTACGCCGCAGCAGTGAGCGTCCGTCGGCGAGCAGGAAGCGGAAAGTTCGCAGGCCGATCCGGGCCGTAAACGGCGCGTGCCTCCCTACGCCATAGAGACCGGCCATGCTTTGTGCGTGATGTTGCCAGGCACCGACCAGGTCACCCGTTTCCAGCAGCGCTTTTGACGCTTCGTGATGCAGCCGCGACTTCTTGCGGAGCAGCCTATACCGCAGGGCCGCGGGAATGGGGAAACGGGCCAAGCTGCCCACGCATTCCGGGGCGAGGGTCACATAGTCGACCGATTTGGACAGGGAATCTGCCGTGTCGTGAATGACGAAGGTCGTGTCTTCGATGAATCGAATTGGGAGCCCCGCCTGTGCGATTCGAAACGCAATCGCCGTCCATTCGAAATACTTGTACTGCAGGTCGAATATCGTCGTCGGAACGTCGCTAGTCCGAAACATTCCGCCGCAGGACGCTAGCCAGTTATGGTCTACGAGGCTGTTCAGCGGCGAACGGGAGAACACTACCATAGACTCATAAAGCGGTCGTGTGCTGTCCCCTGTGGAGACGTAGCCATTGGTGATTACAACCGACGCCGGTTCGGGCTCGTTGATAGTTCTCAAACGTACCTGCAGCGCACCTGGGAGATACTCATCGTCGTCATCAAGCACGGAGAAGTAGGGTGCGTCGATGTATCTACGCCCGGTGAGCAGGGCCAAGGTCGGATCACCCTCGACCTGACGAATTAGACGAACGTCGTCACGGTTGCGGAGCGTGGCCAGGATCGTTTCATCGCAGTCGCGGCCATTCGCCACGACAATCGGTCTGGCGATAACACCCTTTTGGGAAACAATGGATTCGATGGCGCGCAGGAGCTGGGTGCGCCTCCGAACGCTGGCCGTCGTTCGCACAATTATCTGTACCTCCGGGTCTGTCATGGGCGCGCCTTTTATGACTCTTATGTATATCTCCCGATCCTGCTGCACTCGGGACCCCGTTCGCTACTATGATACGGTTCCATATGGAGGGAATCACCTTTGCGGCAGTAGGATCGAAGGCGGAAGTTGGTCAGCTATCGCCACCATAACCGGAACTAGCGAACCCGAGTGTCGTGTAGTCCGCATTCACGGCAAATGAATGGAGGCGAGGCGGCTAGTGGAATCTCTTCACGACGGCATCTGCCAATGAATTGGAACATGTCTGACTGGCTGGGGGACGACCTGCGATGGGATCTGGCGAATCTCCGCAGATATCTCGAAACGGAGCTCGCCAATCTCCTGCGCCGATACCCGATCGGTTCCATCGAAGAACTCGTCCCGCAGAAGGGGGTCCTGGCTTATACTGACTGCTACTCACCAAGGCTGCCTCAGGTTCAGGACGCGCTGCTCGACGAGCACGGCGCCGAGGCATGCAGCGCGTACAACCGGCTTACGCTGGTGCGGGCGCTGGAAGGGTTCGATCCCGATGTCAAAGTGCCTGATGGTCTGGGGGGCGAGCTGGTTGAAGAGTATCGGGCACGCGTCGCCTTCATCGCGGAGCAGGTACGCTCCCGTCCGGCGGCGGACTATGGGTACATGTCCGACTTTTTCCTGAAGGATCTGCGGGTACTGGGTGGGGCGTCGTTTCCGAACCTGTATCAGATTGTGGACATGGCGGCGTACCTGCCGCCCAACTTTTGCCGCTACGACGGCTGGCGGGAGAACCTGCGCAAGCTGGCGTTTGTTCACCTAAGGGCCGGAGCGACGCGGCACGGGCCGTTTCTGAGAGGGCACCTGGACACGCGGTTCACCGAATCGTTCAACGAACAGGGCCGGCTCAAAGCCTATGCGAGAATGGCGGACTTTATGACCAGGCGCCCGGAGCTGCGCGGCATCATAGGCAGCACCTGGTACTATGATCCGAACCTTGAGCGCGTCAGCCCGCATCTGCGGTATCTGCGGGCCATCTTCGAGAACAACGGCGCGCTCTTCCACCGGGACGGTCCCGGAGCCGTGCATACAGAGCGCGCGTTAGCCAAGTCGCGAACCCGGCGCCGGGCCTTTGAGGCCGGTGAATACCAGCCATGCTGCTACACGGTGGTATGGGCGCGGCGGGACATTCTGAGGTGGCACAGGCGGCAAGCAGGTGTGGCAGCGCGCGGTTGAGAGATTCTGGAGTACGGCCGACGGGCTGAGAAAACGGCATCTGGTGGATATTCCGCCTCCCGGCTTGGTGTCTTTCACGTTTGACGACGCACCCGAGTCAGCCTTCTCGGCCGGTGCCTCTATCCTGGAATCCCAAGGTATGCTCGGCACGTTCTATGTCTGCGCCTCCCTATTTGGCCATGAGACGGAAGTCGGTCTTATGGCAACCCGCGAGCGCGTGGCAGCGGGCGCCGACTCGGGGCACGAGATCGGCAACCACGCATTCCGGCACGTTAACCTCACTCGGCAGCCGCTGCGGCGGACGCGGCGCGATGTACGCGACAACGGGCAGGCGCTTGAGCCAATCATGACAGGGAGCTTCGCATATCCCTTTGGTGCATCCGATGCACGCGTTCGGTGTGCGGTTGCGCCCATTGTGGAGTCGGCACGCGGTGTGCAGCCCGGCATCAACCGGGGATCGGTGGATTTCCTCGATCTCCGGGCTGTCCGGGTCTACGAGGATGACGGGCTCGATCGATGCTTGGAGGCGCTGGCCGACTGCGTGAAGAATGGAGGCTGGCTGATCTTCTACACCCACGACGTCAGATCGACACCTTCGCCGTTCGGTACCACCGAGCAGCGCTTTGCCGGCCTGGTTGATGCGGTGGCGGAGAGCAACACGCGGGTGGAAACCGTTGCCGCCGCAGCTCGCATAGCGTGGCGGTCTGGATGCACCCCTCTAACGGTCGGTTAGCGCAAGATTGCTTGTCGTGGGGGCGCCTGTGTCGCTAAGCCGACGTTCCGATGTCGCTTCCAAAGGCTTAGACTCCGACTCAAACGAAGAAATTGCCCAGGGTGGTTGCCTGGCCGATAATTCGTCTTTACGGACGTACTCCGGGTAGCCGTTGTCCCCTGAAAGCGTCGATTGATCGCTCGATGCGAGAGGACCACCGGGCCGGATTGACCTTGGCGGCGGTTCGGAGGTTGGAATGGATGATGTTGAGGTGACGCTTACCGGCCCGTCGGTCTTCTGCTCCCGGAGTTCAACTCTCCTCTGCGTGCGCTAGAGCGCGCGGTGTCGGGCAGCAAATCAGATGGCGGGGAGCCGGTGGATGTCAACGAGTCAAAGCTATGATCCGCCCATCGTCCAAGGCTCCAACTAGCCTGCATCGACCAAGTGTGAGCACCGTATTGAGCGGGACGTTATGGGTGGGGTTTGCCCGCGTGGTTGTTCGCGTGCTCGGACTGGTCAGTACGTTGATTCTGGCCAGACTCCTGACCCCGGCAGATTTCGGCCTCGTCGCAGTGGCAGCCGGCGTGATTGCGTTTCTGGATGCTTTTACCCAGCTTGAGTTTGCCCAGGCACTGATCCACTACCAGGACGCTGATGACGAGGACTTCGCGACGGCGTGGACGCTCAATGTCCTCAGGGGGGCGCTCTTGGCGATCTTTACGGTGGCAGCGGCTTACCCCGTGTCGGCTGTCGTTGGTGATGACCGCCTCATCGCACTGCTCTTGGTTATCGCCTTCGTGCCGCTGTTTGGCGGTTTGGAGAGTCCGCATTTCGTTCAGTTCGAAAAGCGCATGCGCTTTGACGCGCTATTCTGGCTGATGACCCTCACGAAAGTGGCCGGAGTAGCCCTGGCGATCTCGATGGCACTGGCCTGGCAGACCTATTGGGCCCTCATCGCAGGTATGTTGGCAACCACATTGGCGCGAACGGCGTTGACGTTCGTGATGGTGCCGGGCCGCGTCTGGTTGACGATCCGGGCATGGCGAAAGCTGATGGGCTTCTCGGGTTGGCTTTCCGGAGCCCAGGCGCTGGGTGCTATGGCCAATCGCCTGGATCCAGTATTTCTGGGGCTGTTCGCCTCGGCCTCCGTGGTCGGATACCTGCACATGGCGCGAGAGCTTACTTCAAATACCTTCAACGAGATCGCAGCACCGTTGCGTCGAGTGCTGTTTCCGGCGCTGAAGCGCTACGAGCTGCGAAGCGAGGCCTTTGTATCGGCTTATTCTCGCGCGTTGGCGGGCCTGTTCATGGTGCTCGCTCCCGCCAGCGCCGGTCTGGCGTTGACGGCGCCAAACGCAGTACCACTGCTGCTCGGGCCGCAATGGGGCAGCGTGGTCCTTCCGCTGCAATGCCTGGCTGCCGCGTTGGTGTTTTCCATTCCCGGTCGCCTCGCCCAGTCGTCGGTCATGGCCGTAGGCAGAACCAAGCTGATTTTCGTGCGCAATTGCATTGTGCTTCCCGTCAAGCTGACGCTGTTTATGATCGGTGCCGCAACCTACGGGCTGATGGGTGCCGTTGCCGGAGCCATAGCCGGTATGTTGGTCGAAACCCTGCTGAACGTGGACATGTCCATGCGTGCGACCGGGATACGTATGCTGATGCACGTCACCATCATGGGCCGAAGCTGGGGCGCGCTCACTGTTATGGTCCTGGCCGTGCTGGTCGTTACGGGGTTGTCGGCGGCGCCGCAGACGTTGGCCGGACATGCCGGCCTGCTCTCCGTCCAGGTGGTCGTTGGCGGTGTCGCCTACACGTCCGCCCATCTCGTGCTCTGGCTTCGGGCGGGCCAGCCGGACGGACCGGAGGCGACCGTTGTGGGTATGTTCCAGCAGCTAACGGCGAGGATCCGGCGGCAAAGCGCGTGAGTGTGCCAGCGGCGACGACACGGCGCAGGCGGCGCATAACTTCATAAGAACAAGAGAGGATCTTGTAACGGTCGGCGACGGGTTATTGTATTGTTGAGAGTTATTGGGGGAAAGGAAGTCAGTTGGATACTAGAAGAATGCGGGCCAAATGGGGTAATCGCGGGACGCTCCTTCCGAGGTTGAGCCGACCATGCCAGTGCCCCCGGTAATCGCAATGGCGCCCAATGCCTGGGAGGGCCAGTGGATGAACCGCCAGCAGCTGCTGAGCCGTCTTGCAGCGCGCGGGGTGCGTGTCGTCTACAGCGCCGGGCAATGGTACAGCTGGCAGCGCCACAGCACACAGTGGCGTCAGGCGCCGCACTTCGGGCGCTTTGAGCGTCGAGATGGTGTTATTGTGGATCAACCTCCCAAGTGGCTGGTTCGCACGCCCACCCTGCCCGTGCTGGATCGCCTGTCCACGCGGTTCGCGGCACGCCGCCTCCTCCATGAGGCACGCGGCAACGGATCCAGCAGTGTGATTGCCTATTTGTTTCACCCGTCATTCCAGCCTTACGTGCGGCACTTTGCCAATGCGCTGCTCGTCTACCATGCTTACGATCTTTTCGAGTCCATGCCCTCTTGGTCGGATACGGACCGCAAGCAGGAGGAATGGTTGCTCGCCAGAGCAGACCTGGTCATCGCCTCTTCGGAAGAGATCGCACGACGGCTGAGCGAGCGCAGCGGCCGCCTGGTTAGGGCCTTGCACAACGCGGTGGATACGGCGGCCTTCGGCGAGGCCATCGGTGCAGCCCCGCCACCGGAAGATCTGCGCGCCGTGCCAACGCCTCGGATCGGGTATGTGGGTAGTATCAATCGCAAGGTCGACTTGCCCTTGCTCGAAGCCCTGGCGTTGGCGCGGCCCGAATGGCATTTCGTCCTGATCGGCCCCGTAGGTTCGCTGGACCACGCCACGTCCGACGCGCTCGAGCGCTGTCGGCGGCTGCAAAATGTACATCTGCTGGGGGCAAAGCCGCATTGGCAGCTTCCTGCCTACGTGGCCAATCTGGACCTTGCACTCATGCCTTACCGCAAAGGCGCCGGGCTCTGGACAGAGGCGATCTATCCGCTGAAGCTTCATGAGTACCTGGCGGCTGACCGACCTACGGTCAGCACCTATTTGCCGTCATTGAAGCCCTTCGCGTCGGTGCTGGCGTTTGCCGCGAGCCGTGACGAGTGGATTGCGGCGATTGAGGACGGGCTGAATACCGGCGGCGTGGGTGAAGGACTGCGCCGCGCGGTGGCGGGGCGCAACGACTGGGAGGCCCGTGTCAACAGCCTGCTCGACTGGCTGGCTGAAAGCGGCACCGGAGCATTGAGCCACGATAGCTTGAGCGCCTGAAGGGCGAACAGGGACGCCGGTTCCGCCTTTGTATTGGGGGTGTCCATAAACAAAAAGGTTCGATCGCGCGGGCGGTTGGCTCTGCCAACGAGCGAGAATAATATGATATTTATATACCTAGGGGCTGGGGGTGCCGGCAGGGACGCGGAATCCCGCGGGGGCACTGTCGGGAAGAGGGCGGTCAATCATGGCACTGGCTAGGACTGACGGTGAAGCGTTGGAGGGCAGGGGTACGCGTTCGCACATCCGCACGTATTTGCGCGAGGCGATGGAGGCCTTCGGGCCGCGCCCCGAATCCCTGGCAGAAGCAAACCAACCTGCCAGACAGGTGAGTGAGGCGATCTTTTCGTTGTTGACCAGCCAGCGATTCGGTCACCTTGGTCGCCAGAAGTCGCTTCCCTACCGGAGCGCCGTGCTTGAACGCATGGCCTCGAACGTGAGGCAGGGGGAGCCGGTTCGTTTCTACTACGACCTCGGGCCCGGATACCATGCCAGCCTCAGACCCGGCGTGCTGGGTCGCCGATTTGACGTAGGGCTCGCGGAGCTCTTCGCGATGAGACAGGTGATGCTGTTCTGCAACGCGGTGGGCGAGGTCTATGCACCGGGCGCGAAATTCTGTCTCGTCATTGACAACCTGTGCGGGCTATTCACGAACGACGCCCCGCTCGCCGACAGCGAGCTATACGTGTCCCACCTTCGCGGGCTGCTGCGGGAGTTGGACATTGTCGATCGGGTCTCGCTGCTGGTCGAGTCGGAGCAGTTCTCCGTGCGGGACTACCAGACACTTTACGATTCCATTATCGACGAGAATCTCGCGGCAGAGATAACACCCGCGGAGCAGGAAAACGTCTCCCGCTTCATGGGCGGGCCATGCACCATTCAGGAGGCCGCTGAGCGCATGGAGCGTTACCGGCGTGCTACCTCGGCCACGGAGACCTTGTTGGGAGGGGTGGTGGACGGTGTCCGACTGACTCAACGCGCCTCTCCTCATACGCTGGGGTTCCGTTCATTCCCGGGCGGCGATCAGCGGATACAGGTTGGGGAGCTGGCTTTGACCGAATCCGCAAAGGGAGGAATCAAGCCGGTCCTGTTGACCAGCCGGAACGTTGGCCGATTTGTCCTCAGGGTAGTGGACGTGGCCGACGTTCTTCCGCCCAGCATTCCGGCAATAAGGTACGCCGACCCTCGAGTCTGAATTCCTCAGCCCTCTCCGACATTAGGGCAGATAGTCACTGATGCCTTCTGCCAGGTACTGCCGGCGTGCCACGAATTCCGGTTCGGTACGCAGTGCTGTCGATGCACCCGTTGTTTTGTTGACGTCGAGAATGACGGGCTCTCCGCCATGCATGACGTAGTCTATCTTGCCGTACTCCAGGCCATGGGCGTGGCACCAATGCTCAATTTCGGGCGGTGGAGTGACCTGTTCGGATCGCTCCGATGACGACGCTTTCACGATGGGGTTGTGCGAGATGAACCGTGTGCAGATCCAGCGTTTACCGAGCACCTGGTACGAGCGCGTGCAGTAGCGACCGGCTTCCAGCTCCGGCAGAAACTTCTCCACGACGACGCCCGGGTCGGCGAAAAGCTGATTTGGCACTTCAGCCGCGGATTCGAAGATCAGATAGTCGCCCGGATCCCGGAAGACGTATCTGTTCCTGTGCAGGAACCTTTCCGGCAGGGTGCGGATACGTCCCAATAATGGCCAGCGGTCCTCGAAGCGCCACCGTGCAAATCGCCTCTCCGGGGTGCCGCCGTAGTTTAGATCGGACTTCACTATCACGGGGCCCGACCAGGTCCCGGGATCGGTTACCAGGTTCCGGCTTACCCGGCGCTTGCGAATGTCGTTCACGTGGCGATTGATGACGCGCGGATATCGATCCGCGAAAGCAATGTATCGCCTGGGCACGACCGACATGTTCACGTGCACGATCAGTACATCTGCGGGGACGTAACGCCGGGTGCCGAATAGGTAGATCACCTCGTGGCCCATCTGCGCCCAGATTTCAGCGAGCTGGTGGATGATGTACGAACCGGGATTGAGGTCCCGCTTGTGGAACAGTACCGCGATTCGACTCATGTGGCTCCGGCTGCGAAACGGTTGCCGTGGATTGTCTGATGGTGTGGAACGCCGACCACCAACGCAAAGTCAGTCGAGAATTTCCACGCGCGGGATCGGAACAACGAACCTTCCGCCCCACTCCTTGATGTAGCTGTGACTCGTACTGATTTCATTTCTCAGATTCCACGGCAAGATGAGTACATAGTCGGGACGCGTTTCCCGAATCACCGAAGGATCGAGAATCGGAATCCGTGTACCCGGCGTGTACTTGCCCTGCTTCTGGGGACTGCGGTCCACGGTGTAGTCGAGGAAATCCGTGCGAATGCCGCAATAGTTCAGCAGCGTATTGCCCTTGCCGGGGGCCCCGTAGCCGATCACGGTCTTGCCTTCCCGTTTCGCGTCGATCAGGAACTGCAGGATGTTGCGCTTGGTCTCCTTGACTTGGTCCTCAAAACGGCGGTAGGTATCCAGGGAGTCGATCCCGAACTCCATCTCCCGCTGCAACAGCCCTTGGACGGCGTCGGCGACTGCCGGCTCCGCAGCCTCGGCGTGCCGCGCATAAATGCGAAGCGATCCGCCATGGGTCGGTATCTCGTCGACGTCGAAGATCGTGAGACCGTGGTGGGCGAACATCCGCTCCACGGTGTATAGCGACAGGTAGGAGAAGTGCTCATGGTAAATGGTGTCGAACTGGTTTTCCCTCATCAGGTTGACCAGATGGGGGAACTCCATGGTGACGACGCCTTCAGGCTTCAGCAGCACCTTTAGCCCGCGGATGAAGTCGTTGATGTCCGGCACGTGGGCTAGCACATTGTTGCCGACGATCAGGTCGGCCTGACCGTAGCGTTCACGCGTGGTCTTCGCTGTGCCCTCTCCGTGGAACTCTACAAGGGTGCGGACACCGTTTTGCTCTGCTATCCTCGCGACATTGGCGGCTGGCTCAATACCCAGCACAGGGATGTCGCGCCGGACAAAGTTCCTCAAGAGATAGCCGTCGTTGCTTGCGATCTCCACAACCAGAGATCGCCGGCCCAGATTGAACCTTTCTGCCGCCATGTCCACGTAACGCCGTGCATGATCGAGCCAGCTATCGGAAAAGGAGGAGAAGTAGTCGTAGTCGCCGAAGATATCTTCCGGCCGCACGTACTCCTCGAGCTGCACCAGCCAGCAGCCGGTGCAGACAAACGCGTGAAGGGGATAGAAGGGCTCCGGGTCGTTGAGCTGGGACGGCGCAATGTGGGTCTGGCAGAGCGGCGACATGCCCAAATCCACAAAATTCTCCCTCAGCGGAGCGCCGCAGAAACGGCAGTATGGTCCCTGACTCATGTTCTGTGTCCGCTTCACGAAGCGCTGTTCCTTCCCCGGTAGTCTGCGCGTGTCATCGCCGATAATGCTGCGAAAACGCTTCGCCGTCGACCCCCCCAGCGAGGATGGAGGTGCTGCTCAAGTATGTAGGGCCAAAGCTGTCCGCTGGCGGGTTGATGCAGATAACTCGACCGCTGCTTACAGGCGGTGTAGATTGCTGATTACGGGGGAATGTCGTTGACGGGAAGTCCATGCAGCTTCATGGGTCGTTCGTCGGCAGCGCACACAGGGGCGGAAGCAGGCAGTAAGAACATGTTGAGCACAGCGATTCGGGTATCCGTCGGGATGCCTGCTTACAACGCTGAGCAATGGATTGGATCGGCAATTGAATCAATTCTCGGTCAGTCGCTATCAGAGCTGGAATTAATCATCTCCGATAACGGATCGACTGACAGGACGGTTGCGGTGTGCGAGCGTTATGTCGCGAGCGATGACAGGGTGCGTCTGATCCGCAACGAGCGGAATCTGGGGGCGGCGGCGAACTATAACCGAACATTTAGGGAAGCCACGGCGCCCCTGTTCAAATGGGCATCCGCCAACGATTTATGCCATCCGGAGTTTCTAAGCGCCTGCGTTCGGGTTCTTGACGAGAGGCCCGACGTAGTCCTCGTTTACCCGTCCACGGTGATTTTCTCGGACGACCCCGAGCAGGGAGAGTTATACAGGGAAGGGATTGATCTTGATGATGACGATCCGGTCAGGCGGTTCCTGCGTTTTTATGGTGGTGTGGGACTCAATAATGCGATGAACGGCGTCATCCGTGCGGCGGCTCTCAAGAGGGTGCCGCTGCACAAGCCGTACTTGGGGTCCGATCTGGTTACGACCGCCGCCCTGACGCTTCATGGCAAGTTCGTGAAGCTCCCGGAGCCTTACTTCTACCGGCGCATGAACGCCGCAAGCGCCACCAAATTGCGAGGCGAAGAAGCGACACTGGCGCATTTTGATCCCGACGGTTCACGCTTGATGGTGTTCCAGCTCTGGCGGAAGCAGTACGAATATCTGGGGGCGGCGCTACGAGGTCCGCAGCCGGCGCTCCGCCGGGCACGTCTCGTCCTGAATCTGCTCCGGCGCATGTTGCGGATCCGTCAGCAGCTGTGGAGTGATTTGACCGAGTCCACACGTCGCTTGGCGGCAAGGAGGCGGAAGCGGGCCCTCGAATGAGATCTCGCACCGCCGATTACGCGTATCAGCGGAGCCTAGTCACCTTCCGTCGCGGGTGGGTGCGGACTCGATCCTTTGACGAAGCTGTAGCCGTCAGATCCCATTTGCTTTGAGCGGAAGTCCGCCGGGAGGCAGCTGCTGTGAAGGGGGTAGGAAACCAATACCGGGCTGGGGAGCTTGTGGAGGTTCGTAGCAGAGAGGAGGTGCTCGGGAGCCTGGACAGCAGCGGCGCGCTCGATGGCTTACCTTTCATGCCGGAAATGCTCGCTTATTGCGGGCGGCGATTTCGAATTTCAAAGGTCGCTCACAAGACCTGCGATACCGTTACGCAGACCGGTGGCCGTTCGCTCGTCGAAACCTACCACCTGGAAGGCCTGCGTTGCGACGGGAGCAGCCACGGCGGATGCCAGGCGGACTGCCTGCTGTTCTGGAAAGGCGCCTGGCTGCGGAGGCCAGAGACGCATTCGCACGTGTCGGTAGCGCCCCGCCAATCTGTAGAAGAAACTTTGATCGCCGCAACCCGGAGACAAAGCGACCCTGAGCTGTATCGCTGCCAGGCGACAGAGCTTTTGGCCGCGAGCGACCCTTTGCCTTGGTGGGACATGCGCCAGTACTGGCGGGATTTGTCGTCCGGGAACGTGCGTCCAGGGCGTTTCGTGCGGGTTATCCTGAGCCGCTGGCTTCAGTTGACGGCGGAAGCAGGTGTCGGTTATCGACTGCTGGTCAGCCTCTATAATCGGCTGCAGAGGATCTTGGGGGGGAGCCATTTTCCCTTCGGGGCCGGGCGGGTCCCGGCGGGCCAAGCGACTCCGGTCGCCGATCTGGGCATCCAGCCAGGGGAACGGGTGTTCGTCAAGACTCACGAGGAAATCCTCGATACCGTAGATGCCGACCTGAAGAATCGCGGCATGCGGTTCGATCCTGAAATGGTTCCCTACTGCGGGGGCGAGTACACCGTCCGCAAGCGGGTCGATAGAATCATCAACGAGCGTACTGGGGAAATGATGGAAATGAAGACGCCGTGCATCATGCTGGAGGGTGTCGTGTGCCGCTCGGAATACAGTGCGTGCCGGTTGTTCTGCCCGCGTGAGATTCCGTCTTACTGGCGCGAGATCTGGCTGCAGCGCGTAGAGGAACAGGCGAAAGGCGAGGCGGAGGACGGTGCGTGAAGGTGTTCGTTACCGGCGTTGATGGGTACATCGGTGTATTGCTGGCGTCGCTTCTGACGGCGCGCGGGTACGAGGTGGTAGGCCTGGATACGGGCTACTACCGCGACGGTTGGCTGTTTAGCGACACTCAACTCATACCGTGTCTGCCTCGCACCCTGAATAAGGACCTGCGCCGGATAGAAGGCGAAGACTTGGAAGGCGTGGATGCCGTCGTTCACTTGGCGGAACTTTCCAACGATCCGCTGGGACAGAACAAGCCCGAGGTCACCCACGCGATCAATCACCAAGGCTCGGTGAGGCTGGCCAAGCTGGCCAAGTCCCTGGGTATCGAGCGCTTTGTCTATACCTCTTCCTGCAGCGTCTACGGTGCCGGCACCGGCGACTTTCTCGACGAGACCGCATCGACCAATCCGCAGACGGCCTACGCGGAGTGCAAGGTCCTCGTCGAGCGCGACGTCTCGGCCCTGGCAGGGGATTCGTTCTCGCCGGTTTTTCTGCGCAACGCCACCGCCTTCGGGCCGTCGCCGCGCATGCGTTTCGATATCGTGCTGAATAACCTGGCAGCGCTCGCCTGGTGTTACCGAAAGATAGCCATGATCAGCGACGGCACGCCCTGGCGGCCTCTCGTCCATGTGCAGGACATCTGCCGGGCGATTGTGTGTGCGCTGGAAGCGCCGCGGGATGCGATGCATGGTGAGACATTCAACGTGGGCAGCAATGGCGCGAATTACCGGGTGCGGGAGATCGCCGAAATCGTCGGGCAGACCTTCCCCGGCTGCGAGGTGACGCTGGGCGACAGCGGCGGCGACAATCGCAGCTATCGTGTGAGCTTCGACAAGATTCACGAGCGCCTTCCCGGGTTTTCCTGCCGCTTCGATGCGACCGCGGGGGCCGAGCAGCTTCACGAAGTCTTCTCGCGCATCGACATGGAGGCGGAAACCTTCGAAGCACGCCCGTTCACGCGCCTGAAACAGCTCGAATACCTCATAGCCACGCGTCAGATAGACGATGAGTTCTTCTGGGTACATTAGGAAGCGGGCCGATCTCGGCGAGTCGGGCGGGTAGCGCAGATGCCTGATGTCAGCGAATTGCCCCTGGCCGGGGCTTTCGTCCTCGAACCCCAGCCTGTAGCCGATGAGCGTGGCTGGTTCGCCCGCTATTTCTGCGTGCAGGAGTTCGAAAGCCGGCGGCCAGGGCTCAACTTCGTGCAGTTCAATCACTCCTACACGCGGGCTCGGGGGTCGATCCGCGGCATGCATCTGCAGGTCGGCGATGCGGCCGAGGAGAAGCTGGTGAAATGCGTGCGCGGGGCGGTGCTCGATGTGCTTGTCGACGTGCGGCGTGGTTCCCCGACTTTCCTGCGCCATGCCACGGTCAGGCTGTCCGAAGGGGCGGGCAACGCGGTATTCATACCCAAGGGTGTGGCCCACGGGTTCCAGACACTGCAGGACGATACGGAGCTCATCTACCACCACTCGAACTTCTACGCGCCCGAAGCCGAGCGCGGCTTGCGCTACGACGATCCGCGCCTGGCCATCGAATGGCCGCTGCCGCCGGCGGACATATCGGAGAAGGATCGCGCGTGGTCCTGGCTGGATGCAGACTTCAACGGCTTTGGTGTGCAGTGACCGTCATCGTGCCGACAGCGGTCGGGCCGCCGCAGGAGAGAATCCGGAATGATGGAGCTCATTGAGCGGCTGTATCCGCTGTGCCGCAGTATCACCGGGCAAGGGGTGCGCGAGACCCTGGATATCATTGGGGAGGACCTGGATCTGCAGCGCCATGAGGTCCCGTCCGGCACTCAGGTCTTCGATTGGGAAATTCCCCGGGAATGGACCATCCGCGACGCGTACATTGCCGACGCCGCCGGCCGGCGCGTCGTCGACTTCCGCGAGCACAATCTCCACGTCCTCAACTACAGTGCGCCGGTCAGTATGCGGATGAGGCGCGACGATCTGGCCGAGCATGTCTTCACCATGCCGGATCGCCCCGACTGGATCCCGTACCGAACCTCCTATTACAGGGAGACCTGGGGGTTCTGCCTGACGCACAACCAGTGGGTGGGGCTGCCCGACGGCGAGTACCAGGTCCATATCGACTCGACGCTGGCGCCGGGAGCCCTGACGCTGGCGGAGTGTGTACTGCCCGGCGAGAGCGAACAGGAGATCCTGTTCTCGACGCACATTTGTCACCCCTCGCTGTGCAATGACAACCTCTCCGGGATCGCTGTCCAGACCCGACTGTTCCAGTGGCTGAGCCGGCGCGCGCGCCGCTACACATACCGCGCCGTCTTCGTCCCGGGCACGATTGGGTCTCTGACGTGGCTGTGGCTGAACCGGGATCGTCTGGATGGCGTCCGCGGCGGTCTGGTTCTGTCCGGGCTGGGGGACGCAGGCGGCTTTACGTATAAGCGCAGCCGGCAAGGCCGGTCATGGATGGACCGGATCGTCGAGCAGGCTCTGTCCGACGCCGGTGTCCAATGGCAATGCCGTGAATTCTCGCCCTACGGCTATGACGAACGGCAGTACTGCTCCCCCGGATTCAACCTCGCGGTAGGACGGCTGTCACGCACGCCATACGGGGAGTATCCGCAATACCATACTTCGGCGGATAACCTGGAATTCGTTTCGGAGAATCAGCTTGACGGCGCGCTCCGCGCATGTCAGCGCATCGTGGAATACCTGGAGGCGGACAGGTACTTGCACAATTTGAGCCCCTATGGCGAGCCGCAGCTCGGGAAGCGGGGACTCTATGGAGCCGTCGGCGGCGGCAGCGGACCGGATGAGTTCCGTATGGCCATGCTTTGGGTGCTCAACCTGGCGGACGGAACGTATAGCCTCCTGGATATGGCGGAACGTTCCGGACAGCCATTGGGGCTGCTGGCGGAAGCCGCGGATGCTCTCGCCCAGGCGGGACTTTTGGAGCCGGGGGCGCCCTGATGGTTACGGCTCCGGACTGAGAGGAAACTCAGTCGCTTTGCCGGTATCGAGGACGGATCTTCAGCTCCGTGACCTCCGCCGTATCCGGGAGGTCAACGCAGCGGAGCACTATCTCGACCACGTCTTCCGGCTGCAGCAGGCGCTCCGGCTGGTAGGGACGCTGCTCGGCTTCGAATATGCGTGCCTGCAAAGGGGTGTTGGTTCGGCCCGGGTATACGGACAGCACCCGCACGCCGCGGGGGTTCATCTCTGCACGCAGGGCGTCGGCGTAGGCGCGCAATGCCTGCTTGGTTGCCGCGTATCCGCTTACTCCAGCGCCGGTCCCGTCAACCACTGAAGAGTTTACGAAAACGACATCGGCGGCATTTGCCGTGAGCAATGGCAACAGGTCCCGGGTAAGAAGCATGGGACCGCGGACGTTGGTGTGATAGAGCGCGTCCAGTTCCTCGGACGTCAACTCGTCGACGCCCCGCCGCTCGTAGGCGGCGCCGCAATGAACCAGCAGATTGACCCGGGGGCAGTGCTCGCGCACGAGAGCGGCGAAGCTGTGAACCGACTCCGCGTCGGAAAGATCCAGGCGTCCGGTCGTGGGCTCGCCGCCGAGGCTGCGGACCTCTTCCCCGACCTTGTCCAGCGCCGCGGGGTATCTTCCTGCCAGCATCACGCGCGCTCCACGGTGCGCGAGGCCCAGTGCGAACCCGCGGCCGATTCCCCGGGATGCACCCGTCACCACCGCGACCTCTTGTCGGCTTTCAGTCAACGCCTGTTCTCCACGCTCGCTGTATGCCTTGGCGGGATCGGTTCCGTTGAAGTTATATTATCGGTTGAGAATAAGTGCTGAGGGGCGAAAATAAAATGAAGGTGGTTCTCTTCTGTGGCGGGCTCGGCACGCGGCTCCGAGAGTATTCCGACACCATTCCGAAGCCGCTTGTGCCGATCGGCCATCGCCCAATCATATGGCACCTGATGAAGTACTATGCCTCGTACGGGCACACCGAATTCATCCTGTGCCTCGGCTACAGGGGACTGCTCATCAAAGAATACTTCATGGAGTACAAGGAATGGGCTTCGAACGACTTCCGCCTCAGCGGCGGCGGGGATCAGGTCGAGCTGTTCAGTACGGACCTTGACGACTGGTCGATTACTTTCGTCGACACTGGGCGGGACACCAACATCGGGCAAAGGCTGCGTGCGGTCAGAGAGCACTTGGGTGACGATGAGATATTCCTGGCCAATTACAGCGACGGCCTGTCGGATCTGCCGCTCGACGATCAAGTTGCGTCATTCCGCCGCAGCGGCGCCGTCGCCAGCTTCGTGTCCGTTCGACCCTCTCAGAGCTTCCACACCATTCGGCACGACGAAAGCGGGTGGGTGACTGCCATCAACGATGCACAGTCATCCGGGATCTGGGTGAACGGGGGATTCTTCGTCATGCGGCCCGAGATCTTCGATTACCTCGAGGGCGGAGAGGAGTTGGTCGAAGAGCCGTTCCGCCGGCTTACGGGCGAAAAGCGTCTGCTAACGTTTCCTCATACCGGGTTCTGGGCGTGCATGGATACCTTCAAGGACAAGAAGATGTTTGACGATATGTACGAGGCAGGCGAGCGACCTTGGGAGGTCTGGGGCCGGGCGGGTACGCAGGACGCCGCGGGCAACCCAGTCACCTCCGCTTCGGGGCGCGGTAATGTTCGGTCTTGACTGGTCGGGTCGCGATGGGCATCCGAGACGGATTTTGTGTCTCGGTGCCCACTGCGACGACATCGAGATCGGTTGCGGGGGCACGATTATCCAACTGGTCGAGGCGTTGCCCGGTCTCGAGGTGCGCTGGGTCGTGCTGAGCTCCGATGAGGCTCGGGAAGCCGAGGCGCAGCGGGCGGCGAGCGCCGTTCTGCAGGGTGTTTCCCGGCCGGAGATCGTAATAGAGAAATTCCGCAATGGTTACTTCCCCTATATCGGGGCCGAGATCAAGGACTTTTTCGAGTCAATGAAGGCCGACTTCGAGCCGGATGTCATTTTCACCCACTATCGCTCTGACCGGCATCAGGATCACAAAACCGTGTCCGACCTTACCTGGAATACCTACCGCAACCATCTGATACTGGAATACGAGATCCCCAAGTATGACGGTGACTTGGGCGTGCCGCAGGCTTTCGTGGCGCTGAGCGATCGGCAACGCTTGCGTAAGCTGGAGATCGTGGAAGACAGCTTTCCCAGTCAACGCGGCCGCGAGTGGTTTACGCGCGAGACGTTCAATGGCCTGATGCGGCTGCGCGGCGTCGAATGCAACGCGCCTTCCGGATATGCCGAGGCGTTCTATATGCGCAAGGTAAGGATCGGCACCGAGGGAGAGTGACCGGGAGCTTTTCGCGTCAACTCGATACGGTCGAAAGCACAGGAGAGAAATCCACCTCCGGGTAGACTTTCGTCAACCGAACGACCCGTTCCACCTGGTCCGCCGACAGCAGATCCCGGCCGCGCCCGGACACGCCTTTGTTCATCCTGGTTTTGTTCGTAGCCGTTGTCCGGTCCACCGATTGCTTCAGCTCGGCTGCGGATACATCAAGGCCGTGCTGGTCCGCGATCCTGCGCAGGGCACCAGTCCAGTCGGCTCGACACGTGCCGTAGTCCAGGAACAGCAAGTCGGTCCGGCTTTCCTGTTGTGCCCTCGCCCATGACACGTAGAACTGGATCAGCCATGGTGCAAAGTAATCGATCACGTAATCCAGCTGCTGCTCGATTGGCTGCTCACGATAGGCATGCGGCGGGTAGAGGGATGGAATGTTGTCGAGACGCTCATTGCTCAGGTGGTCTCTCAGGCTGACGAGCACGTCCATGATGTCCCTTACCAGGACGGTCGTGCGGATGCGAAACCGCCGTATGACCTCCAGATTCGGCACGTTCGCTCTGAGATGCTGCTGCACGACCGTCCCCCGGCCATAGGTATCGAGGATCTTCGGTACGAACAGCTCCTGTTCTACGTTGCGGTACGCACAAGCGAGGTAGGAATGCCGATAGCCGATGGCCCCGGCCAGAGCCGTTGAGAGAAACGTAGAGCCGGACTTCGGCATGCAGGCAATCAGCACGATGCGCCTGTCGCGCGTGGACACGCGCCTGATCCGCGGGTAGTAGCTGGCAAGGCCTGCTTCGGCGGAGATGAGTGATTTCAGAAAATAGGCGCCGCGCATTTTCGTTGCGGTTTCCTCTATCCAGTCGCTGTTCCCTTAGACATACTCGATTTCCGCGTTCGAATGGTAGCGGCAATTGACGCTCTCGCCGTCGTTGCATGTGCAATACTGGCGGCAAGGGCCAGAGGGGGCGAGGACGCGCCTATGTCTCGGGGGATGTTGTGGGCGCTCGCCTGTGCGCTGACTGCGATTATTCTCGGTGGATGCGAACGGTCAGCAGGGGCGGGTGCTAAGGCAGACGATGAGCCCCTGTCGGCGAATCCGATCGTTGTCTTCGCGACCGCCGGCGACAGGAATACCGTGATCCCTTTGCCGGGCGCCATTGACGAGCCGGTGCGGCTCGTCAATGCCCCGCGCTCGATTCGATTGAAGGATGGTGAGCTGATCGTATCGCATGCAGTGCCGGTCCATGAGAAGGCCATCGTCAGGAGGGAGTCGTCCGGTGAGACTCGGATCGTCTGGAATGCAACCCAGCCTGTGGATGGCCCCGCTTATCCCCTAAAGATCTCGGACAGCGGCCGCTGGTTGGTGGATGCGAACGGAAAGCCGTTCCAGGGGAATGGGGAGGCAATCTGGACCGTATTTGCGCAGCTCGATCGGCAGAATGTCGCTTTCTATTTCCGGGATCGCTCGCGGAAGGGGGTCGATCTGGCGGTAGGCCGAATGATCGAGCACCGTTTCTCCAACAATGATCCGGTATCGGCCAATGCGTTCGGTGAAACACCGTTCTCCGCGCGTATCGGTTGGGGAGCGTTTCTGGGTACTGGGAGCGAGGACTTCACGACGCCCAACGAACGGTATTGGCGTCATGTCGACTGGATTCTCCGCGAGGCTTACCGCTACGGCATCGTGTTCATCGTATTTCCGGCCTATGTCGGTTACGGACACGACGAGGCAGGTTGGACGGAAGAAATGCGTGCCAACGGGCCGGCTCGTATGCGCGCATACGGCGAATTCCTCGGCCGCCGATATGCGAGCTACCCGAACATCATCTGGGCTCTCGGAGGCGACTGGGGGCCGGTTGCGGGAAACAGCGACGTCACGGCAGAAGTCAATGCGCTAGCCGAAGGGATCAGGTCGCAGGACCCGGTTCACCTCATGACAGCCAAGAGCGAGCGGAATAGGTCGTCCGTGGATGACTACGACCAGCCTTGGCTGGACATCAATGCCGTCTATACGTGGCCCACGAACACGGCAGAGCAGTTCCGGAGGAACCGAATCAAGGCGCCGGATATGCCGGCCTTTCTGATTGAAGGCTACTACGGTAACGAGCATGGCATAGACGGTTTCGATATCCGGCGGCAGATCTGGCAGGCGTTGTTATACGGCGGCTTTGCGCATATCTACGGCAATTCGCCCACCTGGTATTTTGGCAGGGACTCGCGCGCCTCAGCGAACTACTTCGCCGACGTTAAGGGGCTTGAGTGGCGGTATGTGCTGAACCGCCTCGGTGCCCAATACCTCAAGTATGTTGCTGTGTTGCAGGCGGTGCGTGATTTCTCAAAGCTTGAGCCGGACTTCGAGCGCCAGGTAGTGCCCAATGAGCATGTATGGGCTGCGTCCAACGCCGAGCAACTCATCGCATATGTCGGTGCGGGCACGGACAAGGTTGCTGTGAACACAGCCCAGTTCGCTGCCGGGCGTTACTTCGTAAACTGGTATAGCCCGGCGACGGGCGCTCTGGTGCGCCGCGGAAGCCGCTCGTTGGTGAGCCGGGAAGTCACCCTCGAAGCGCCGAGCCGTGACGACTGGATTCTGCTTCTGGACAATGCCGAGCTGAAAGCGCCCGAGCCTGGGTTCCCGTTTGCCGGAGAGGGCGTTGGGGACAGGTAATTGCTACCAGGGCCGATCCTGCTCCCAGCGCAGTGCAGTGTTCACGATAAAATCCAGATCGTCATACTTCGGCCGCCACCCCAGGGTGCGGCGGATGCGGTCGGCGTTGGCTACCAGGCTGGGCGGATCACCGGCACGGCGCGGCTCCTCGCGTATATCCAGGGGTGCGCCGTTGACCCGCTGGACCGTGTCCAGCACCTGGCGGACGCTGTAGCCGTGGCCATACCCGCAGTTCAGCGTCGTTGACTCGCCGCCGGCTTCCAGGTATCGGAGCGCGTCCAGGTGAGCCGCGGCCAGGTCGCTGACGTGGATGTAGTCGCGCACGCCCGTGCCGTCCGGCGTGGGGTAGTCGGTGCCGAACACGCAAACATGATCGCGCTTACCCACGGCCGCTTCACAGGCGACCTTGATCAGCAGCGTCGCTTTCTTCGTCGACTGCCCGATGTCTCCTCCCGGGTCCGAGCCCGCCACGTTGAAATAGCGCAGCGCCACGTAACGCACGTCGGAGGCTGCGGCCAGATCGCGCAGCATCATCTCGGTCATAAGCTTCGAGGCGCCGTAGGGGTTGATGGGCGCCGTGGGGGTGTCCTCGTCCGCTGTGCCGTTCTCCGGCACGCCATAGACGGCGGCGGTGGAGGAGAAGATGAAATGGCGCACGCCGGCCTCCTGGCAGCACTGCAGCAGGCTGCGGGAGCAGCAGGTATTGTTACCGTAGTACTTGAGGGGGTTCTCCACCGACTCCGGCACCACGGTATGGGCGGCGAAGTGCATGACTGTGTCGACCTCGTGCTCGTCCAGGAGGCGGCGCACCAGCGCCTGGTCCCCGGTGTCGCCGATCACGAGCTCGTCGGGCCGGACAGCTTCTGGGAAGCCAGTGGAGAGGTTGTCCAGGACGACCACCGACCGTCCCGCCTCCCGCAGCTGCTTGACCGCGTGGCTGCCGATGTAGCCCGCTCCCCCGGTGACGAGGACGCTGCCCTTTGTCATGTACGGCTCCTTAAGGTCTTCTTCTGGATACGCCTGACCGTCGGTGGCAGAGAGAGTATCGCCGATTGCCGGAGGTGAAAGAAACCGACCCGGCGGGTCATCGCCCCGGGCGCGAGGTTCCTACAGCCCTTCGACCGCCCGCCGGGGTAGCTCGGAGATTGTGGGAGCGGCGACCGCGCCGCGACGGCCTCGGCGGTTGGAGCATTCGCGCCGGGGTCGGCGCTCCCACGGGGTGGAAGTGTTGGAGCTACCGCGCGGGGTTAGGCAGGAATGTGGGAGCGGCGACCGCGCCGCGACGGCCTCGGCAGTTGGAGCGTTCGCGCCGGGGTCGGCGCTCCCACGGGGTGGCGGGCTGCGGGGGCTCCGCCCGCCATGGACTCGCCCCGGGGACAGCCCTCCCACAGCCCTTCGATTTGCCTCGGGGAGTGGGAGAAGGGAGTGGGAGGCGCGTCCTCGCGGCGATGGGGCCGATTCCGCCAGTCCTCCCAGGCGATTGGGCTCCCGCACTGCATCGGACTTCTTTCATATAGAGAAGATAGCGTTTGGGAGCAGCATCCCCCTGCAACGGGCGTTCGTTCGCCCGCCGCATCGCCGCTTGCGCTGCTCCTACAGAGGACGGCTCGGCCGCCCGGTTCGCTGCCGCTTCGCTGGATTATTCAAGCCGCCCCGCCGCACGGTAACTTTCTTCGCGCGAAAGGTTCGCAAACGCCAGGCTTTATGGTTATACTCCGCGTCCTTGTCGAGATCGCCCGGGCACTTTATTGACAGGCTGGGTGCGCTTGACTCAAAGTGTAATGTTTCGGTGCCGGAGGGGTACCCAAGCGGCCAACGGGGGCAGACTGTAAATCTGCTGGCTCAGCCTTCGGAGGTTCGAATCCTCCCCCCTCCACCAAGTTGGAAAAGGCAAGCCGGCAGCAGATCTGCGCCGCGGCCAGGAACGAAGCCTCCCCAGGGGGAGGATTCGAACCGATCAGAGGTTCGAGCGGCCCGCGAAGCGGGCCACAACGTCGCGCAAAGCGCGACGGCCCGGAGGGCGGAAGGCCGAAGGCCTGGAGTAATCCTCCCCCCTCCACCAAGTTGGAAAAGGCAAGCCGGCAGCAGATCTGCGCCGCGGCCGGGAACGAAGCCTCCCCAGGGGGAGGATTTGAACCGATCAGAGGTTCGAGCGGCCCGCGAAGCGGGCCACAACGTCGCGCGGAGCGCGGCGGCCCGGAGGATGGAGGACATAGCCGGCACGGTCCTTCTTCCTCCGTTTGTGTTTGGTCAGGTTGAGGTGCGCCGGGCGGCGGCGCCGGGCCTGCCTAGCCTCCCCGTGGGAGGGCGGCCGGTAAGAGGTTCACGGCGCCGTTGGCGGCGCGGTAAAGGAGGACCAGCCCCGGCGCGGTCTTCCCTGGTATGGGGCGATGGCGCGCGGAAGCGGCGGCGGTTCAGGCGGGTGTAGTTCAATGGTAGAACCTCAGCCTTCCAAGCTGATGATGTGGGTTCGATTCCCATCACCCGCTCCAAACGCGATTTCCGCTGACGGCTGCCTCGGCAAGAGTTGGGTTGAGCGAAGCGCCCATGTAGCTCAGACGGTAGAGCACTTCCTTGGTAAGGAAGAGGTCACCGGTTCAAGTCCGGTCATGGGCTCCATACTTTCGGATTCTTCTGAGACGCACTGCGTGTCACCTTTGGCAAACTGATCGGGCTGAACGGGAGAGAGGGCCGTGTCCAAGGAGAAGTTTGAGCGTACGAAACCGCATGTGAACGTCGGCACGATTGGTCATGTGGACCATGGCAAGACGACGCTGACGGCGGCGATGACGAGGGTGATGGCCGAGAAGTACGGTG
>Ga0209918_1000522_pt1 | contig 24959 bp, 19 predicted proteins | sample SalPonD_shore_MG_FD_185712 | JGI IMG/M metagenome (GOLD analysis project Ga0209918, IMG submission 185712) | Salt pond soil microbial communities from South San Francisco under conditions of wetland restoration - Salt Pond MetaG... | ecosystem: Environmental > Aquatic > Marine > Intertidal zone... | reverse complement strand
CCCCGACCGCGCCAACGGTAGTATCCGCTGCGGGATACCCCCAGTACCGCGGACATCTTCACTATGGAAAACTCGCTTCTATGATCGTCCATAAACTGATACGCTATGTGGGGCGGTTGGTGAAGATGCCCATGGCCTTTTTTAAAATATCACGCTGGGTTTTAACGTCAGCCAGCTCGCGCTGCAGTCGGGCGATCTTTTCCTCGTCAGGCGTCTTTTTTTCCACCCCATTACCGGGAAAGCTGCGCTGCGGATCGGCTCTGAACTCCGAGCGCCAGCGGTAGATCAGTTCCGGGCGCAGTCCCAAGTCGGCCGCCAGCTCAGTGATTTTCTCGCAGTGTTCACTTTGGGTTATGACATCTAATTTAAATTCTTTCGTAAATGTGCGTCGTGTTTTGCTATTTGTCATCGTATATTGAATTCAGGTTCAACCACAATCTATGCCTTAACCGGGTGTCTACCAAAATGTAGTAACTCCACTCTTGGATTACGATCTCACTCAAGATGCTATAAGGACACTTTTAAAGTCCCTCTTGGAGAAGAGGGATTTAGGGAGATTGATATAACCTTAACGTGTTTACCGGTTAAAAATCCCTCCATGTCATGCTGGACTTGATTCAGCATCTCGCAGAGGTGAAATTCTTTAGCTGACACAGCATTTGAACAACGTTACTGCTCGAACGAGATTCCGCATCGTTGTGCGGAATGACACAAAAGCTATTTGCAGGTTACCAGCTGTTAACTCTAACCGGTAAACGCGTTAACCTTAATTATTTGTTAAGGCATCCATTCCCCGGTTTGGACTTTTTAGACAGCCTCAAGTCATCCAGTGGATGTGTAACGAAGGCTACAAAGAAACTTTACTCTCTCGTTTGGGATCCAGATCGTACAAGGATGAAACGGTGGCTTGGACGGTCTTATACCAGTCGTTGCCATACTTGTCGTTAATCTCATAAAAATCCGAAAAGTCAGGCTTGCGCGTCCTCATCTTCCATTCCTGATTTTTGGCTTTATAAACCGGATCTACGTGCAACAACTGGTGAAACACAACCATTTCCCGCGTCTTCTGATCCAGCATATCCCACATTTCACCGGAAATCTCAATCAAGTAATTGTGCCCGGAATAATACTCGACTTCCCGGGATGCTTTTTTACATTTTGCTGCTCTATATTTTGAGAGATTAGGATATACTAAAAAATAACCAATCGAAGCAGGACCAAAATCCAAGGTTTCCCGCTCGATAACGATTTTTGCAATTTCTTCAATTTCCGGAGATTCCATTAACTGCTTGTTACTGTGGCTTACGGTATCGCCGGGCTTTAGAAAATCATTATCTTTCATAGATATTTATCACATTTATATATTCGAATTTTGGGAGGGACGAAAGGTATCATTATCCCCAGACCTTTTCATCTTCTGCGAAGAATTTTTTCACTCAACCGGAAATACCCACCACAAGATGGGCTTTCTAAAAAAATGCCTTTGCCATATATAGAATACTGTCCTTATGACAGGCCATACTTCTCTATGTTTGCTCCGTACCTGCTTCTACCCTGCTCCGATATAAAGACGGAGGAGGTACGGAGGAAGTACGGATAAGGTACGGAGTTGGTAGGTACAAGGTCACGCGGCATCTTCGTTCATTTGTAAATATCTTTCGACAAAACGACATGACCATCCAAAGTCTAAAACCAAAGCTTGAGATACTAATAAACTTCGAAAAATTCACCGACGTCCAGCTTTGACCTATGCCGATAACATTCGTCGTAAATAGTTTATCTGTCCCAGATGATAATTCAGGTGCCCGTATAAATGGACAAGAAATTTTTGGGTAGAATGATCAAAAGGAATATTCATGGGATAATCACCCGCTAATTCTTCCGACTCCAGGTTATTAAACACCAAATCCAAGGTCTCTAACAATTCTCGGACATACTCAATTAACTCCTCTTTGGATAAGTGGGATGGCTGAAATTCTTTCTCACGATTTCGCTTAAAGCCCGTATCCCCCAGTCCGGCGCCAACGAAATAGTTTAAATTGCCCACCAAATGTTGAACCAGCACTCCACAGCTATTGGTAATTCCTTCCCGGGTCTCCCAAAGCAAATCCTCGGGAAGGTCTTCTAGGTTTTTTATAAGTCGTTTAAGATCTCGTTCAAAAAGCGACTGTAAATCCTGAGTAAGAGTATCCATGACGATCGGATTATTTAAGATGATGTAGGTAGCAAAGACCAGAATTGCTTGTCATTTATCTAACTGGCAATTCGGACAATAATAAATTTTACGTCCGCCAGTCTTCTCTTCTTCGATGACCGAACCACACTTATGACATCGATTACCGGTTCTTTTGTAAACAAAAAAGCGATATTCTTTCCGATCGGCCCCTTCTCTTTTCAAAGCCTCAACAATAGAAGGATCATTTACTATGCCTTTGGTTTCGTACGAACGACGCGATAATTTAACAGTCGTCTTGGCCAGATCCTCTTTCTGTCCATCCGAATATTCTTTCAATTTGTGGTGCGGATCGACCCCGGCATAAAACATAATCTCACTTCTTAGATAATTTCCGATCCCACTGATAAATCCCTGATCTAGTAGCAAGGTCGTCAGCTTTCGGTTTTGGAAATCCTCTGAGCGGTATTGGGCAAGAATATCATCATAAGTCGTATCGGGATGCAGAACGTCGGGACCTAATTTTTGGATGTACGAGTGTTCGCTAATACGCTCTTTAGGCAAAATATCAATCTCGGAGGCCGAATACAGGTAAGCAGAATACTCATCATTATGAATCGCTACACGCAATGAACGGTTTGTGTCTGGCTCGCGCCCATTCCCATTAACCATCCATTTGCCATAAAGCTGGTTATGGCTATACATCGCCTTATCGTTGGCAAAAAATGTAAGAATAGCTTTCCCTCTGGCCTCTACCCTGTCGATTTTTTCTCCTTTCAGCTTTGATTCATATTCCTTTAATTCATCAAAGGCAAAATATAGATCCGTAATGGTCTTATCTTGCAAGGCATCATTTAATATATCAGCGGTTCTCCAAATTTCGGGTCCTTCTGGCATATAATCACTTAATTTGATTCGATTAAAATTCACTCACTGTACAACTATTAATCTATAATCGTTCGGATACTCATATGATTCGCTCCATGCTGGCTGTAGCAGCCGGATATATATCTATCTCTTTCCTCAATGGCTTTTCTCACGCCGTGACTTCTCTTTATTTCAGACATTCTTTATCGTTAACCGGCGTTGCCAGCCTGCCTTCTCCCGCTTGGGGATATGGATTTACGGTTCTACAATTTATTTTTGGATTATTTGCCGGACTGCTCACCGCCAGCATCACAAAAACGAAAGGACATATTGAAATTTTAGCGCTTATCCTGCTCATTATCGCTGCGGGATTTATCGACTATTCCGTGCTAAGCAATCGAGAACCTTTGTGGTATCTGATAACCGCCCCTACCCTGAAAGTTGCTGGAATCTTTATTGGTTATATTCTCAAACAAAAACAAGACGCCAGTCTAAAAGCCACAAGCTAAACTATTGGCACAAGCGGACGCTTGCGCCAGTGGTATATTTACGTTGGCATTACACAATAAACAAAAAATTAGCACAAGCAAAGACTTGAACTATTACACAAACAACCAAAAACTAGCGCGAGCGTCCGCTCATGCTAAAAAGATCTAAACCAAATTATCGATCTTTTCCGGTGCTTCATTTCTCCATTCTGAAAGTTGAGATAACACCTTGGCACGTACCTCCCGCGACAACGGTGTAGCATCATTCCTACCCATTCCCTCGGTAGGCACAGGATCCATAATTTTCAATTTAATATCTTTGGCAATCCCAAACTTCCAGCTGTGTTTTGGCAAGGTATTCTGTGTACCGTCAATCACCATCGGCAATATGGAGATCTGTTCCCTGATTGCAAGCTCAAAAGCCCCTTTTGTAAAGGCATTCAACTTTCCATTACGTGATCGGGTGCCTTCCGGGAAAAAAATAATCGAACAGCGATGGTTTAAATAATAGCGAGCCTGTTCAAAGGTCTGTTCTTTACGGTTCTTTGCTCTCCGATCGACACCGATATCGCCGGCCAGCTTCATCATCCATCCTACTACCGGAATATCAAAAAGCTCTTTCTTGGCCACCCATTTCATTTCCCAGGGCAAATTCGAAATCAGTGGAATATCTGCCTGCGACAAATGATTACAGACGATAATATACGGCTTGCGATCCTCAACATCCGTGCGACCGGAAATCGTAATATTCCATCCGGGATTTATCTTGGTGATAGCCTTACCCAACATCCGAAAAACACGGCCGGTCCGATAATGGCTGGGATCAAAATCAAATATACGAACGACGGCTAGCATGGGTAGCCACAGGATAATCAGCAGGACTACTATCACCCAAATTATCACTGATTTTATAGTCGTAAACATGCTAATTGCTTTTAAAAGATGTTAGGTGGAGAGGGTTTGAAACCTCGTGGAAATATACATCTCTGATACTTTTCAGTAAAATAATTCAATTATTTGCCGAAAAATTTCTTATAGAATCAGGCAGCGTCCATGACAATAAGGGATGATCCGAATCCAAGCGATAGTGCCCAGAGCTTCCATCCAGTTTGTAAACAACAACTTTATGCAAAGCCGGTTTCAAGGGTAGTACTACCTTGATTTTTTCATCTCCGCTCGGCATCGCCTGGATATTCAAACTGCCGATTCCCACCTTCTGTATCACATTATTCGTCTTATCTAACAGATGGATTCGATAACTGCCCTGTTGTCCAAAATTACTTTTTTTATAAGGTCGATTTAAAAGCTGGTAATCTTCTACCTGGAATTTTAGACCATTCTTAATCAGGGTCAGCGATATTGTTTTCTTAACCGTCTCCGATTCAGAGCAAGAGACAACCATTATAAAAGTCGCCAGAATTGATAGTAACACTAATTTTCGCATCACAGACGCAACAATAAACGGGCTATAATTTCGAAAAAAAGCTTTTAATGACTCCCCAGATACCTTTAGCCGGTTTTAAAGATTTTTTATTTCGTGCAACCGCCTTTTCAATAATTTCAGGCTGAAAAATATCCTCTTCCGGTTCCATCAGGTGATTTGGAATGCTTAGTCGTTTCCCGGATCGTCCGGAATGCCGATTTTTGTCGCTCTTATTTGACTTGTTTCTGCCATTAGCTCGCTTGCTCGCTTTAGACGAACGCTTACCTCTGGCGGATTTCCCCCGGCTGTTTTGAGAAGTTTTTGAAGATCGTTTTTTCGCAGTTTGGCCTTCCTTTTTCTTGGGGGAGGATTTTTCGGGTTTCTCCGATTTTTTTTCAGGGGTTTCGTTTCTTTTTTTCTCAACGGCTTCTCGCTTAGTACGCTCTTTTTTAGTCCTTTTCTTATCCTCTTGTTCGTTCCAGGGTAGATCCCGTATCGAAAGCTGGTCACCAACCGCCTTCTTTATCTCATGGAAATATTTTTTTTCTTTATTGCTTACAAAAGTAATGGCAGTCCCTTCTTTATCATAACGCCCAGTCCGGCCTATACGGTGAATATAATCTTCCGGATTATTGGGAACATCAAAATTTACAATCAACGAAACATCATCAATATCGATACCTCGCGAAAGCACGTCAGTGGCAACCATTACCGGGTGACTTTTATTCTTAAAAAGACGCAGCGCCTCGTTGCGCTCCTCCTGGTCCCGATCGCCGTGCATACTCACAGCATCAACATTTCGTTTTTTGAGCATCCGCTCAAGCTGATCGGTTCCCCTCTTGGTCGCCGTAAATATGATGGCCGTCTCATATTTATTTTCATCGAAAATCTGTTCGAATAGCTGCAATTTCTTCTTGGGATGCACGAAATAAACCTGTTGATCGACGCTATCGGCCGGTTTAGAAACTTCGATCTCTACCTTGGCTGGATTTTTCATCACCTGCTCAACCACTTTCAATACTTCTCCGGCCATCGTTGCCGAAAAAAGCATCGTCTGACGTTTTTCGGGTAACTGTCTCACAATCTTCATCACATCAGGCAAAAACCCCATATCCAGCATGCGATCAGCTTCATCCAGCACCAAATATTCCAGATGATCAAAATTAATATTTAACACATTCATCTGGTCAATCAGCCGCCCCGGCGTAGCCACAATAATATCGACCCCGGCACGAATGGCCTTAACCTGGGTGCCATAATCGCTGCCGCCGGTAACCGTTGCCGACGAAATACCTGTATGATATCCCAGAGCAAAGATTTGTTCTTCTATTTGCTGGGCCAATTCCCGGGTAGGAGAAAGAATCAGCGCCTGGGTATAGTCCGACTTATTTTTGATGATCTTCTGTAAAAGCGGGATAACAAAGGCCCCGGTTTTACCTGTCCCGGTTTGGGCCGCCCCAATTACATCTTTGCCTTCTAGAATAAGTGGTATGCATTTTTCTTGTATAGGAGTTGTTTCTTTATATCGTAAATCTTTCAACCCCGACATGAGCTCAGCGCTCAAATCAAACTTCTCAAAACTCAAAAGTATCCTGTCTATTAATTATAAATTTCGATGTGCTAAAAGTCTCAAAGGATTCCATAAGATACGATTTTATAATCAAATCCTTTAACCTGCTCTATAAATTTTTTATAGGAGCAAAAATTGAATAACTTCGAGACCTAATCAACAATTTTAATTTCTAGTAATTCCAATGATTTCAATGAAATTTTCGACTTCAACTATCTGCTCATTACTAGCAGGCGCTTTGTTATTCGTGGGATGTAGCTCTCATGGCGGATCATCCGGCAACGTTAAGCTTGAATCCACGATCGACAGCGTCAGCTATGCTATGGGTTACCAAAACGGAAAGTTTTTAAAACAACGCAGCATGACCGACATCAATCCTGCCTTGTTACGAGCGGGGCTCGAGGCATCGCTCAATGATAAGGATGCCAAACTTTCTGACACCGAAATGCAACAAATAATGCAGCGCTACTCTGCCCAGGCTCAACAGAAAGCGCAACAAAAGCGTACGAAACAGGGCAAAGAAAATGCTAAAAAAGGCAGCGATTTTCTGGCAAAAAATAAAAATAAAGAAGGTGTTAAAACCACCGATAGCGGCCTTCAATACAAAGTAATGAAAAAGGGCTCAGGCGTTTCACCGGATTCTACGGATACCGTACGTGTCCAATATAAGGGAATGTTGCTTGATGGCACAGTCTTCGACAGCTCATACAAACGAGGCAAGCCCGCCGAATTTCCTTTAAACAGGGTTATTCCCGGCTGGACCGAAGGTCTGCAGCTGATGAAAGAAGGGGCTAAATATAAATTCTGGATTCCCGGAAATCTGGCTTACGGGCAAAATCCACCGCCTCGAAGTCCCATTGGTCCCAACCAAACACTGGTATTCGAAGTAGAACTGCTGAAAGTGAATCCCAGTGACTAAATATTACAGCAATAAGCGTTAAATTAATTGCTTTAAGTCAATCCTGGCTGGTCAACTAACCGGTCAGGATTTTTTTATTTCAAGCCTGTGCCTATCATCTCAAATAATTCTTTTTTATCAAGATTAAAACGGCCATTATAATCTTTGATACTGCGGTTTATTACCTCACGGGCTTCTTCTTTTCCGTAAACATCGGTGATTTCACATTCTTTCCGGCTATCGCTATCGGGCATTTCCTTATATGTCAAAAAGTAATGTGTGAGTCGCTCAATAATGTGTTCAGGTACTTCGGATATCTCTTTTATGCCCCCAAAAGAGGCATCACCCTTTAGTACCGCGATAATTTTGTCGTCGGCCTCATTCCCATCAATCATGCGTAAACCACCGACTGGAATCGCGTCTAAAATCAAGTTGCCGTGTGGAATATTCCGTTCAGTAATTACACAAATATCGAGCGGATCATTATCCCCTTTTATGTGTGATCGGCCCGTCTTTTCCATACAATATTTGCCCACTCGCTCTTCGCAAAGGGTCTGAGGAATAAAACCATAAGGCAAAGGGCAAATATTCGAGAAACGCTGCGGTCGATCCACTTTAAGATAGCCACTCTCTTTATCAAGCTCATACTTCATCGTATCCCCGGGAACAATCTCAATAAAAACTTTTACCACCTCCGGGGCGTTTTCGCCAATTTCGATACCGTGCCAGGGATGCGGCTTTGAAAATAATTTTGATAGCTTTAAAAAGCGATAGATTTGATCTCGATCCATAATTTATGTGATCATAAAGTTGAATAATAGCATTCTTAAAGTAAGGATTTCTTTGCGCTAATACACTCTTTAAAATAAAAAAGGGCCGGTCATTAGCCGGCCCCACCATGAGATTACTATTTGTTATTAATCACCAATGTTGATCAGGATCATCTCATCGGTAACCAGTTTAGCTTCAGTACTTGAAGCACTGCTAAAAGTGGCATCCACAATAGATTTCACGCTTGTATAAAAGGTGGAATATGCCTGAACAATGACATCCGTGCTGGCACTGGCACTTATTGAAGATTGCAAATCAGCTTTGATTCCACCTGTGCTATTGATCTGACTATTGATATCTACCATTGCCTGGGCATTAGCTGAAAATTCGGTTTTTAGCACATCTGTGATAGCACTATTATAAGTTTCGAACATGGAATCAACTTCGTCCTTGGTTGCGGTAGTCTTCGCTTTAAGGTTAGCCCGCAGTTGAGTTCCGGCTTCTGCTGCTGCCTGTACTGACGAATCAGCCGCATTAGCAGCTTTTAAGCGTGCTTGCATAGCATTATCAATAGCGATAGAGACCAAATAGGCAGCATTTGAACGAACTTCTGCCCGTGCCGTACTGGATAGCTTGGTGGTATTCTTAATCAGTAAGTGACTTGCAGCCTCTTTAGCCTTAGCATAAGCATTAGCATTAACCTCTGCTTTAGCATAAGCATTGGCCATCGCTTTCAAAAACATATCATAGGCATCAGCTTTTGCCGAACTGCTGCTGGATGCGTAAAGCGCAGCATCTAGCTTGGCAAGAGCTTCAGCTTTTGTTTTTTGGATTTCGGTCATCTGTTGATCTGTTATCTCAACAGATTGAGAAGCAAATGCTTTGGCTCTGGCTTTAGCTTCTGCCGCCAAACCAGTGGCAAACTCTGCCGCTGCATCGGAATTATTCTTAATTTCTGCAGCTGCATTTTCGCCGATAAATGCCTCGATATCAGCTTTAGTAACCATATCAGCATCGCCGTTGGCTACTACCTGCTGAAAGACATCCGCTTCACCCGAAGACTCTACATTAAGTGGCTTCATATCAACGGAGCTGCCGCTTTCGAGCTTCCCTTCAACGACGCCTTTCCATTGCTGACTATTATTCTTTGCTATTACCACAATCTTATCTGCAGCATTTGAGGAAGCGCTTGAAGCAGCATTGACATCAATCTTTAAGGTGAATTTACCTTCTGCATTCGTGGTAGCTTTTGCACCATCAATTGTTTCTAAACTACCATCTGCAGTTACCCTGGCAGCCGTAACGGTGGCACCTTCAACTGTTCCCATCGTCTGATCGGAACCTGTCGTTTTGGCCTTCTGAGATTGATTACTTTCTACCTTGCCATTTACGGTGGCCTGATTGGCTTGGGGACTGGTAGAAGAATCGCTGCATGCAAATGCAAGCAGTGACATCCCAAGTACTAATACTAGATTACGTATCTTTTTATATTTCATAATCTATTTAGTTTTATTAGAATTAATTGAACATCTCTTTAAAGGCCATACCTACGGCTTGTGTTTCGAAATTTTTGAATATTTCATGCCCAATGACAAGGCTAGTTGCCGTTAAATTAAATAATATTATTGCCTTAGGTAGTAAAAAATATTTTTCACTTAAATAAATTTTAATGTGGGATCTACCGGTTTAAGGATGGGCAAAATGAAAAGGGCCGGGTTTCAACCGGCCCTTTTCTGTACGTTGGCTTTTCGGGGTACAAATCAATGGTTACAACAATAGGTAACCAGGGATCAGTATGTTCAATTATTCATACTTCACTTCTCTGAATTTTGTTCCAACTTTTTCAAAATTTCTTCTAGTTATTTATTAACGTATAAAGAGAGGTAAATATTGGACTTATTATCGGAATAATAATTAATCCCAAAGACGATCCCGCAGCCCGGAAAACCGCCTTAGCTCCTTGGATATGCCATTTCTTAAAACTAATTCACTACCGAAAACAGTAATTGATGTTCGGGCTCTTGTAATCGCCGTATATAATAGTTCGCGAGTCAAAATTTTGGAGGGGACATTGGGCAACATTAAAAAAACTTTTTCAAATTCTGAACCCTGACTTTTGTGCACGGTCAGTGCATAGGCCGCACTGTAATCCGGAAGTCGCGAAGGAGCAATTGACCAGATCTTGCCTTCATCCCGAAAACAGACTTTTAAGTCGCCGCTATTATCCGGCAAACATACACCGGTATCCCCATTATGCAAACCCAAAGAGTAGAGGTTCGTATTTATGATAACAGGTTTACCCGGATACCATTGCACATACTTTGGTATCAAATGCTGTTCCTGTAGAAAATGCTCGATCAATCGATTTAGGTTTTCTACCCCTTGGGGACCTCTTCGGTGGGCAGAAAGGATCCTAAACTCCTCAAAAGCTGACAGAGCCTCCTCAACCGAACGACTCTGCCTGATCGCCTGGATATAGCCTATAATATTTTCCTCTAAAATATTTTCGAATGCCGACTTATTTTCATCAGCGATCAGACTTACATCCTTAAAGTCCGGTGATTTCAAAATCTCTAACGCTTGTTCTGAATCCCCGGCGTTGATACTCGAAGCCAGCCTGCCGATTCCACTTTTAGCCCCAAACCGGTAGCTTTTGGTCAGCAAAATAATATTATCGGTGAGTTTTTGGGGAGGTTTTTTGATATATGATAAGGGAAGGTTAATAGCTAACTTTTCAAGCCAGGCAGCAGTTTCGGATGAAAAACTGTTTTCCTCTACATCACAAATGTCTCCCAGTACCGCCCCCGCTTCTACCGAAGCCAGCTGATCCTTATCCCCCAGTAAAATTAGCTTCGTATCTTCAAGCAAAGCCTGCATCAGCTTGCTCATCAGGACGTGATCTACCATTGAAGCTTCGTCCACAACAACGACGTCATAAGGCATGGGGTTTTCCTCATCATGTCTAAAAGCCGATGTGTTTCTTCGGGCTCCTAAAAGCTGGTGCAAAGTCAGCGCTTCATCAGGAATGGCCTGCCGGATATCTTCTGAAATATCCAGTTCTCCTTTTGCCGATAAGATCGAATCTTTCAAACGAGCAGCGGCTTTACCCGTTGGGGCCGCCAGAGCAATACGAATCTTTTTATCAGCGGATTTTACCTGTTCCATTAACAGGGCCATGATACGCACGACCGTAGAAGTCTTCCCGGTTCCGGGTCCGCCGGATATGATGGTAAGCTTATTTTTAACCGCATTGGCTGCAGCTACTTTTTGCCAATCAACCGGCTCTTCCCCATCCTTGAACATCCGCTCCAGTCCATCCTTTAAAACACTAACATCAATTTGAGAAGCCGACCTTTGACTTTTTTCCAGCAGATGATCAGCCATGATCTTCTCATAATGCCACAGTTTGTGCAAATACAGGCGACCGGATCCATCCAATATGAGCGGTTTAAAATCGCCGGGAGTTCCAACAAAATCACTTTGCGATAACGCTTCAATCCACCGCTCGAGATCCGGGGCCGGAACCCCATTTGTTTCAAGATCTTCCTCAAAAACCTGCTGACCGGCATACCGCTCTAAGATAAGACATACATCGCCCTGACGATAAAGATAGCTCAACAAACATCCGGCCAGCAACACCTCTTCTGAAACGTCCGGTTCTTGTTGATTCAAAAATCGACACAGTTCAAAATCGATATCTTCAATTACTTCCTGCTCTCTAAGGTCAGATAATTTCTGCATCAGATCAGCCATAATTTCCTCCATCGATGATGTATCGGTTTAATTTCCTGATCTTCTCACCTTTGGGCCAATCGAAAAATATTCCCTCCATCCCCTGTTCATTTATTCCCCTCAGAAATAGATAGAATGCACCTCCAAAATGCTGTTCATAAGAATAATTAGGCCATCTCTTATCCAAGAAACGATGCAGTGCAATGGTATATATATGATACTGTAAATCGTAAGTAGCCTCGATCATCTCATTTTTCAAATTCGGCTGACTGTAATCTTCATAAGAATCCCCCAAATAGTTGGTCTTATAATCGAGAAGATAAAATTTATCGCCGAAGCGGAAGGTGAGATCGATAAATCCTTTTAAGAATCCCGATTCTACCTGTCCTCCCAAAAATGGCTGATCTTCTTCCCCATCACGAATAATTGATAATAATTCCCGGGATTGAACCGCCGCAGTTTGATAATAAAACTCGAGCTCGGGTATAAAGTCTGACCTTTTTAATGCAGATAATTGCAACTCCGGTTCCGACTCCAATAACGGGGTATCAACCACTGTCTGTACCATCTGTAAAACAACATTTTTCCACTCCAGCCCGATACCATATTTAAGAAGACTTTGCTCGATTGTAGTATCGATACTTTCAAGTGTATTAAAGTCAGCTTCTTCAAAAATCTTGTGAATACAGGTGCCCGGCTGCGGGCCTTTGGGAAAGGTGAACATTGACATTTCCTGTTTGCGTATCTCATCCTCTCGATACATATTATCCAAATATTGACCATAATCGGGCATATCCGGATCCTCTTCCATCCAGCTGGTAAGCGAAGAAAAACTGGATACGCGATAACTCGGTTTTAACGGCGTAGCTCGATCGAACTCCCGTACCGTTAAAATTTGCGAACGGCTATCTTTTTTATCGGAATCGGATTTCCCGGTGAAATCACGGTACTCCATTGAAAAGAAACGGGGATGTTGGCTACACAATTTTTCAATAGCGATATGCATCGAGTCGCCCTCCGGCTTCCGGTATTTTTCATCTCCAAATTTGCCCCATAGTAGATTTTCAACATCATCAGAATCCTGTAACAAATATCCAAGGGCCGAAAACTCTGACGAAGAAGCGTAAACCCATGTCAGATAGCAACACTGCTCGGCTCGCGTCATGGCTACATAGGCCAGCCGCAGGCTCTCGGTCAGCTCTTCTTTCATAGCAAGTCGTCGGTTTTTAGACCGCTCTGGATTGGAATCATCGGTAAAATCCAAAATTGTTGTTTCGGTATCTGTCGGATCGTGATAAACCAGCGGATCCCCATCATTACTAATATGGGGGCCAAACCAAAGAAATGGACAAAATACGATGGGATATTCAAGTCCCTTACTTCGGTGCATGGTGACAATCTTTATCAACTCTTCGTCACTTTCCAGACGCATTTGCTCTTCTTCCCGGCCGGTATTCTCATCCTCCTTTCGCTTCCGGCTCAGCCACTTAATTAATCCCTGCATGCCCTTTTTCTGTTGCTGCGATTCTTGCTGCAGCAGCTCGCCCAGGTGCAGCAAATTCGTCAGCCGGCGTTCCCCATCAGAATAGGTAATAACATGTTGTGAAATGTTAGCCTGCTTCATTACGGATCTAAACATGGGGGCAAATCCGTGATCCTGCCACTTCCGGTGCCACTCAGAAAATTGTTCCAGTATTTCGATCCACCAATCTTCCTCTTCTTCCATTTCAACAAGATCCGCGGCCGAATAGCTCGTTAATGGAAGTGAGAGCGCCGTTCTAATCAGTGTCTCATTCGAGGGTTCAGCCAGTGCTTTTAGTAATATCTGCAACTGACAGGCTTCAGGGCTTTGAAAAACACTTTTATCACTGTGCCGAACACTCTTAATTCCTTCCTCTTGCAGAGCTTTACTTATTAAGTCGGCTTGGTCATGCCTGCGAACCAACACCGCGATATCTTTTGCTTTGACCGGATAGCCTCCTATAGTGATCGCTTCATTCTTTCCGCCCTCTAACAAACGTCGTATTTCCTGGACGGTATCTTTAGCGACCTTTTCCTTGGCATCTCCCTTATTTATCTGACCTTCTCCTAATTCTGAAAGCCTGCGAAAACGTATGGAAGGAAATCCTTGACCATCTTCGAGCAAGAGATCATATTCCTCATCCCGTTTGCCCTGCTCTATTTGTTTGTAATTAATTTGGCGCAGAAAAAAGGGATTATCATGCTGCCTAAAGAAAATATTTAATCCATTGATCAGATTAGGGGCGGACCTGAAATTTCGATTCAGCTTATACTTATTTTCTTCGGGGGCATCTTCACGAGCTTTGATATATGAATGCACATCCGCTCCCCGAAAACTGTATATAGACTGCTTTGGATCACCGATCATAAACAATGTACTCGGATCATCCCCTTTGTAAATACGCCGGAAAATATCATACTGATTGGGATCGGTATCCTGGAACTCATCCACCATAGCGATGGGATATTTTTCCCGTAGCGTATCAGCAAGCTTGGCTCCCCTCCGGCGATTAAAAAGCGCCTCGCGGAGCCTCAACAGCAAATCATCATACGACAACACCTGCAGCTCTTCCTTCTTTTCCCGGAGTTCTTCCCTTAAAGACAGGAAGAGATCTTTTTTGAAAGCAACCTCATAATGAGCAAAGGAGTGAGCCAATTCCCAGTACCGGTCCGCCAATTTGAAAAATTGATGCTGCGGAGGCGTAATCCCTTTCTTTTCGGCTGCTTTCGTAATGCCATTATCGATTCGATGCTGGGTAAATCGCTCGAATTTATCAAAAATGTCAATGACCGCGGCTTCACTGCCCATGATGGCATCCATCTTATCAAACCATCCCGGCAGCCAGCTGGCCCGATAGTTGCTCATCTCATCGCCACTCAAAACATCATAAATATGGCTTCTCTCATCCTTCCAGATACGAGCCATCGAACTATGAATCTCCCGAAATTCTTTCAGGTCTTCTGTCCGCTGCTCAAAAACATTATTTTCAGGCTTAATTTTCAGATAAGGCTTCCCGAGATGTTTGCCCAATTCCTTAGCTAGCTTTTCGGGTTCATATCCCCGGTCCAGAATCAATTTTACCAACGGTTTTTTCCAGGGATTATCGGCGGTATCGGCTATCCAGTTGCGCCAGTAATCGTCCACCGCCTCGAGCACCAGCTCCGAATCGTCGCCGATCATCTCCGCATCATACATGGCTCGGCTGTCGAATGCTTGCTCCTGTAGTGCCTGGTAGCAAAATCCATGGATGGTGTACACGGAAGCTTCATCAAAAGATCGAACTGCGGCATCCAATTTTTTAATAGCCTGTCCGCGGTCGGAAACATAATCCAGAAGATCATCTAAAAACTGATCGTCTTCTTTGTCCGATCTTCCCTTTTTTAACACGGAAATGGAGTGCCGTATGCGATCTAAAAGTCGATCTCTAAGCTCTTTGGTCGCCGCCTCTGTGTAGGTGACCACCAAGATATTGCCCACCGTAATATCATGCTCAATAAGCGAGCGGATATATAGGGAGGTAATATTGTAGGTCTTGCCTGTTCCGGCGCTGGCCTCGACCAGGTTGATGCCAGAAAGATCAATTTCAAAAGGTTTGAGCTTTTTCATCTACTGTCCCTCCTGACCTGAAGCCTTCAAAAAAGGAGTCCAAAATTTAAGGCTGACGTTAGCAAAGTCAGCATTGTGGATGGGATTTTCATTTTCTGTCAGCAGTTGATTATACGGATCTTCTCCTTCACCCGGCGGACCGTTGTAGCTTTCACTCCATTCACTGAGGGCATTTTCCCTCGCCTTTTGCTCATCCTTGTTTTTAACCAATAAACTTTTTGCATATTCATAAGATGAGCGGGGAAAGAAATCGCTTCTCTGCTGCATGCCCTTCCAATAATCGTTCAACAATTCCTGTAAAATAGATTTTGCATCATTAACGGGATTGACTTTTGTTTGCTCAAATCCATCCTTCCAGGTAAACAGGTAGCTGCTTCCGCTATGTCCAACAGGTTTTACCAACTGAAACAGCAGGTGACGAATCCACAGATTCACTAAATCTTTGGGCCGTTCCTGACCAAATCGATAGAGAATCTGGGCATTCTCATAGAGATCGGTGAGCTTCCCGACAATCCGAAAATCGTTAATTTCCACATCCACCCCACAGTCCTCTAATTGGTGTTGCTCCAACCTCGACTGTATCTCCGAGCCAAAATCCTGCACCGCTTTTACTCTCTGCTGATAGGCTTGCCTGCCAGCCCAACCCTCAGGCAACATATCCCGGGAGCGGAGAGTATGTTCGAGCGTATCCAGCGACTGACCCTTTAAAAAATGGCTCAATAACTCTTGTTTCACATAGTGCTTATTGAGCTTTTCCAACGTAAAAAATTCACGGTCATCCGTCAGCACGTCATCTTCACCGAGATAAATACCCAGCCTGTTTCGCAACAAAAATTTTGCCGGATGCTGGAAAAAAGAAACTAAATCGTTTATGGTTAATTGCTTCAAATGCTCTTCCGGCTCTGGCAGAGGCCTATCCATAAAACCATTGGCCTCCCCGCTCCCATTAAGCAGCTGTTCACTAATTTGATGCTGAGTCTGGGAATAACTAAACAGCTCTTCATCCGCCTCATTCTCATCCTTAAAATAAGAAGTGCTGAATGACTGCAGTCGGTGTTTGGTGACCAAATCATTGGCATCCAAGCCGTAATGTTCCTCGAGGTAATCGAGAAATTCTCTCAGCACTACCGAAGGCGGGAAATCGGTATCCTGACGATTACTCTTTCCCACATAGCTGAAATAGATATTGCTGCGGGCCGACCACAGATTCTCTAAAAAGAGATAGCGGTCTTCTTCCATCCGAATGGGATCTCCGGGTTGTGGCTCCAGGTTCATCAAATCAAACTCTATGGGGATTTTAGACCGCGGAAAAGCCCCGTCGTTCATACCGATCATCCCAATCATTTTAAAAGGGATACTCCGCATCGGCGTCAGCGAACTAAAAGTCACACCGCGGCCAATGCGTCCCCCTCCTGTGGATTGGTCCTCCAGATGCTCTTCAAGGCTTGATCGGATAATTCGAAAAGGAAGTTTCCCATCAAAATTCCCCAATGAAGTCGATTCATTCAGTTGCTCCAGTGCATCCCTAATACTGGAAATGCCTCGGAAATAGTCACGGTTGTCAGGTAAAAATTTATCGACTACCCGGCCTAACTCCTTGGTCCACTGCCGGGGCGTTTGTGGATGTTGTACCTTGCCGCTGATATCAAAAAGCGCATGCAAAAAATTTGAAAACTTACCTGCCAGCTCAGCATCAGCCGAAGTTTCAATTTCTTCGTAAGGAAAAATATCGTCATGCATCTGATCTCCATCCTGCTTCATCGCATAACCCAACAACATGCGATTAAGTCCCGACTTCCAGGTAAAATGGTCGCTTTCGGGCACTTCCATTTCTTTTTTAAAGGATCCGTCAATGCCCCATCGGACCCTGTTGTCGCGAATCCACATTTCGAGCCTGTTCAGATCGTCTTCGCTAAAGCCAAATGCCTCCTGAACAGGATTAGCGTCCAGCAGGTCGAGCACATCCGTTACCTTAAAGCGGCTCTCCGCAAGCTCCATGATTTTTAAAAAGCTTTGCACGGCCGGACCGGCGCCCTGCACGCCGCGATCGGCAATGCTGTACGGAATTTGAGGTTGCCCTTCATCCGGCATTCCAAAAACAGCGTCAATCATTGGTGCGTAGGTTTCGATGTCCGGCGTCATAATCAGAATGTCATCGGGATTCATATCCTGATTCTCATCCAGCACCGCCAATAGCTGATCGTAGAGCACCTCTACCTCCCGCATCGGGCTGTGGCACGCATGTACCTGTATGGATGAGTCGATCACTGAACTGAATAAATTACCTCCGTCCGGACTATCATCCCGCAAAATATCAGCTTGGATCTCTTTAAATAAGGAAGTATTGGAAGATCGATTAGCTTTGCCCGCCAACGTATAATTCTTTTTGGCAAAGCGAGAATACACCGACATAAACCTGGCGCTCTCTTTGCCCAATGACTGCAACAGCGAATTTTCAAACTCTTCGGGGTTCTCCACTTTTGGATTTGCGGAAAGCTGGTAAAAATTGACGTCAATGATCTCCGACAGTGCCACCATGATCTCTACAAAGATGGGTGGCAATGTAGATACGCCGAAAACCGTAACCCGCTCTGGCAATTGGGATTTATTGAAGCTCCCCTTTTTAAAATGCTCCAACAGCTCCTGCTGCAATTGCGCCCGGTGCAACCATTGTCCATCGTAATGCTGCTTCCAGTACCGCATCAGCTTCCGCCACAATTTTGCCTGCCACCGCTCGGCTTCTCGATTATACCGCAAGTTGTTTTGTTCCCAGTCCAGCAGCATATCCGGTCTATACACGAGGTACTGATCAAACACATCGGCAATTTTGGAGCTCAGCTTCCAGTTGCGTACCGACTGTTGCGTGGGATCATCATCCTGAACATAGTGCCTGAGATTGTCGAAATCGGATAAGACTTGCGGATCCTGCAGCAACCGCATCAAACTCCAGGTCATCGGCCCGCGGTCGGAAGGCAGAGTATCAGGAATGCCAGCATCGATACTGCGAATCAGCTTCCAGATTCGTTCGGAGGGGAACTCAAACTCCAGGTTAGCAGCAATATCATTTTTTCGAGCCATCTCCAGGGAAAGCCACTGCCCCATCCCATGATTGGGCACCACAAAAATTTCGGGACGCAAGATATTTTCAGGGGAATTTTCGTCAAAATCCTCCAACAGCTGCTTCGCCAGTGTTTCTAATTCGGTTCCGTAATAAAGTTTGAGCATTGACCCTCGCTTGATCCGCTTTCTACATCGATTCTAAGTGATATCAAAAACCGAAAAAAGGATACAAAAGTAAACTGACAAAGGCTGTCATCCCAAATTAATTTTATAACAACTGACTCTATAATAGATACAAGATGACAATGATGCTTGTTTCTAGAGAGCTTTGCAAAACCATGTATTACGTCATTTCGAGGAGCTTAGCGACGATGAATCCCAAATGGTTTCAATGCTTATGCCCTGTTAACTACTATAAATAGTGTTATCATTTGAGATCCCTCACCCGACTCGTCGGGATTCGGGATGACTTATGGGGTTTTGCAAAGCCCTCTAAAACTTATTGATTCCGTACGGTTTCCAAATAATTCCGTATGCGCTGGGCATTGACGCCGAGATCACTACGTCCTATTCGGGAGACCGAACGTACATCAATTTTACTCTTATCGCTCGTTTTAGCCGTATCAACGCGTATGACTACATCATCTTTAAAGCCGAACCACGGGAGCTTATCGGTAGCTTCAATAATGCCCCGGCTCTTATCGGAGGTTTCTATTTTCTCCCAGGGCATCTTTTTAGCGGCCGCCAAAGCCTTGTCAAAAGCCTCATAATAAGGCACATTTAAATAGAGTGTTGTGATATCCGGATAGTTTTTCAATTGAATCTTTGCTACATCTTCACCGGCGTATTTAGATTTGTTGGGCCAATCCGCTCGCAACTTGGTAATCGCCGCATCAAAGGTCGGCGGATTCTGGGTATCCGTAGTAATATCATGAATCGCAGGATATTGCTGGGCCTCGTAGTACCAGTATCCGACATTAGCAAGAACTGCAATCCCAAGAATAGTGCCGAGGTAAGCCATCCATTTAAATCGCCTGGGCCGATCGGGTTTATTCACAAATGCAAAGACTACGGCTAGGGACAGCCCAAAAATCCCGAGCAGGGCACTACCCGGAATGAGATATCGAAAAGCAATGCCGAGCCCCCACCATCCCCATTGATAACCATAGCCTGAAAAAAGCAGCATCAGTGCCGCAACAATTGATAATAGGCCACTTGCGATCCCCCATTTCGAGACTTTTGGCTGTTCCATAAATCCCCTTTTTAAGTCATAATTTAGATTTGCCCGCCATTTAAGAACCTATTTCACTAATCATCACAAAAACATTAGCAGTAAAATTCCCGAAGATCAACCTCATAAATTTAAAAGAGCTGCTGAATCAGTCGAGTCATGGCTAAAACGTTAGGGACGGCTAATAGTAACTTTTCTTCTTTTGAGCTGAATTAAAATAACTGCCGCCAGTACAAATATCATCCCCGACACCTGGTAAACCGAAAGCACATCATGGAATACGAATACCCCAACCAGCGTGGCAACGACCGGTTCTAATGTGGCTGTAATAGAAGCCCGGCTGCTCTCTACCATTGACAAACCGGTAGTATATAATAGATAAGCCAAAACGGTTGGAAAAAAACCGAGTCCGAGTATCATTTCCCAGTTATGAATAGAGGAAAGCTTGTGGGCTGGGATCGTAAACCCACTTAGGGGAAGCATTACTATAGAGGCAAAAATAAAAGTATAGGTAATCACCGTCAGGGAGTGATATTTTTTGAGGGCATGTTTGCCAAAGATACTGTAAAGAGCATATCCGAATCCGGCTCCCAATCCCACTAAGAAACCGTACAGCGAAATATGCTGATCACCCAAAGGCACCAATCTTATGACAAGAACACAACCTGCAAGCGTTAACAGCAAGGCCCCGATTTTGCGTCTAGTCATGGGTTCTTTAAAAATAATCCACGAAAGAATCGCTACAAAGGCTGGCGCGGTATAAAGTAAAATAACCGCAATAGACAATGATACTTCTTTAATCGCCGTAAAATAGCACCAGTTGAAAAAAACGATGCTGAAAATTCCGGTCCCGATGAAACTGAAGGTGTCCTTAAAATCGATTTTAAGCAATTTGGGCTTTCGCACGGCCATGTAAATTGTCGACATCACGGCAGCGCTTACAACCCGCAGTGTAACGATTTGTAGCACAGAGAATCCCGCCTGAGATAACTCCTCGATGAACAGGCCAATGATTCCCCATAGCGCTGCTCCCAGCATCACATAAACGTAAGCTATTCGATTGTTGGCGTTAGTCAAAGGAAAATAATTTATTTATCATCCATCTAATTCGAGTAAAAGTCGTAGTCCCCGGTCGATTTCGAATGGACTAATGGGTTTATTTCTAAAATATATAATTTATTCAGTAGGCTTTGCAGTACCCCTCCTGTTCTGGTTCAAGTTTGTACTTTGGACCATTCTAGGTAAAAAGCTCTACAGGGCATAAGTTACAAACTTTCGCCAGTTGAGGAAGTGGCACTCCCGAACTACCTTCAAGATGCTCTCTCGCAACCGTGGAGGACCTACCAATGCAGATCACCATCAAACGAAAATAGAGATTTTAATCCTGCCCATCACAAAAATCCTGAAAATCATAGTTCGCATCGGTGTTCGGCTCATAGTTTGGAACGGGCAACCTCATTATTATTAAATTATTAAATGACTGAATATTAACCTCCGCCATCAGAATCCTGAGCGGAGGGCGCACCGGGGATGGTCGATCAATTCGTACCGGTTATATCACAGAAGTGGGCACCAAACGTAATGGACCATCGAATTGGTCGTCCCCGCAAGCCCGCAGCTGACTTCAGGATTCGCAGGCGGTGAGTTTTTTGATATTTCTTTAGTCTCGATCCCTGTCGGGGTTTGCTCATTCAAAAAGGTATTAAGACATGGGCCTACCCCATAGAACTAGGCGCAGAGCACCCACAGAGGTACCGCCGCAGAGCAACGGTACCGAGATAGTGCCCTTAATCCTGTCCATCACAAAAATCACAGTTCGCAACGCTTGCACCTAAACAACATCAAATATCACCACTTGCAAACAAAAGCAGTTTCATACTGATCGCAGGGCAACGAAGCAACAGCAAAGTTGCCCGAAGTCGAACGTACCTCCCGGAACAGGATCGCGTAGCATCCAAAAGGCAACCCTTTTAAAATCTCAATAACATTGATGTCATCCTGAGTGGAACGAAGTGGAGTCGAAGGATCTCCCCGAACAGGCTCACGTAGCATCTGAGGGGCAACCCTTCCTGGTCCAAGTTTCTCTCTATCTGCCCCCGTGGAATCCCAACAACTTCCACATGCCCCCCCCTTCGCGAAACTCCAAGGATCCAGAGCCGGCGAACAGGGTGAACTCAGGTTCTGCAAAGTCCTCTATTCAATAATATCCCTCACAAAATTAGGCAGTGCAAAACATCCCATGTGTACCGAGGCATTATAATATTTCATACTTTTATCGAAAGCATTGAGGCCAACCTCAATTCGTTCAAATGTAGCATCACTTTGGGGATCGGCTCCTTTGCTGGCAAATGAAAATGACCACATCCCCGCGGGATAAAGCGGAATATAAGCCAGATACATAGCTGATTTCTCGTAAATGTCATCCAGAGCCGAGAATACTTTTTCCATACTTGGGTGGTATTCAGGCACCCACGGACTTTCGGTTTGCGCGGTGAGCAACCCCTCCTCAGTCAATCCATCATAACACGCTTGTATAAACTCGTTTTCGAACAACCCTTCGGCAGGTCCTACCGGATCGGAACCGTCAATAATAATTACATCATAAGGCTCATCAATATCTTTCACGAACTGGATTCCATCCTCAAATAAAACATTGAGTTTTGGATTATCCCAGTCCCCTACCCCGGGCAAAAATTCTTTGGATGCCCGCACCACGGCTTCATCGATCTCGACCATATCTACCTTTTTAACCGACGAATGCCGCATCACCTCGCGTGCTGTTCCCCCGTCGCCGCCCCCGATAATAAGCACGCGCTCGGGATGGGGATGAGTGAACATCCCTACGTGAGTCAACATCTCGTGATAGACAAATTCATCTTTCTCAGAGAGCATGACCATCCCGTCAATGGTCATCATATTTCCCCAAGTATCAGTTTCATAGACCTCTACTTTCTGATAGGGTGTCTGCTCCGAAAAAAGTACGTTATTGACGCCGACAGTCAGGCCGGTGCGTTCGTTATAAAATTCGTTGTAGGTTAGAGACATAGGCAGTAAATGATTTTTGAGCTAATAATCAATTCTTCATCTTTTCAGAAAAAGGAGAAAGCGGTCAGCTTTACTCGTACCAAAGGACGGCCGCAGCAAAGGTAGAAGCACAATTTTCAACTTTATGCTCAATACCGATCGATTTGATTTCCTTTAGCTTACGCTTGCGATATTCAAAAGCGTCAATGACCATCTGGCGAACGATAGATTCCACATTATCCAGTCGGCTGTGATCTTCAAACTCCATAATAACGCCCGGCTTCGCATCATCCTCGGGAATACCCACCGCAATAGCCGACGAGATATAGCGCCCCGGAGTTGTCGAATCAATTGAAGCGTATGCCAGAGGAATCAGTCCGCCAGCAGGCAAATTGATATCACCAATTACCCGCTGTTTGGCGCCCGGCGGTAAAATACTGCTCATACGCATCAGGTTGGTGTCTCCGACCCCTGCATTGAGTAGCGCATTATCAAAAGCATTCAAACGGGTATGCCCTTCTGATGCTCCTTTGACTAAACAAAAAATATTGGGAGTATTAACCATTATTAGTTCCTGAACCGATACTGAAGACGAAGATTCGGGCATAGTACTTAATTTTTACATTCGTTTAATTATTTCATTTCATCCCCCTTTTTCACTCCGACTAAAGTCGAAGTTCTTTTCCTCCTTCAAAGGCGGCCTTTGGGGAATGACCAATTCCAACAATTGGAAATCAATACTTTAATCCTGAGAAGAAGTTTGCTGCGGTTTGAATAGTAATTTTTCGCCAGGCTGCACTTTAAACATCCCGCGCTTCATCTCCATACTGGATATATTCTTCGACTGAAAAGCTTCTTTTAGATGTTCCTGGATGACCCATGGATCAATTGTATCTCCACATGTAAAAATGTCAACTGCAGCATAGTTGTATTCCGGCCAGCTATGGATGGATACGTGCGATTCAGCAATGACTACTACTCCGCTTACACCATGGGGACTAAATTTGTGAAAATTATGGGATATGATTGTAGCCTTTGATGCCCGAGTTGCAGCCAAAATTGAGGATTCTATAAATTCAACATCATTAATTTTGTCTGTATCGCAATCATAAAATTCTACCAGAATTTGACGACCGAGTGCTTCCATTTATCTCTAATCTTTTTTGTTATTCGTAAATAAACGTAATCTCTCAAAACAAAAAAATGCGACTTTCCTTCTGTTGGTGAAGCAATACCCCAATCAGATCGGTGCCGCATCGATAATTCGATAATATTACGTTTGTGAAATATAAAGTAGCTATATCTTGCAATGCATAAAAGATAATTTAAATAGACAAAAAGTCTTTTTTAATTAAACAATTTTATTTCCTTAGAGCTGTTGCAATTACCATCAAACAACTGCAAGTTTGCAGGTGAATAAATTACAGAATTTTCAGGAATAATTAATGATAAAGCCGAAAAAAAAATTAGCCGATGAACAAGCCCTAACCTTGTATCGAAAATTGCTCCTTCCGCGCCGCATTGAAGAACGAATGCTTAAGATGTTGCGGAGAGGTATTATCAGTAAATGGTTCTCCGGCATCGGGCAAGAAGCTATTGCCGTAGGCGTGGCATCTGCCCTTGATAAACAGGATTATCTTCTGCCCATGCACCGGAATTTAGGGCTGTTCACAACCCGTGGAATCGATCTATACCGTCTTTTCTGTCAATGGATGGGCAAGATTGATGGTTTTACTAATGGACGCGATCGCTCTTTTCACTTTGGTACAATGCAGAAACGTATTGTTGGAATGGTTTCTCACCTGGCTGCCACTATGCCTATTGCGGATGGGCTTGCTCTTTCATCCAAACTGCGCGGCAGCGATTTTGTTGCCTGTAGTTTTTGCGGGGATGGCGCTACCAGTGAGGGTGAATTTCATGAGGCTCTGAATCTGGCTGCCGTCTGGGAACTGCCGGTCATCTTCATGATCGAAAATAACGGTTACGGCCTCTCCACCCCTACCAACGAACAATATGCTTGCGATGACCTGGTGGATCGCGCACAGGGCTATGGCTTGCGGGGCGTTCAAATTGACGGCAACGATATATTCGACG
>Ga0209918_1000521_pt1 | contig 24972 bp, 18 predicted proteins | sample SalPonD_shore_MG_FD_185712 | JGI IMG/M metagenome (GOLD analysis project Ga0209918, IMG submission 185712) | Salt pond soil microbial communities from South San Francisco under conditions of wetland restoration - Salt Pond MetaG... | ecosystem: Environmental > Aquatic > Marine > Intertidal zone... | reverse complement strand
ATTATCATGCCGCAACTTAACCATCCTAAATTATTAATAATTGGAAACTCGAATGTTGGAAAAAGCACAATAACAAAATTGCTTTTACCTAATCCAAGTGAATTCAAAGGAAAAATAGGAAAGACTCCGGGAAGTACTCTACTGATTAAACCAATATACCAAGAGAGCATGCAGTATGAAATTGTGGATCTCCCAGGTTTTGGATTTGCGAAACAAGCAAGCCATCGACGTGAAGAACATATTAAAAAACAAATTGTAGCCCATATCGAGAAAAACCATACTGACTATTTTTTAGGATTAGTAGTGATAAATATTCTAAGAATCGAAGATGAGCTTGAAAAATTTTATTATAGAAAGCAACAGACAATTCCTTTAAGTTTTGAACTCATCACTTTTTTACTCGAATACTCAATTCCAATAGTAATTATAATTAACAAGATTGACAAAGTCTCAGTATTTGATAAAAGAAGGATTATTAATTATTTTATCAACACTGCACAACAATATGGTCTAAATTTTGTCCGTTTAGGTGAGTTTAATTATAATTATGCTCATTCTTTGCCATATTTAGAATTTTCTGCATTAAAGAAAATAAATTTAGGAGATTTGAAAAAAGCAATACATTTTGTGCTGAGAAATTATCAAGAAACAAATATTAAATAGTAAAGATTAAGTTCTTAAAGCATCATATGGGAATTAATAGTAAAAAATCTTAAATACTGTTTATTAATTGACTTAATGAAATTTATTCTTATTATTTGTGATGGAGCTGCAGATTGGCAAATTAAAAGCCTTGGAAATAAGACTATTTTTGAAGCTGCTGAAACTCCCTACTTAGATTGGATCGCATCTCACGGAAAAATGGGCTTACTTCAGACCATCCCCCATGGGATGAATCCCGGTAGCGAATGCGCTAATATGACAATTTTGGGATATAATCCGGAAAGAGATCTTACAGGAAGGGGCCCCCTCGAAGCCCTAAGTGCAAAAGTTCCTTTAAATGACACAGATATTGCGTTCAGATGTAATCTCATCACTATCGAAAATAGCTTAATTAAAGATTATTCTTCCGGGCATATCTCTACTCCAGAGGGAGAAAATCTGATAAAAATGTTACAAGAAAATTTAGGAGAGCAAGGAATTGATTTTTATCCAGGTGTGCAATATAGACATATTTTAAAATTAAATGGAGAAAAATATTCTGAAAAAATTGCTACTACCCCACCTCATGATATTCTCGATAAACCTTACAAAGATTATCTTCCAATTCCTCAAGATAGTAATAATCAAAAAGCTCAAAAGACCGTTAATAAAATAATTAAGCTAATTGAAAAAAGCGCGACATTACTTATTGCCAATGAAATAAACCAAAATAGAAAATCTCATGGAAAGAATATAGCATCAAATATTTGGCCATGGAGTGGCGGAAAAAAACCTATTATCGAGCCATTTAACGAAAAATATAGTCTTGAGGGATCTGTCATTTCAGCAGTAGATTTAATCTTTGGGTTAGGTATTGCTGCGAGATTGCAACCTGTGCATGTAGAAGGTGCTACAGGACTCCCAGATACGAATTACTCTGGGAAAGTAAATGCCGCTATAAATGAATTAAAAGATAAAGATTTCGTATATTTGCATATTGAAGCAATTGATGAGATGGGACATACTGGAGACCCACAAAAGAAAATCGCAGCTTTAAAAGATTTTGATGAAAAAATTATGAAACCGATAATTCAAGCGGAATCTCAATTTCAGAACGATTTAGTCATCGGTGTGTTACCAGATCATCTAACTCCTTGTAAGATACGAACTCATTCTCATGAACCAGTTCCATTTGCCATTTTCAATCCAAAACAAGAAAGATTTACAAAAAGAAAATTTTCTGAAATTAATGGAAAGAATGGAGAGTATGATTTAATTGAAAAAGGTGAAAAATTTATGAAAATATTTTTAAATCAATTATAAAGAGTTAGAGTTTTCTAATTTTAGGATCTTTATTTTCATTCCAATTCACGGCAAATAGAAAGTCTCGACTTACTTGATTTTTATAAATTATTGGAAATCCACTCCTTTTTTCAAATTCCATAGCTATATTTCCTAAATAATCATATTCTGGAAAATATTCTTGTAATTCTCTTTCTCCCTTTAGTCGGTTATTAATTTCCAGAGCTTTCGCTTGTAAAGTGAATCCCTTAATTTCAAAAAAATTAGGATTTGCCTTTTCAATTATTTTAATATAATCGTCAATAAAATCATTATTTATATTAAGATTTTTTACTGCAGTCACTCTTATGAGAGTTCTAGTTGAAAGAGATTCAATCATCGCTAAAGTTTCTATGATTCTGCCCCATCCGTTTTTTATCATTGGTCTACATGTTTTTTTATATCTCTTTTCATTGGGTGCTGGAAGTGTGATATATAATTGAGATGGGAGAGGATTCAATTGGTCTATTCTCTCTGGAAGAGTTCCATTTGTTACTATAAAAGTAGTCATATTATGTTTTTTAAATTCATGAACTAATCCAGACATTTTTGGATATAATAAAGGCTCTCCATCAAGAGAGATTGCTGCATGATTAGGATATAAAGCTTCTGAATGAGCACGCATAATATCATCTGGACTGGTTAATTCCCTTTGAATAAGAAGTTCTACTTCATCTTTCGTTTCTAAAGAATTCTTAATTTCGTTATTTAACTCATAATGATTCAAATTAACATCAATTGGAACTACAAAACTCTGATTTTTTAACAGATTTAAAGCACGAGTTATTTTGTTCTTACTTACATGAATATTATTAGCTAAAGACGTTATGGTATGGTAATCATCTTGAAAAAGCATAAAATAAATAATATCAATCATCAATTCATAATTATCAAGGTATCTTCTTAGAGGTAAATGATTTTTAATAATATCTTGTTGATGTCTCAACATCTCATCAACTAATTCTTCAGGATCATCTGGATTAACTTCGAATTGACTTCCTAAAGATCCCTCTTCAATATCTCTCCAACAAAAAACACATTGATGATTACAAAATGGGTAAGACGGTGTATTTTGAAGGCATCTATGACTTTCCACTCCAAAGGCTTCTTTATAACAATTACGATTTGCCCTTCCCGTCATTAATTTTTGCTCTAACCAATGACATGGTTTAATCGCAGTATGTTTATGTTCTCCTATTATTCTATAATTGGATTTCGTATATGCTTCAACAAATTCGTTAGTAATTTTCATATGACCAAATCACTGAAATTAAAACATTATAAATATTAGAAACATTAATAGAAAAATTAACTTGATTCTTAAATTTTATAAGTACAGAGTAAATTATCTCTAAACTTATAAAATATAACTAATTACATTATTCTTATTAGAAAACATTCATTCATATTCAAATATCTAAATAATAACTATTCGTAATCCCAATTAGATGGCTTAAAATGATAAATCGTATAAAATCTGAACTTTTAAATTTAGGTTTAAAATTTATTGATGTTGATGAAAAACTTGTGAGATTATTCTTAGAAACAAAACCAGAAAATGTTAGCGATATTGTTATACTTCCCACTGTAAAATCTGTAATGCGGAAAATGGTAAACAAATTAGAAGAAAAAAATAATCAAGGGAGGATTTATAATGGAATTATTAACGGTATCAGAGTTAGTATTATTCAATGTAATTTGGGGGCCCCCAATATGGCAATTATGATTGAGGCACTAAGAAGGACCAAGGCAAAAAAGATAATAAGAATAGATTTCTGCGGAGGTGTTGCGGGACTAAGCTCCAATGTCACTATAGGGAACATAATTATCGCTAATTCAACATATTGCGGAGATGGCACCTGCCCTCAATATATTTTAAAATATCCTGGACTTACTACACAATTTAATTCAATATCAAATCCTTTGGGAAGATTTCAAAATTTGATTGCGGGGAGTCATGAAATTTTTATAACTTATCCAGATGAAGATTTAACAAATATACTATTCAATAAAGCAAAGGAATTATATCAAGACGCGATTAAAAAAGTAAACCTTTGGACTACTGATGCTTTATTCTGCGAAACCACTGATTTTCTAAACGCTATGAGATCTATAAATGTTGAGGCGATTGATATGGAGTCGAGTATTATGTTTCTTTTAGGAAAAAAATATAATTTAAAAACGAGCTCAATTTTAGCAATATCGGATCTTCCAGGAACGGAATATGATCTTTTAGAGACAAATGAAATTCATCCCAATATGGAAAATGGAATAGACAATGCTATTCGAACACTTATTCAATCTCTCCCTGAAATTAAAGAATTATTATAAAATTAGAAATTTTAATAAACGGATCTCTTCAAATCAAATTATAGAGATTAACCAAAAAATAAATAGAAACATTGGTTTTAACGATTCTTCTTATCAAAAATTATTACAAAACAAAAAATAATTATTCCTAAGGAAAAAAGAATTACTCCATAAATTATAAATTGAGTTAAACTATCAAGTAATCCGATTTGAATAATTCCAATAGCTCCTAATATGATAATTATAAATCCCCAAAATATAGCCAAAGATTCGTTTTGAACTTTTTCTTGATTTTTCAAAGATCATAACACCTTTTTTATTGCTAAATATTTCATAAATTTGATTTTTTGAATAAATAAGGCCATAGAAATATGCCTACTAAAAATACAATAATGTATTGAAGAGCAACTTGCCAAAATATATCAGAATCTATTACAAGATATAATCCTAAATAAAGAATAGCTATTATCAAGATTCCAATAAAAATTCGAATAATGATTTTCCATTTCTTCTTATTTTCCAAATCTATATTAAAATCGACAAATTTTTGCTCCAAAATAAATCCTATTCCAATTCCTATAAATTGACCACCTACAGTTCCAAAGTTGTAGCTGGAAATTTTAAAAATTTCGGTTAAAATTAATGCGACAAACCCAATAATTATAAGAATGATATTGATGTTAAAATCATTATTTTTCCCTAATTTTATTTCAGAATGTTCTATAATATTTGCTAATGATAAAATTATTAATCCGAATAGCCAACCCGTTAAAATATCTCCTAACCAATGCACACCAAGATACATCCGAGAAAGACTTACTAAGATTATTATTATTACTGAAACAATAAGATTCACAATATTTTTCATTTTAATACCAAGATATCCCCATACTACTGTGGAACTCATAGCATGACCACTTGGTGTACTTAAATGGGACGCGCTTATTAAAATCCAATTTGATTGATCTGGACGGGGATTTCCAATAAAAGTCTTTGCATAAAAATTAACAAAATTAGAGCTAATATATATTAAAATTAAATTTTTAGCGAATTTTTTATTGATTCCCCAGAATAGAGTAAAAAATATTCCTAAATATATTAAAGTCCCTCCTAATTCTGTAATATATCGGAAAAAGAATTCAAAATTTGGGAGAATATTTCTTAATTCTTGATTCCAGAAGAATTGAAAGAATATTGAATTTAATAAAATTATAATGATTAGAATAATTGAAAAAATACTAATTAAAATTGAAATAATAATACTTTTTTTTCTCTTTTCCATGAATTTATCTAATCTCTATACTTAATTAATTCTTTTTCTATTTTTTCCCTAATAAAAGTTTCTCTTACCTAAAAAAATTAAAAAAAATAGAAACTAAAAACTAGTTTATCCCAAACCATCTATCAACGTTATATATTTTTCTTTTAGGTGTTCTCATATGAAATTTTGTTTTATATCGGCGTTTGTATATCCCTAAAATGACCAATCCAATTGAATTTAAAAGAATTAAATCAAAACCAATTCCCAGAGTAATAGCTCCAAAAGCTGAAAGTTCACTTGACCCTGCTATTAATTGATAGAATATTATATACACTAATAGCATAAAGAGGAAATAAAATAATTTACAGAGACCAGCCATAATAGGCTTCACATAACATAGATATGAATTGAGAATATATAAAATGAAAAATATAGGTGTAATAAATAGTGTCAATTGACCAAATATTTGGTTCCAAGTAAATAAATGATTAAATAAGTGTATAGTAGACCATGAAACTCTGTTATTACCAAAATTTGCATATGGCAATAAAAGTGAGACATAAAATAAAACATCAAGAGCAGCAATTAATAATAATTCGACAGAGAGATATTTTTTAGCATTTATATTAGCAGTTTTTTCCAATTTTTTGAAATTTTTATTATATCTCCTCCAAATAATAATAATTATAGGTATGATCGCCAGACTTATGAAGAGAATATAGAGGAAAATTGAGAAGTTGTTTTTTAAAGTCCCCCCTTCAAAGATATTTGATGTAAACCATATATTTTTTCCCTCAATGTTGACAATTATAAAATATTCTACTTTTGAACTAAATAGGCTTGGAGGTATACTTCCTATCCATGTATCAGAACTCGTGTTTGTCAAACCTATAGATTTCCAGCCCGTTCCTAATAAATTTAAATATCTATAAGCTAATTGAACATTTTTAACAGTTGATTTAGCAGAAATTGAAATGTTAACCTTTAAATTAGAGCCAATAAGACCTTGTTCTATGGTTTCCTCATTAATAGTGGTATTAAAAAATCTCTGAGTTCCATTGAGAGTAGATTCGATGAAAAAAGAAACACTCTCTTCGTAATCAAATACCACATGATGTCCATTAGGATGGATTTGGAGATATTTTTCAGTTGTATTAGCTGCATTAAAACTTGGTTCAATAGACTTATAACTGAAGAATTCGTCATTTGTGCCTATGATGAATAAAATTTTCGGCATTTTATCAGATTCTAAATAATACTTAGGATCGATTCTAAGATTTTGATTATTCCAGAAAGATTCAGGAATATTATAGGGATTTATATCCCATATCCAGAACAATAATTTTGTTGGATCTTGTGTTAATTTTCTATTGTCTCCGATTGCTATTATAGGGTTTACTGACGAGATTCTTTCTCCACATATTCCAGCTAAGCACATTGTGTTTAATCCTCCATAAGAAGTACCAGTGACCATAATTTGCGAATTATTAACGTCTGTTCGATTCTCTAATACTCTTAATCCTTGTATTGCTCCAGCAATGGTAAGATAATTATGTGAGGTTTGATTAAAATCTCCATTATAAAAGAAATTCTCGGAAGATGGTTTTTCACCCTCTGATAGACCATGTCCGGGGTGAGAGTGGCACAATACGATGAAACCCTTTTCAAGATAAACAAATGCTAAACTAAAAGATTTATTGGCTTGATTGCCAAGTCCATGCATGCACAAACATCCTGGGTTTTCACTTTTTACTACTTCTGGAAATAATAAATATCCATGGAGTTTGATTACTGAAGGACTTGCATTTACCCAATTGGGAGAGTCGAAAAAAATTTCCTTAATTTCACAAAAACTGGTATTTCCAGAGAGAGGTTGTCTATATTCTAAAGTTGAATTTTGACCATATTCAATATTTAAATCTATGTTATTCACACGTGTGATTTCTTGATTCCAAAACTCTAAAACATTAAAATCGGAATTGGATATATTTAATTTATCCAAATCGCCATAACTTAAGTCTTGATAATTGAAGTGACTGGTTTTTGAAATTAAAAAACATGAAACTAAGAAATTGATGATAAAAATACTTATTAAAAAACCCATGAAGATTTTCTTCAATTTATTATTTCTTAGAGATTTAAAAAACAGAATCCTCAAAATATTCCCCATTTATTTTAGTATTTTATAAAAAAGAATTGATCTTAACTTTATATAATATTTTTCTCAAAAAACATTAATGGAATATTGAAGATTTTTTAAAGAGAAGTCTGATTAAAAAAACAAAGCAGTCAAAAAAGTGGTCTAAAATATTTATAACCCACTTAATAATTTTGTAAAATCTGGCTCCTTAAAAATAGCGTTATATTTCTTCAAGAGATCAATATTTACTAAATGTATTTTTTTTCCTTCTTTATTTGTGGAAGACTTTATTAAATTTAATTTTTTCATCTTATTTAGATGATAATTCACAGTCCCTGGGTATACATCCAATTTTTCAGCGATATTGGAAATCGCTACAGCCTCATCTTTAAATAATTCTTCAATAATCTGTGGAATAAGCTTGTTTAAGAATAAAGCTTTAAATTTATCATAATCATCTGGTACGTCTTTTAAAAAATAATGAAGCGTCTTTCCAACTTTTTTGGATCTAATAAGATCAAAATTTTCTAAAGTCATTATATGCTTCAAAAAAGGAGTACGGGTTATATCAAGATCCAATTCAATCTTTTCATCTCTTGCATGTATTCCGGGGTTTTCCCTCACAAATTCGAGTATTGTTGAAAGCTTATCATTTGATAGGATCTCTAATTTCGTTCTTCTCTCGTTTGTGACTATCCAATTTTTCTCTTCTAAGCCTCTAATAGCTAAAAATATATCCTCCTTGCTATAACCTTTATTATATGCTAATTTAGCAATACAAGTAGCATATAGTTTTTCTATTATAGGATATTTTTGAATTTTCGCTTGAGATTCAACCTCAAAATTAGTATCATACCGTTTTAATTTTAATATATCTTCAGCAATCTCCAGCACATCTTTTTCAATTTCAGATAAATTTTCAAGTATTTTACTCTCTTCTATTGGAATTTGCTCTTTTTCTATTTTTTGTCCTTCCTTTAAATTTAATGGAGTAAAGTCTGTCTCTCGAAATGAACTCTCCTCTAAAACAGTTCTTTTCTTTTTTTCCTTAGAATCTTTTTTTTTCTCAAGCGACATATTCTTTACTTTACGCGAATTTTTCTAAAAATTGAACAAATTGTATTTGTTCATCAGAATCCATATATTTGAGCTCTTCAATTATTTTTTCATAGTGCTCTGGTTTCACATTAGGAAGGCTCCTAATTTTTTCAATTAATTTTTTTGGAATTCTTTCTTGATAAAGATTTACTATTGCTTCAATATATTTTATTTGCTGTTCTTTTGTAAGAAAAGCTAATTCTCTGAGAATCTCTCTCTTCTCTTTTTTCGGGATTTTCAAATCCTTTATTTTTTCTTTAATATTTTTAGAAAGAACCGCAAATATTTTTGCAAAATATTCTTTTACCAATTTTTTATCTTTTTCGTTTTTCACAGGTAATAGGGATTCGTGCAGTTTAATTTCTATTTCCTTCTCCTTCTCTTCTATTATCTCCTTTTTTTTATCTTCAATCTCTTCTTTTTTTTTTACATCTTCTTTTTTTATCTTGATGATTTCTTCTTTGACTTCTTCTTCCTTTTCCACACTCTCGCTTTTTACTTTAATTTCTGAGATTGGCTCTATCTTTTCGGGTGCTTTGGAAGCCTTTTGTCCTTCTTTATTCATCTCTCCTTTTAATATGGTATCATCTTTAATTTCCTCTGTTTTATATTGAAGATCTGGTTCTTTAGGAATTTTAGGCTTAGCTATATGTAATATTATTAGTAAGGCCCCTTTTATCAAAATGAATATTCCCGCTGCGAAAAACATTACACCAAGAATTCCTAAGATAATGGTTCTCACTCCATCTTTGATCTTAAAATACTGCTTATACTTGACTTTATCTTTTAATCTACGATCAATAATTAAGGTGCTAAGTGCGATACTGAGAAATATTCCAATAACAAGTAATCGAGGTAAAATTTTTAGGAAGTTTGAAGGTGAGAAATATAAAAGATAGTATATTATTGGAATTCCTTCAAATTTAATTGGACCTCCAAATACAACAACTAACGCGAAAATGATAATAATACCTCCTGCTTTCGCTGAAAAATTATTTATTGAATTTTTAATTAAAAGTCCAATTTCATAAAAATCCATTTCTTGATTCTTTTTATTCAATAAAATAAAAATTATTACTAACACACCCTTAAGTAATAAGAAAACACCAGAGCCAAATATGATGCATCCCAGAATACCAAATGCAAGGCTATCAACAATTATTTCTCCATAATTTCCATTTTTAATTTTCTTGCAAATATACTCATTATCAATTATCGCAATTATGATTCCTGCTAATCCTATAATAGATTGTCTAATAATGATTAGTTGCCATTCACTCGGGTTCCAAAAGATTCTGACCATTAAACCTAATGATGCTAATGCGCCGATTAAAATAATAATGTAGGAGAATTTATTCAGAATCTGAATTGCTTTATTTAAAGTTGGATATGTTTTCACTTTCTTTTTAGGTTTTTTGAAACTTCGGGGATATTCCCATTTCTCGGGAGGTTTAATTTCCATTTTGACGAAGCTTTTTCCTTCTAAAGTAAATGGTCTTCCACAGTTTTCACAATATACTTGCGTTCCCTCCTCGATCAATCCAGCTAATTCATCTGGGAAAACATATCCACATTCTGCACATACATAAACCCTATTTTTTTGTGACATCTCTTTCACTGACTTATATGATTTAATTTTTTTATAAGTTTTAATTTTTATTATTTTCCAAATTTGCTCTAACGATTAAATCATTTGATGTAAATTTATGATCTAATAAATCCAACTTATTATTTAATAAAACTATCAAAAATTTCAAACTGTTCTTCTTTATAAAGTAATTAATAGGAAGGAATAAAAAAAACTTGGAGTCCAATTGTTAATAGTTATGATATCAAACAAAATGAGAAATTATTCTGTTAGATCTAATAAGTGATGCCAATCCAAGGCTTCTACTGTAGGATGAAGAATATGGTCATCATCTACGATGTTATATCTAAGGTTAGAAAATAATCTTTTAGCTCTTTTCTTAGTTGGTTTTATAGAGATCACTTGATCATTTCTTCCATGATAAACAATTACGGGTAAATTTACTGAATTATATTTTGAAGGGTTTAATTCAGGTGTAGCTAAAAGGGGCGCTAATAAAATCAGTTTTTTTACATTATTAGGATTTTTTAGAGTGAATAACGCAGCCATGAGACCCCCGAAAGAGGAACCGATAATTTTCCAAGATTCTCTTTTCACAAGAATTCGATTTAGTTGCTGCATCCTGTCTATTAATAATTTTTGGTAGGGAATATTGGGATCATAGGGTTTTAGGTCCGGAGTTAGACATCCTGGTATCTTTTTTCGAAATAGATTTCCCTTAAAACCATGTCCAGAACTTTCTAATCCATGAATGAAAATAATATTATTCAAATTGATCCTCTTCAAGTCTAGGTGATTTATGTTCCTCTTCTTCTGCTTTTTTTAACTCTCTTTTTTGTCCTATGTATAATGCAATCCCCACTACTGAAAAATAAAAAATTATTAGAAAAAACATATAAATAATATACTTATCTGTAAAACTTAAGTAATATAGGGCAATTCCTATTATAAATCCTGTGAAGAGTCTAGATTCTGTTGTACTTTTACGCAATAATAATCTCTGAGTGCCCCAATCGATTAATCCGGGAATAGGTAAAAAAATACATAATATCACAGCAATTTCCGGTTCAATAGTAAAACCAATAGATCTATTTAATACATCATTAACAAGAATTATAATTAATCCCCCAATTATAACACCTGAACAACGAGAACAGAAATAAATATATGTTCTTCCAAATCTTAAATAAAATGTATGATCACTTTGATAAATAGGATGGTGAGTGAAGAATAGGTTATAAAAATGTTGCTCTTTATTAGCTAGAGCTCTATCATAAATCAATACTAATAAAGGCACAATAATTACAACAGAAAGGAGTGCATGAACCAAATATTTACAACCATAATCCACTAAAAGTGAATTCAAATTTATTATTGGATTTAATATAGCCTGAAAGATTGTTATTAAAAATGATATAATAAATGCGGAAATTGTTAGAGAAATAAATGTAAAGAAAATTTTTCTCCAAGATTTGTATTTTAACGGTTTATATTTATAGATACTGACGGTTAATCCTATTAATGAAACAATCACGCACCATTCTAATCTTATATTCTCATAAAATGAAAATTGATAAATTAATTCACCAAAAAAACCTGCAATAATTGCTGGCAATGGTCCGGCTAAAATCGAGAAAAATGCAAAAATCAATAGAGTAAAACTAATAGATACAAAGAATTTAGAATTTTTTAAAAAAATAGTTGATATCGACCCAAAATAATCAGAAACGTAAAAATATATAATTATTATAAATGTGATTATTAAAAGATTTAAAAAAAATCTTCTAATGAGGCTATATTTTGGAGATTGATAATTCTTATCTTTATTATCATTCATGATAACTTGTATAACATTACCACATTTAAATAAAATAAGGTTGGTTAATTAAAAATATCATCCAATCGGTTAATTAGATCACGCTTAGTTTGCTCAAAACCCTTCCGTAATATTCTTAGGATTGTTTTTTTTCCTGTGGGAATGCTGAGAATCGATGGATCTTTCTCCACTATTTTAATTCCTTCATCATTATGATCTAATTGTTGAGAAAGAGCATTTAATGCCTCTTGTTTTGTTTCAAATGCAGCTCTTGTTAATTCATTGTAATTATTCACATTCTCCTCAACTTTAAGAAATTTAACCGCTTCTTTAACTTGAGATATAAAACCTTTTTTAGTGACTTCTTTTAATTTACCAAAATTTTTATGGGTTTTACTACATTGAAGATATGTTTGATCTCCACTTAGATATTCTTTGAAATTATTATTAATTAATTGATCAAATTTTTCTTGTGATCCATTTTGAACCAGTTGTTTAGCGACATCCAAAGTCACTTTTATCTGTTTTTTTGTGCCTGAACGAGCATCTTTATCACACCACATATCATAAAATTTCTTAACGACAAGTTTAACAATAGAATCGAAAACTCCAGCATCCAGTTCAGTATCTATTAACTCTCTGCCAAATTCAAGAGTAGTTTCCAGTGAATCCTCCATTTTTTCTTTTAGAATTTTATAGTTCCTTTCAACATGGTAATCCATAAAAGATCTTCCTCATAAATAATATGTATTTTATATATGAAAAGAAAACATTTTTATAAAATATTTTTATAAAATCACATAGAAAAAACATTTTTATCAATTCATCTTAATTAAAATGCGGTATATATTCAGAATTTTAATATTAGGTAATTCGGATCTTTCACTTCCTTATGTTTCTACTGCTTTGAATGAAATGGGAAAAGATAAAGACACATATATGAAATGGAATAGAGAAATTCATATATTAGAAAATGTTTGTGAGTTAGAAATTGATGTTATTACAAGTTTAACGGCAAATTTTGATGAGATTATCCCAAACGTAGATGGAATTCTCTATTTTATGAATCCCTTAGATGAAGAGCAAAGTGAGCTATTTAATATAATATTGGAAATTTTCAAGAAAATCAAGAGGGATATTCCAACAGTCTTGATGTATAATAATGAAGACGGAATCTTATCTAAATCTACTATAGAATTATTAGAAGAATCTTGGATTAAATACCCTAATTTTGAGACCTTTATCAATCTTCACCCCAAAGATTTTCGTCAAGCTCTTCACTGTTTAGCTTCTGCTATGATTTCAGGTGATAAACCATTAAATTTAGAGAATGCATGGCTACGATTTCCCATTTTAATTATGCAAGCGAATTTTTATTATAATCAAAAAAATTTTTTTGAAGCTGCAAAAGCAATTAAAAAGGCGGCATTTATTAGTAATGTTTTTAACAAAGAAGAGTATTATATCATCAGCGAGCAAGCAGCATATTTATATTCTCAATTAAATCTTTTTTTAGAAGCAGCAAAAATTTTGGATAGTGTAAATAATAAAAAAGCTAATGAATATAAAAGACTTTATGCTGAAACAATGATTCGTGAAGGAAATAAGTTATTTAATAAAGGGGATTATGAATTTTCCGCACGACAGTATGAGAACGCTGCGCAATGGTCATTAATAGAACTAAAAGATAAAGACTTGATAATAAAATCATTTAGATTAGCCATCAATTCTTGGATCTCTGCATGTAGAGTAGAGAATGCCTTTACTATTTTAGAGAGGCTCCCTCACGAACAAATTAAACAAACTTTAGAAGATTTAATAGAAAAGGTATTATCAGCAGCGGATTATTTAGTTTCAATCGGTAATTTAGAAGCCGCTAGAGAGCAATTATATATAAGTATCCATACATATCAAAGGGAAGGTTTATTTGAAGCAATGGAACGGTTCACCCATAAACTTACAAATATCTTAATAAAAATTCTTCAAAAAAATATTCAAGATGAGCAGACATATGACGCAAAAAGAACTTATGATGAAATTGAGAATTTATGGGAGGCATTTAATGTTGAAAAAGTTAACCTGGATGAGAGTTTAGAGGAGATTATTAGACAATTTTTACATAAACATGATTTCGGAATGGCCTCTTATCTTTTAAATGAATTAAATTCTTTAGAATTAAAAAAGAATTTAACTGAAGTTAGTTCGGATGTCGAAGAAAAAATTAAAAGCTTAAGAAAAGAAGCTCTTCAAAAAGATTTAAGAATAGGAGTTGAGACGATCAGATCTTTTAGGCAGGTAGAAATTATGATTATTGAAGACATAAATAACACTAAATTAGAAAAAGCGGAAAAATTCTCCAAGACAAATGATCATATGAAAGCAGCAAAATATTTAGAATTACATTCTGAATATTTAACAAATATTGGGGAGAAAAAATTAGCAGATCAAATTCTCTGTGAAGCTATGAATATATTATTAGAAGCAAATCAATTAGAAGAATTATTTAATCTATATTTTAAAATTGAAACAGAACAAATTCAAAAAGATTATCTAATATTTGTTTTTTCTTCCCTAATTGAAAGTTTTAAAGAAATTAGTACCCTATATGGATATGAAAAAGTTGAGGATCTTTTAGAAAAAGCAAATTTTGTTTATAGAGACCAGATGCTTTATGAGAAATCACAAGAAAGCAGTAAATTATTTATTAATATAATTAAAAGCGAAGCTCTGAATGCTATTGAAGTAGGGAATAATCGTTCTAGCATTATCTATGCTGTTGATTTAATTAAAAAAGCAAAAAATATCGCAAATGCTTATTTAGAGGATTATGAACCCGATTTTGATGAGTTAAATAAAGCTATATCGGAATTATATATAGAAATGGGGGATCTGTCCTCTGCATTGAGCTATTTAGATAAAATTGAAGATAAATTTTATAAAAAACAGGTATATAACAAACTCTCTGCAACAGAGGAAGAAAAAATTGCTTCAAGAGCAAAAGAGATTGAAACTACTTTAAAAAAGAAATCTTTACAAGAAAGGCATTCAATAATAAAGAAAAAATCTCAAGATGCACGATTAGATAAAGAATTCGAATTTAGACAGAGAAGAGGGTTAAAAAGGGCCTATTTTAAAGAAGCATTGAATTTCTTAGAAAATGAAAATTACCAGAACGCTGTAGAAATTTATCAAAAAACATTAGATAAATTAAATGAATTGAGAAAATATTATCTTGCAGCAGTCTCATTTGCTGTAATTTGTTTAATTAAAATGAAACAAGAAAATATGAATGAATTTATTAAATACACTAAGAAAAAAACAAAATCAAACCAGCTCTTTTTAGATACATTTCCAATTTTATTAATTGAGTATATAATAGATCTCTATAAAGTAAAAGATGATGAAAAATTGAATCAAGCTTTATCCTTTATGGAAGAATTACCTTTATTCGAAGAGGAAAAAAAAATACTTTATGATCTTTTAGGAATAGATTATGCGAAGATATCTAAACCACAAGTTAGAGAAAAAATTACAATTAATAAAGAGGAACTGAAAAATACGATTATCAATTTATCTGAAGCAATATCTAATGAGAAAGAAGATATAGCTAAAAGAAAGTTGATGAAGCATAGATATTATGTACCTATAATTGAAAACATATCTGAACAGAACTATTTAGAAGCTGCTTCTTCTTATCTCAAATTAATTCCAGAACTATACGAAAAAGGATTCAATAAGCATGCTGGAATCTGTTTAATCATTTCTTCTCTAATATATCTATTTAATGAGAGAGAAGAAATAGCTTTTGATAATCTTGACCAGTATTATAAGAAATTCCCAGAAATTGGAAAATTACCAGAAGTTAGATTATTTATAAAACTAATGGATGCTTGGAATGCCAATTTTGATGATCTTATTTCAATGACTCTAAAAATATATTCTGAAAAATTAATCTTATTTACGCCTGAATATGAGTTAATTAGATCTTATTTAGAGAAAGAAAAGAAAGGCGAAGTTCAAGAAAAAATATTATCCAGAGAAGAAAGGGGAGAAAAGTCTAAAATATTTTTGGAAATGGATCAGAAGATAGATATTTTAAATCAAAAACTAAAAGATAACAAATCAGAATTTCAAGAAATCTTTAAAAAACGAAAAGCATTGAAAAAAAGATATTACCAGGATATTTTGAAAGATTTAACTGATGATGAATATAAAAAAGCTTCAGAAAAATATCTAGATTTAGCTAATAAACTTTCAGAGAGAAAAGATTATAAAATGAGCTCATTGATGTTGCTCCTTTATGCTATATCCTCTAAAAAAGCTGATATTGATATCAATGAAATAACCCTCAAAGTTGAGACGTATTTAAAAAATCTCGGAATTTCAAGAAAAATAGTGAGTGAACTCTTCCAATTAATGATACTTGATTTTATAATTGATGCTTGGAAGTATAATATAAAAAAATATTTACCTGTGCTAAATCAAATGCTACGAAATCTTCCATTATTTGAAGAAGAGCAAAAATTAGTCCCTATATAATTCTAGATTTTTTACTAAATTAGTTATAGAAGAATATTTTTTTAATTAACTTTGAATGCTATTAAAAGATTGAAGATCTTTAACTCGCATCCTCAAGGTGACTTCTGTTATGTTTGCCAAGTCAGAAATTTCTTTCTGAGTTTTATTTTCATTACAGATTTTAGAAGCAATATAAATGGATGCAGCAGCTATTCCTTTAGGATCCTTACCAGCGGAATTAAAGCCATTTTCTCTTGCATTTTTAATTAACTTTACAGCAATATTCCTACATTTCATAGAGAGTTTTAATTCATCATTAAACTTATCCACATAGCGATCCGAAGTGAAGTGTTGGACTTTAAGATTTAGCTTTGGTAAAATTTCCATAAATATCAACCTATAACTTTTAATAACTTTTTTCTTTGTAATTTGAGCCGCACTAGTTATTTCTTCTAAGGTTCTAGGTATTCCATGAATACGTAAGGCACAAAAAATAGAAGCAGATAATAGAGTATCTATTGAACGCCCCATCGTTAATTTTTTTTTAACGGTTTGTGTATATATCCGTAAAGCATCATCAGCTACTTGATCTGGTATACATAATTTTTTTTGTAGTCTTTGCAAATTTGGTAGGGCAATCCATAGATTTCGTTCAAAGCTCGTTGTAAGCGATCGATGTATTTTTGATAATCTATTAAATTTTGATTTATATTTAGGGCTTAATAATGTACCTCTCGCATCGCGGTTGCCTCTTATTATTGTACGCGGACCTATAGGACTATACACACGCTCATTCGTTTTTCTTTTTTCAATCTCTTCAGCAGTAAACGCACGGCGAGGAGAGTCATCTATAATCCGAGAAAAAACAATTCCACAATTCATACAAACATAAAATCCATCCTCTTGTGTTATTTTTGGAGAGTCGCAACAAGGACTCTTTATGGTTAATTCTAAAAATTCATCATTATGGACATTGGATGGCATAAATTCTAAATAAAATATAATTTATTAGAAAATATTATTTGAATTAAATTCCTCTAAAATTTTATTATGCGAATAGAATATTTATATTTATTTTTTTTTGACGAATTTTTTCACATATTTAACTACTCATCAAAAAGAGAAGGATTAATGAATCTGGTTTTTGACACTATATTCTATATAAAAAAATTTCTTTGCTCTATTTCATATTTAATAAGACGGGATCATAACTTTCTTTTAAATACACATATTTCTATATTTATTATAAAGAAATTTTTTTGCGTGAAATATTTTAAACTAGTAGAGTATAAACACATAGAGGCGTGAATCGAAATTACTTCAGATACCAAAAGTTCCGATGTAATAGAGGTTTTTAGAAGATTCTTAGATGAGGAATATTTAGAGAAAGATTTTAATAGTATTGAGGATCTTCTTAAGCTCCCCATTTCTGCTTATAAATTTTTGGGTAAGAACCAAGCACGAGTAATCAGTGAAATTTTAAAAACTTCAAATATTGATGAATTAGCTCAATTAGACAAAGATGCACCCTTAAACAATTTTATTAAAGAACAAAGCAAAACTAAGAAAGATTCTGAGATCTCTCAAGATGTAGAAATAAAGTTAGAAATTTATAAAAAAAAGTATTCCAATTTAGAGATTAATATAAAAAAAGCCATAACTCTTAGTAATCTAATAAAACAAATTGATGGAGAAACACAAATATTAGATAAAAACGCTCAAAAGATTATAGTTGTGGGTTTAGATAATGCTGGTAAAACTGCTATAGTTTCAAAGGTTGGGATGGAAAAGGGTATACAAGAACTCTCTAATTTAGAACCTACTAAAGGAGTGAATCGACAAAGTTTTGAGAAACCTAATTTAGATTTGTTTATTTGGGATTTCGGGGGTCAAAAATCGTATAGGGATAAATATCTAAAGGAACCTGAAAAATATTTTCTACAAATAGATATGCTTATCTATGTCATTGATGTTCAAGATCCAGAAAGATTTGATGAATCATTTGATTATTTTAGGCAAATCCTCGATATATTAGTGATATTAGAAGAAATGCCATATATCTTAATCTTAATTCATAAATTTGATCCAGATATTAAGGATGATCCAAAAATAAAATTGAATATCGAACTTATAAAGGAAAAAATGGAAGATCTTTTCAAAAACAAGGAATATGATTTTAATTATGAAACTTACCTAAGTTCAATCTACTCTAAATTTTCCAAACCGGAATTCTCTAAATATTTAAAGGATATTATCAGTACTAATAATCTAACAGATCCCACATTGAAAAAAGTAGAGGGTTTAGGTACTACCTTAGAGGAAGTGATGAATGCTGTCATTAAACTTTCAGAGAGCATATCAGAGCAATTAAATGAAATCGACGCTCGATTAAATGCTGTTGAAAGTGGAGCCTTCCATATCGCCCAATCTGGAGTTCCAATCGAGATAAGGACTTCAGATCAAATTAGAGAAACAAGTGAGCAAAATGTTCGTGGACAAGTTCTTGATGAATTAAAAGACCTCTTCAATAAGAAAAAGCAACTAGACCACTAATATCTGTACATATACTTCTTTTTAGTGTATTCATTTCTTATAAAATACCCTTTAAATATCGGTAAGTCGAGAGAATAAAAATCCCTCCAAATATTAATATACATAATAGTATATATCCAATATTGTTAAATATTAAGGGATTGAATGAATAAAATACAAAATTAATGCTGCTTATTTTATTAAGGTATATGATAAAATTATATAAATATTTCCCAAATAGAAAAATTGTACTTAATCCAGCAATTAATCCTATAATATAACCATTTATAACATCACTTGGATAATGAGATCCAACATGTACTCTAGAATAGGCTACAACTCCAGCGATAACTAAAAAAACAATCATTAATAAAGATGAAGAAAAGAGATACCCCAATATAATCGCTTGCGAGGCGGTATTATATGAATGCCAAGATGGAAAACTGCCAGAAGTCGACTTTCGTTCATATAATATAATTTTTTCTAATTCATTGAATGGTCTCGTTCTCCGGACAATTTGTTTAATAGGAACGATATTAATCAATCCTATTGTATAACTAACCCCAATGTATGAGAATATTTTAGGATCAAACCATATAAATGAAAAAGAAGCCAGTAAAAATAACCATATTGTCTCTCTGCCAAAAAATGAAATAAGCCGCAATAAAGTGGTGATGAATTTCCCTCCTCTCCCATTAATTTTTAGGATGATACTTTGATCCCATTTATCTATTGACTTAATTATCCTCTTAATTTCCATGAAATCAACCATAAAATATATTTAAAAATTATTTTAAAAAAATTTAAGAGAACAGAAAAATTCTTGTTAAAATTACATTTCGTCTTGTTTTTATTTTATATTTATGACTAATATAAAAAGGAATTACATTAAACTCTCTATTGTAAAATAGAAGATAATAAATATTCACATAAAAAATGAGTTAAAATTTATTCTTCCTCAAAATCAACTTCATAAAAAAGTTCTTTCCCTCCAAGTTCTGGGGGCGTTATCCTCACTTTCCCTGCCTTTTTTATAACATGTACAGTTCCCTTATTTTCAATATGGATATTTCCATAGAAAGATTGGATTCCTTTCTCCTTCGCGATTATTATCATATAATTATAAAGATATGAGCCTAATCCTACGCCCCTCCAATCTTTATGTACCACAAAACTAAACTCAGCTGAATTTTTATTAGGATTATAATAATATGTTGCATTTCCAATCATTTTCTCGTTCCCAATCTCACCTATAAATGCCCCTATTGAAAAAATATCATTATAATCAATATTAACTTCATTTTGGGTTTTGGTATGAGCAAATTCATTTCTAACTTCGAAAAACCTTAAGTATCGATCTCTTTCATTTAGAGAATAATATAATTCTTTAAGCATCTCTTCATCAGTAGTCTTTAACGGTCTTATTGAAATCTCCTCTCCGTTCTTAGTTTTAAAGACAGTTTCATATTCTTTAGGATATCTTACTATAAAACCATTTTCATCCACCGGAAGCATTTGATCAGAATAAATATAATTTAAATATTTTACCTCTTGTAATAATTGTTCCCTAAATTTGGGATGGGCAATGCTAATCAACTCTATTACCCTTTCTCTGATAGATTTTCCATGTAAATATGCAACACCCCATTCAGTTACAACATAATGAACGTCACCCCTTGATAATAAGATTCCTGCTCCTTCATCCAAATGAGAAACTATCCTTGATTGTTTTTCATCTCTTGTAGTGGAAGGCATAATAATGATTGGTTTTCCACCCTCTGAAAAAGCTGCTCCCCTAATAAAATCAACAGTCTCTCCAAACCCAGAATAAAAGGAATATCCTTCTGTAGCTGCATTGACTTGTCCGGTTAAATCTATTTGACGAGCTGAATTAATAGATATCATATTTTTATTTTTACTAATATATTTCGGATTACATACATAGTCCGAAGGATAAAATTCAATATAAGGATTATTATCGACAAAATCATACAATTTTCTCGAGCCGAGTGCAAAACTTGTAATGATCTTTTCAGGATGAAAATTTTTCTTCCTGCAAGTTAAAACTCCATTCTCAATCAGTGGAATTATCGCATCTGTGATATAATGAGAATGCATCCCTAAATCTTTCTTCTGTGATAAGTATTTGAGAATGTTATGAGGTAAATCTCCAAAGCCTATATGTATTGTTGATTTATCTTGTACTAAGTTAGAGAGATTTTTCCCTATTTTTTTAACAACTTTAGTGGGCTCATCGAAATGGAATTCTAAGAGAGGATGTTCATGATAAACAAAATAATCTATTTCTTTCAGATGAATAAAACTATTGCCTAACGTCCTTGGCATATGAGGATTTATTTCTGCGATAGTTAGATAAGCTGACTGAGCAATTGGTTTCCCAATATCCACATTTATTCCAAATGAACAAAAACCATATTGATCTGGAAGAGAGAGTTGAATCAACGCAACATCAATATATTTTCTTCCGGATAAGAACAATTTTGGTATTTCACTAACATTAATCGGTGTGTAATCTGCTTGTCCGCTATTTACTTCCTCTCGCAGGGTATCACCTATAAAGAGCGCATTGTGTCTAAAAACATCCTCTCTTTTATCTGTCTGAAAATATTTATTTGGACCAATTGTAAGAAAATGAATTATTTCTGTATCTACTAAACGTTCTGATTGTTTTATTAATTCTTTAGTAAGCGCTTGCGGTTCTGAACATCCGGAATCAATAAATACTCTATTACCTGGTATAATCTTTTTTATCGCATGTTCGATATTTATTTCTTTATTACTCCACTTTTCTCTCCAATTTGAATCAACCTTCTCTAAATTTTCCATCTTTAATATAATCGAAATTATTTTGAATAATTTGGCTACTTAATGAATGTTACTATCTTCATTTTTCTTTAATAATTTTTATATGACTATTGAATTATGAGATGATTATATGTTTTTATTTTTATGATTATGGAAAATCTAAACAATATGTTTGGATCTCTTAAAATAGACTTATGATCTCATAAAAACTTTACTTGAAAAATTTATTATTTTATCTAATATTAAACTTTTCTATAGTGTTAATTATTCTTTACTATAAAACTTGTGAAAAAAATGACTGAAAAAGAAGAAAAAATGGAAAGCATTCTTTCAGAGAAACGTGTCTTCGATCCGGTTAAATTGAATCCCGAGTATGCTAAAACGGGAATGTCCTTAACGGAATATAAAGAACTCTATAAAAAATCTATCGAAGATTTGGAAGGTTTTTGGGATGAACAAGCTAAATCCATTAGTTGGTTTAAACCTTATGATAAAGTCTGGGAGAAAACCGACCTATTTCCAGGCAAATGGTTTGTTGGTGGTAAATTAAATGTAAGTTATAATTGTATTGACCGACATATTGAAGCTGGGAAAGGTGATAAAGTTGCGATTATTTGGGAAGCTGATGAACCTGGGGAAGTAAGAAAGTTCACCTATCATCAGCTCAAGGAGCAAGTGTGCAAAGTGGCAAATGGTATGAAAAAATTGGGATTAGAAAAAGGAGACAGAGTGACTATTTGGCTCCCTATGATACCAGAGTTAGCTATTATCATGCTTGCATGTTCCAGAATAGGGGTTATTCATTCTATTGTATTCGGTGGATTCTCCAAAGAAGCAGTGAAGGACAGAATTAAGGATTCGGATTCGAAACTTTTATTCACATGTGATCAAACTTTAAGAGCGGGAAAAACATATCCGAAAATGAGTGATGTGGTCCAAATCATTGATGACGTGCCAACCATTGAGAAGGTAATTGTTGTAGAGAGAACTGGAAATCCAGTACCTCACACAAATAAAGATATCTGGTATAAAGATTTCATTGAAGCAATGGATACAGAATGCGATTGTGAAGAAATGGATTCAGAGGATACCCTATTTATCCTTTATACGAGTGGAACCACGGGAAAGCCTAAAGGCGTCAAACATACGACTGCTGGATATATCTTGTATACTTCATACACTCATAAAGTCGTGTTTAATTATAAGGAAGGAGATATTTGGTACTGCACGGCAGATATAGGATGGATCACAGGTCATAGTTACATCGTATATGGACCTCTCGCTAATGGAGCTACCACCTTAATGTTTGAAAGTGTTCCGACATATCCAGATGTAGATCGATTCTGGGATATAGTTGAGCGACATAAAGTGACTCAATTTTATACAGCACCAACAGCTATCCGTGCATTAATGAGATTTGGGGAAAAGCCTGTTAATAAGCATGATTTAAGTTCGCTTCGTGTATTAGGTACAGTAGGAGAGCCAATTAATCCTGAAGCATGGACCTGGTATCATCGTGTGATTGGAAAAGAACATTGTCCTATCGTTGATACATACTGGCAAACCGAAACAGGTGGTTTCATAATGACTCCTATTGCAACGGCTACTCCCACCAAACCTGGATCATGTTGTTTGCCTTTCTTAGGAATTAAACCAATCATTTTTGATATGGAGGGAAATGAAGTTACTGAACCTCATGAGGGAGGTTATTTTGCAATTCAAAGACCTTGGCCTGGAATGTTAAGAGATGTTTGGGGTGATACCGAGCGGTTTAAATCCACTTATTTAAGCAGATATGAAGGTGCTTATTATACTGGAGATGGGGCAAGACGTGATGAAGATGGATATTATTGGATTCTTGGACGTTTAGATGATGTAATAAAGGTATCTGGACATAGAATTGGAACGATGGAAGTTGAATCCGCTATCGTCAGTCATCCAAAAGTTGCTGAGGCGGCAGTTGCCCCTTTCCCTCATAAAATCAAAGGAAATGCTATTTGGGCTTATGTAACATTGATGGAAGGCGTTAAAAAGACGGAAGATCTTAGAAAAGAAATCAAGATGCATGTAAGAAAAGAAATTGGCCCTGTATTTCAACCAGATGTTGTGCAGTTTGCTGACGCACTTCCAAAAACTCGTAGCGGAAAGATCATGCGAAGAATCCTAAAAGCAATAGCCTCGGGTACAGATATTGGTAATACTACCACTCTCGCAGATCCATCTGTAGTCGATGATCTTTTAGCTGAACGTAAGAAAATAGATGTATAACTTAAATCATTTCATATTTTTATTTATATTTTTTTACTTTATATCCATTTATTTAGATTTAATTGATTTTCATCAATATAATTTAGAAATTCCTTATTTTTATCTAACCATGTTTTTGGAATATTACCTTGTTTAAGTGAGATCTTATTTCTTTTCAAAATTTCTCTATAAAATTGAGCGAAATTCTCATTAAATTGATTAGCTGATATTTTATTATGATTTATTTCTTTTAAAAAACATAAATTTTCAATTCTATTATCACTTTTGTCATAATTTATATGGTGTAAATGAGTTATCTCATTGTTGTTAATAATTTCCCCAGTTAATAAATCCCTAAATATCCCAATATCATCTTGAAATAAAACATTATTAGAAATTGAAACAGTTTGAGACTTTCTAATATACTTTCGTAATTTTGGGTTATAGAACTTTTTTGGATAACCTTTTATTTCATCAACAGTCTGATTTTGCGGGATTGGAAACCGTTCCTCATCATTATATAAATTTTCTCCGAATTCACTTTCAAAATTTATTGATATTTGCCGAATTTGCCTATTATCTAATCTTGATTTATTATGAATCGCTTCTATGTTTATATTATTAATATTGGTTTTATTGGAAAAAAAAGGTTT
>Ga0209918_1000519_pt1 | contig 25035 bp, 19 predicted proteins | sample SalPonD_shore_MG_FD_185712 | JGI IMG/M metagenome (GOLD analysis project Ga0209918, IMG submission 185712) | Salt pond soil microbial communities from South San Francisco under conditions of wetland restoration - Salt Pond MetaG... | ecosystem: Environmental > Aquatic > Marine > Intertidal zone... | reverse complement strand
AAACCAACCATGGATGTTCGAGGGTACAACCCTCTCACAACGCTAGTCTTTTGGTGCTCGCAGCTCCCCAGAAAGTGTCCTGAAACAGAACAAAAAGTTGGGAGGGAGTTGTACTCCCGACCATTCCTACTTTATCAGTGTCATGGGGATGGTCTGTATGCCATTGTTCGTCTTAAGTCGGGCAAAATAGACGCCACTGCTTAAGTTTTTGCCACCGAATTCGAAATAGTAGGTTCGGGCTTTCAACGGTTTATCGACTAACGTTCTTATCCTTCTGCCAAGCACATCATAGATTGTCAGTTCCGTCTTGGAATCCTGTTGCAGATCGAAACGTATTTGGGTGGTAGCACTGAAGGGGTTGGGGAAGTTCTGGTAGAGTTTGGTTTGTGGGGGCATTTCGTTGGATACGGCCTGGCCCAAGGGAGACACTGCAAAAGGTTTTTGAGAACGGGCTTGCACTATTTGTGCGCGGAGCTGGCTCAGATCATCCCCAAAAGCATAAACAAATCCAACTGTGACTTTTGCCCCCGGATTTAATGTGTAGGGGCCGGATGCAGTGACAGCTGAAACGTCGGTGTTTTGGATATTTGTACGGACGGCCCGGGCATGCAGCGAATTTCGTTTTTCGGTATCGGTAAATCCATCATAAAGTCCAAAGGTGACCGAATCGGGATCTTCTGTAACCGTGTTATCGATAGCTAGTACGCTGGATATCGGGCTTAGCTGGGCTACGGCAACGAGCGGCTGGGAACTGCCTGAAGTAGCATCTGAAATATAAAGCACGCTGTCCGATTCGCTGTAAGCAATATTGTTATTGCTGGCATTGCCGATATCCCAGTCATTAAAAAGTCCGAGATACAGATTCTTGGCAATATTTATTGGTGATTGGTTTTGAAGTGTGTATTTCAGATAAACCACATTGCTGAGTTGTGGATTGTCGAAAGCATAGGTATCGAGGGACACACTCACTTTCTCAGTCGTATCGGAGCCGAAGGTAAAGAGGGCTTGCCCATCGGCGTCGGAAACAGAACCCGGCTGTTGGGTAGAAAATACTTTTTGTGGAACAAAATCGCGCGATACCTTTCCGTCTGATGTGCGCGTAGCATCGTAAATACGACCATTGACTTCAATAATTAAACCTCCCTCGAAAAGTAAGTTATCACCGTCTTGATAACCTCCGGTGCCATCGGGTTTCCTTGGGATAAAGCCCACGCCACCCAAGCCAGAAATGGGATCCGTGAATCCTACAGTGCCGTCGGAAGCAAATGAAGTTTTAACATTATTGGCTGCTACAATATCAAGGAGGATATTATTGTATTGGAGGATATTAAAGTCATCGTAATTTAGGGAGTTATCGTGAAAATTTAGACGGAAGGTTGGTTTTTTTGTCAGATTATAGTCTTTAGAAATTGTCAGGCTAAAAGTAACATCAAGCGTGTCCCCATTCGCTATTGATCCTAGCTGACGTGTATTATTGGAGAGGTTTACAGTACTATTATTTAGCGACTGTAGCTGTAGGGATAGGTTGGAAGTCGCTTTTCCCAGGTTGGTAAGTCTGATCTGAACCTGTCCCTGCTCTCCTAGTGTAAGCTTACCTCCATTGGAATCAGTGAAATTATGCGAAACAATTTTTAGTCCTGGTAAATTGGTATTTAGTGCGCGGTAGGCGTCAATGGACCCGTGACCGAGCTTATTATCGTAATCGCTGGAATTGGTGTTATAGATGTATCGGGCTGAGGTCCTGATCTGCCGTCCGATACGTTCGGGTGACCAGCCGGGGTGAACCTCTTTAAGCAACGCTGCCAGACCGCTTACCACGGGGGTTGCCATTGAGGTGCCGGATAAGCTGACCAGGCTGTTGTTGTAGGAGGTGCTGCGGATGTCGTTGCCCGTAGCCAGCACATCGAGATGATAGCCGAAATTGGAATAGCTTGCGACAACATTATTCTGATCAATCGCCCCTACGGCCACTACATTGTTGTAACCGGCCGGATAATCCAGTTGATCGGCGGTTTCGTTGCCGGCTGCGGCTATCACCAGCGATCCCATATCGGTTGCGGCATTTATGATATCCTGCTCTGCCTGGGAATAAGAGTTGGACCCCCAGCTACAGTTAATAATATCGGCTCCCTGCCCGGCGGCATAGAGAATTCCGGAAAAACCATAGCCAATAGATTCAGGGTCTTGAGACGTGCCTCCCGTTTTTATGGCCATATACAAGCTGTTAAAGCCAGCTGCGGCAATAGCCGTATCGTTATCCGTTTCAGCTGCTGCAATCCCGGCAACATGGGTGCCATGATCAGTGGCATCCAAGAGGGGATCGTTATCGGTATTTGGGGAGGTAATATCACCCGAATCCCAGAAATCCCAGCCGAAAAGATCATCAACAAAGCTATTATTGTCATTATCCAGGTTGTCCATAAAACCGGAGTTGGGATCGAGGGCATCTTTCAGGTTAATTTTTCCATCCCCATTATAATCTTTTCCATTGCGGTGCAGGTAGTGCTTAATTTCGGTAGAAGTGATACGTCCGTCGGCATTTTCATCAACTTGCGGATGCAATGTAGCGGGCACTTCATCCTGGTTGACCCACAATTTATCATCAAGGTCCCAGTGCAGGTAATTCACGCCGCCGTCAACGATGGCAATAGTCACATTAGATGATCCTTTGCTGATATCCCAAGCCTGCTCAAAATTATGGGCCGTAACATATTTTTCGATAACCGAATCGCTAGGCGTGTAACTCATGCGATGAATATACCGGGGCTCGGCATAGACCACCCCGGGCATCCTGCTAATCTTCGAGGCAAGTTGATGGGGAGCAATGTTTTTGTTAAAGATGACTTCCCGGATTTGAGTTAATCCTCGAACCGAAGCCAACGATGACTGTTGGAATTTTTTTGTCATTTGGCGGGGAAGCAGTGATCGTTGTTTGCGCATTCCTCTTTTTACTAAAAATTGCTCTATAGCCGTCTTGGGATTGGTCCCCGTTTTGGCCTTAAGCTGCGATAATACCCGGTCGGATTTATATTTTACGATGATTCGGTCGGGGAAATAGTCGTCAGTTTGTCCCTCGCTGATAAATGGCGTCAGGAACAAAATAAGGCTGCAAATAACGAACAGTAGCTTTTGACTCATGTGTGATTATTTAAATATGAGAACGAATAATTTAATTCAATCGAAGATCACAGTTTAACATAGTCTTTTGATTCGACACTAAGAAAAAGTTAGCTAATCGGATTGATATAATTATAGAAAATTCTGTATTGATCAAATTTGAGCTAAAAAAGCGCATTGCATTATTCTTTGAACTTTTTAAAACTGAAACGGTGCAGATGAGAGTGGAAAGATCAAATTGTCATTTTAAGTTTCTCTATTTTATATAAAATCGAAAGTTGCAATTTTGCCTGACAATAAGTTGGGAGACCGTTAGTTTTTTAGTATTGTTGGTAACTTCTTAATCCCCTCGGAATTGTGGGATATTGTCGATAATTCGCAGTAAATTACAATTATTGTAAATGAAACAGACGCACAAAATGTCACAAAGGCATCATCTACCAGTAGATAAATTATTTCTTTCCTTCGCAAGCATATTCATTTTTATATTCCTGGCATCGCAAACCACTTTTGCTCAATCTTCTGATGCTTCTGCCCAAATGAATCAATACCGGCAGCTTCGCTCCGATGTGGGTATCAACGGACTGACAGCCAATTTTCACTGGTTTAGTAACTTTACCTACATGGGATCTGATACGCTGCAGAATGACGGGAGCTCGGAACTGGAGATTGTATATCGTGATGTGCGTATGGTGTCGCCCCGGCTGGGTGTTGGTTTCCAGGTGTTGGGAAGCTTTTTTACAGATGGAAAGAATTCCGGTTTTGGAATAGGCAGCTGGGGATTGGGACCGGTTTTTCGAGCATATCCTTTTAAGACAAAACGCTTTCAGCCGTATGTACAGGCCAATGCACTATTTGGAAAAGACCTTGCCGTAAGTACCATGGCAAATACGCTGAACGGAGGTAAGGGATTTCGAATGCGACTTGGATTACGGGCCGGCTTGGCTTATCGCATTACTCATACCCTGGGCCTTTTTTCCGAGCTCGGTTACGATTGGGAGAGTAGCTCATTCTTCAAGGCTGATGCCCGGGCATTGCAATTCAACCTGGGAATAGATCTTTACTTGTTTAATTGATTTTCGGGCAACTGGAAAAAGTATTGAGTATTAAGTTAGGGATACTTTGCACTTACTACTAGAAGCCTTTGCAAAACCCATAAATCCACGGCTATAAGGGAGTTGAACTCCCGTTTTATGGTTGAAAACGTCGGTGGTACAACCACCTCCTAACAAAGCAGGAGGTTTTCAAAGGTCTCTACTATTCAGTGTCAGCTTATAAATATTACCGTTCAAACTGCATATATATAGCTCATTTTCTTCATCGACGCCAAATGAAGAAATAGAAAAATCAGCTCTTAGCAGTTGATTAATAACGGGGTTATTGGCATTGGAATAATTCAGGCTCCAAATCCTTCCGGAGCCATAATCTGCATAAATATACTCACCGTTTAGATTATCCAATGATGGACCGCGGTACACATAACCGCCGGTAACAGAAATGCCTAAATCGTGACTGTAATCGGTCACCGGCATCGTGAGTCCTGAAGTATCACAGTCCCTGGAGGGACTATAACAATGCGTGCCTTCCATAATATTCCAGCCATAATTATTTCCCTTTTCAATGATGTCGATTTCTTCATATTTGTTCTGCCCAACATCACCAACCCAAAGGCGCCCATTATCGGGATCAAAACTGAATCGCCATGGATTTCGTAGTCCATAAGCAAAAATTTCTTCTTTGAATCCCTGGTTGTTTCTAGCAAATGGATTGTCTTTGGGGATGGCGTAATTGTTTCCATTTGCCTGATTGTCAACATCTATTCGCAGGATGCTGCCCAGCAAGGTACTCCGATTTTGTCCATTGCCATGAGGGTCACCACCCGAACCGCCATCGCCTACCGCTATATAGAGGTAGCCGTCAGGTCCAAAAGCCAGTTGCCCACCGTTATGATTATCATAAGGTTGAGCATAGGTAAGGATGACCTGCTCGCTGCTTGCATCCGCTTGATTCGGATTCTGTTGGGAAAGCTGAAATCGGGCAATTACCGTTCTTGAAGGATTGCTTGCGGTATAATTCACATAAAAATAACCATTGCTGGCATAATTTGGATGAAAGGCCAGCCCCAACAGTCCTTCCTCGCTGCCCCGGTCGTCCACGCGATCTTGAATATTCAAAAAGGTAGATTTATTGCTTGCTGCCTCATCATTCTGAAAGACGGTAATCGTACCCCCTTTCTCCACGATAAAAATGCGATTACTTTGATCACCTGCATTTTGCAGGTCCACCGGTTGATTAAATGACAGTTGGGGAAATGCTTTAACAACCTGATAAGCTATATCGGATGGTGGCGGAGCTTGTTCGTCGGAGTTATGGGTAGTAGAGCAACTTACCGGAGAAGTGAAAATAAGGATGGCTGTAATCAATAGTCTCATAATAGTAAATTCCCAAATGGTTTACGCTAAGTATCTAATTTATATGAAATTAGGATAATAAGGTTCCGGTCGTTTATCGTTTAGGTAGGTCTGGGATTTGCTGTATCTGATTTTCGCTATTATGACTGCAAGTCTGCAGACTTGCTATATCATTCATTTTAAAAAAGAAAAGATCTCCGAAATCTCCGACTTCGGAAAGAGAAGGCTACAGCGACTATGACTGATCGCTAATTTTTATTTATATCGTCGTGGGGTCGTTTCAGAGAATCGGGTAAATCTTCTTCCTTTCTTTCTTGTAATCGCTGGAGATATATTTTTCGTTTCGCAGCGCCTCTGCGAATCCCAAAAAAAGTACCAAGGAAGGCTGAAAAAATAACAGTGAGAACGAAGATAAGCTGCGCATCCCCAAGTTTTACATCTTTTGTATAAACCCAAAAAACAGTTGGAGCAAAAGTAAGGACTGCCATTAAATAACAAACCCATTGTTCCTCGGGAGCCTTGATAGTGTAACGACGACTAAAACCGAAATTCAAATTCAGAAAAACCAGTCCGAAGCCAATGAGGAACAAATAGCCTGCCATACCTTGCCAGGCTACGTATTGAATAAAATTATGAGAAATGACAATTAATAAGAGTCCCAGGACCACCGCCCCGGAGATAAAAGCAAATGAGCGCTGCCAGTTATCCATTCAGTTTATATTGCTTAATATTTTGAGAGTTGGAAAATACCAACAAATGTGAGGCTTCCCAATTAGTATTTGCTTGAAATGGGCTCGCTTTGCAGCCAATTTTCAGGATCTAGATTCTTATTATTCTCTCGGATGAGAAAAAAGAGGCTTTTACCTCGAGTGGAATTGCTATCTCCCGATAAGCCGATGATATCGCCCTGTTGTAGGATCTCGCTCTTGCTAACCATAATCTGGCTCAAATTGCCATAAGCTGTAAAAAAGCGACCGTGTTTTACGACAACTACATCCCCATAGCCCGGAATGGGTCGTATATCGATTACATAACCGGCTTTTACGGCATGAACTTTGGCACGGGCAGGGGTTACGATTTCGATACCCAAATTTTCAGTTACTGTTCCATAGACAGGATGCCGGCGGCGCCCGAAATGTTCAGAGATCGTATGGCTTTTTACGGGCCATGGGAGCTGTCCCTTGCTTTTTGCAAAGTCCTCTTCAATCTTGTCCAGCTTTTTAGAATTCATGAAAGCCTTGTCTTCTACCGGCTTGGAATATTTGGCAACCTCCTTGGCACGTTTAGCTGCATCCTCAATTTTTTTGGCGGCTTCCAGCTTCTTTTTTCGTTCTTCTTCAAGTTTTCTGATATGTTCTATCTGGGCTTTACGAATTTTCTCTTCTTTAAGAATAAGCTCCGACAGTGTATTGTTCAGTTTCTCTTTTTGTTGTTGAACTTCTTTTAACTTGTTGTGTATTTTATCCCGGTTTTTTCGAAGTAGTGCTACATTCTTCTTTTGTTGCTGTTTTTTGGCCGCCAGTTTCTTTTTCTGCTCTTTGATTTCACTAAGTACATCCTCATTTTTGGTTTTGGCATCCACAAGATCGGCTTTGGTCTGCTCGAGTTCTTTTTCAGCCTGTCGAATATTTTCGGCCTGTTTTTCGCGAAAGCTGTTAAACTTATCCAGATAGAAAGCCCGTACCAGCATTTTATTTATTGACGATGATGAAAAAATTAATGCCAGCTGAGAGGTACGTCCATGCTTATAAAGATAGCTGAGTGTTTTTTTATAATCCTCTATAAGTTGTTTGAGCTCAGCTTGTTTTTTGTGCAGCGAAGTTGTCGTGATTTCAATTTCATCTCTGATCTCTGATTGTTCCTTTTGCAATTTGGAAAGCTTGCGATCTCGAAGAGCAATCAGTTGTTTGAGGTCTTTGTATTTTTCATAAAGAGCCTCGTACTTTTTATCCGCTAGCTTGAGACGTTTTTCATAACTTTTTATTTGGCCATTCAGATCATCAATTTCGGCCCGGGTGTCTTTCTGCTTGGCGATGATTTGTTTTCGCATCTTCGTATAATCCTGCCCCTGCCCCAAAGCCGGATTGGTTATGACTGCCAGGCAAATGAGAAACGCTATGTAGGAAAATGATTTTCTCATTGATAGTAAACTGGAATATCGTCGGGAATATTGATTGTCAGCGAATCCAAATCGGGATTTAGCACCAAACCCGTAACTTGTAAAGATACCTTGGAGTTCTTCTCTGCCCCAAAGATACTAATTCTTCGGGGAAGCTTGAACCCCTGAATTGAGCCATATGCATCGTATTTGATTTTTGAATATGGTAGCCGGGAGTTTTCGGGCTCCTCTACTTCCTTAATTAAGTACGACTTTTTATCCACATAGACAGCAGTACCGGAAGCAAGTAACAGTTTATAGTTGACATTATTTTCATGAACAGAAGTTACATTTTTACTACTTACAGAATAGTTAAGAAGATCTAAAATATTCAGGGAAGCCAGTTGATTGATGCGATTGATATCTCCGCCTCGTACTGGTACTTTACGGGCGAATTTGTCAATCTTGTTATAGATTAGTAACGTATCGCCGTCTGTTAGTAATTGCCCCCCCTCCACACCAATGCTGTTACGAACGGTCACCAGGCTTCTTCTCCGGTTACTAGAGAATAAAACGGTCACACGATCGGTATGACCGGGTTCGCTTACAATAGCTCGTCCCTTTCCCTTAACAGATTGCAAGCTAGCTTGATAGTCAGGTAAGTTTCCAGTAATAGCAGAAGCTTCCACCGACGAAAGGGTGAGGTCGTTGGTATTAGTCGTCAACTCCTTCTGACTTGAGCAGGAGATAATCCCGATACATAAGATTAACAGAATGAAAGATCGCAATATTCGTAGATTATTCACTTATTCAGAAATCTTGCCTTTAAGATAGGTACGTGTAGAATCTTTTTGAAGTGCTTGGCGCCACCAGTATTTAGCCTTTTCGGTGTTCTGTAGTTTATTCATAACATCACCCATATGTTCCATGACTTCGGCACTGGCTTTGCCGGTATCCAGAGCCTGCTGAATATATTTTTGAGCCTTTTTAAATTTGCCCATTTGATAATAGACCCATCCCATGGTATCCAGGTACGAGGTATTCTTGGGATCGAGTTCTAGAGCATGTTGGGCCATTTTTTCAGCTTTTGGGAGGTTTCTTTTTTGCAGGGATAGATAATAGGCGTAATTGTTTAAAACACCTGGATTGTCAGGATTATACGTCAGTGCCTTGTCATAATTATCAAAAGCCTGATTCCATTTCTTAAGCGCAGCATAAGCACTGCCCAGCCCGGAATAGATGCTGGTTTTTAACGGTTTGCGAGCCGGCAGTGTAGAAGCTCCTTTGAAATTATCAATGGCTTTCTGATTTTGATTATTTGAAAGATAAGCACTGCCCAGAAAATAAAGGATGATAGGATCCTGTGGAATTTCCCTGCTAGCCTGCTGGCCTACGGTAATAGCCTCTTTGATCTTCCCTTTCACTAAAAGTAATTGCAACCTTTGATGCCAGGCCGAGTCGTTGGTGGGGACTAAGTCGTTTGTTTTCTTGAGCGCTTGAAGAGCCAAATCATTTTGGTTAGTCTGCGTAAAAAAATCGGCCGCCAGCGATTGGGCCCGACCAAAATTGGGTTCTGCTCTCATCAATCCTTCCATTACATAGCTGATCGCTTTACGAAGTTCGTCATTTTTCGGAGCCTCATTATATCTCGAATACAAGTACTGCCCGATACTCATTTTAGCATGCTGCGAAATGGTCGAATCAGAAACCATATCGCCCAGCATTGTTTTCATGCTATCCCATCTGGCCTCTTTGATGTAAATATCCGATAACATCGTTAATGTCTGTGTATCCTTACGGTTTATCTGGATAGCATTATTTAGTACTTTTTTAGCCTCTTGCAGGCGATCCATCTTAAGGTAGTATTTACTAAGCACTCTTAGGGTAGAAAGATTATTGGGATCCAGCTTACGGATTTCCTGTAGTTCCACAATGGCAGAATCCTGCATATCCAGATCGGCAAAATTCTTAAGTTTGTGTAAGTGAATACTTATGCTCGATCCTTCCAAGTGAAGCAGCCGGTTATATAGCTCATTCGCTTTATGCAAGTTGTTGTTATCGGTATAAGTCTGGGCAAGCTCATAAAGGATGTCGGTATCGCGCGGGTGAAATTTCAAGGCCTTCTTCAACGCTTCGATCGTATCATCACTTCTGCCATCCTGCCGATAGATTTCGGCCAATTTTAGATGGTACCATTTGTTTTGGGGAGCCAGTTTTGCGGCTTGTTTCCCGTAATATTCAGCATTGGTGAGATCATTAACTTGCAAATAAGTATCGGCAAGAGCATAGCTGATGCCGGGCTGTTCTGGCAATTTGGTATATGCTGTTTTAAGCAGATCCAGAGCCTTTTGATAATTTTCATTTTCAAAGGCAGCTAGCCCGTCAATATAAGCAGATTGGGCCTGAATAATCTCTCTGTTTTTGATGTCCTGATTTTGCTGTTGCGCAAGTACCGTTACTTGGGAGAGGATAACTAAAAAGCAGCCTTGCAATAGTAATATCGGGCTATGTAAAATTTTTTTTCTCATGTTTTCTCAAAGATAATGATAAAAGAATCCGGATAATAGAGCGCTTTGGAAAATGATTTTTTTAGGGGCTTTATACTTTTTGAAAAAGATCCTGAAATAAATGCAGGCAGACAATGTATGTTTAAGCTCCCCATATCATAACATGAACATTCGAGGAATTCATATCAACTGATCGCTTTTCGCCAGACATTTAACTGGGCAAAGGACTCTTTCATGCGCGCCCCATACCAACTGAACCATTCGCCGTCCACCAGCAATATTCTGGCAGCAGGACATACCTCTTCGGCCGCCGGGATATGTTTTTCTTTAAAGGGATAAGGTTCGCTGCTTAACAAGATCAAGTCTGGATTATAGGCCTTAAGCTCTTCAAGTTCGAATTTGGGATAACGGTTTTGCTCTCCGAAGACGTTAACCAGATCCCAGTGCTGCATAACGTCATGAATATAGGTATCATTGCCGACCGTCATCCATGGGTCTTTCCAAATCAAATAGGCGGTTCTCAGCTCCGGCTCAGAGGGGCGCTCATTAAGCTGATGCTGAATTTGATCGATGAGCTGATCGGCCTTTTCGGCTGCATCCAGCGTTTGGCCCAGTTCGTGGATAGTGATGAGCGCATCTTCGATGGTGGTTATCTCCGTAACATTAACTTCGAATTTGTCCATCAGGGCGTTTATATCCTGCGGACGGTTTTCTTCTTTATTTGCTATGATGTAATCGGGATCAGCGGCGTGTATTTTATCCAGCCGGGGATTTTTTGTGCCACCGATAATGGGAATATCTTCCACTTTATCTTTGGGATGCACGCAGAAGCGGGTTCGGCCCACGAGGTGGTCTTCCAGCCCCAAGTAGATCAACAGTTCTGTTAAACTTGGTACCAGACTTATAATACGTTTGTAATTAGTAGCCATAGAGTAAAATCAATACAATGTAGAGCGATTTGCCAAATCGCTCTATAAAAAATCATTTTTAAATCTCGTTTTGCAAAAAGTATAAGGCCACTCTTGCCAATGGGAAACAAGATCAGCTTTAACAGGATTATTTAGTACATATCTAATTGTTGATTCTAACTCATCCTGATTTCGAATTACACGATCATAACTTTCATGTTGCCAGAATTGCCCTTTAGGATCAAGCACTTGGTTAGCTTTGCGGGCTGTATATCTCTTTAAACTTTGTAATAATTTTGAAACAAGAATGTGTTTAGAATTGCCTTCATCAGATAATAATTTAAAAACCAAATGCACTTGATTAGGCATGATGCAATAGGAATATAAGTCATATTTTATGCCATCTCGATATTTTAAAGCTTATATGATAATTTGGGCGATATTAGCTTCTTTAAGCTAATGTGGACCATAAGTTCTACTTTCCAACAGCTCCTCATATTTTTGGAAAATCCTTCTGTCGATTTTTGATCGTATTTTTGGAACTTGAGATTCACCATATTGACTAAATTCTTGGTCCTTTAAAGATTTTATTTTTTGGACGGCTGTCTTTGGTAGAGAGCCAACTAACCGAAAGGTTATAAAATATTCGGCTTTCGGTGGCTGACAATGTGGTAAGTTTCTCTGATGAAAATACATTTCGGGAACTTTGTAGAGCGATTTGGCAAATCGCTCTACGTGGTTATGAGTTCCAAGTAGAATATATATTAGGAAACCAAGAGTCAAAAATTTTGAATGCAAACAAGTTGTTTGGCCTAAATTATTTAAAAACGATTGACAATTCCTTCGACCTGTCGGGCATAGCTGCCACCAAATAAATTTGTGTGTACCAACAGGGGATATAAATTGTAAATATCTTTACGGTTCGAAAATTCCGGTGCTAAAGGATATGCTTCCTCATAGGTCTCATAAAAAGTACCTGAAAATCCCCCGAACAAATGCGTAAAGGCCAGCTCAATTTCACGATGTCCATAATAGACCGCAGGGTCGTAAATCGTGGCTTTTCCTTTCTCATCGAAGAAATAATTGCCACCCCAAAGATCTCCGTGTAACAGGCTGGGTGGCTCATCCGGAAAAATATTGGGCAACTGCTTATACATTGATTCAAAATTAGATATTATCGCAGAACTTAATTTACCATCGTTGATTGCCATCTTTAGCTGGGGCTTCATCCGCTCCTGTATAAAAAAAATAACCCAGTATTTATGCCGCCGATTTGACTGTGGGAGCCGCCCGATATAGTTGTTATGATCCAGCCCAAATTTTTCTGCATGATGTTGGTGCAGATCCGCCAATGCCTTACCGAAAGAAGCCGCAGAATTTGGACGAGACCGGCCCTCGCGGATAAATTCCTGCACCAGGTAACCCGTGCCGTCTTTCGTTTCCCCGGTGGCAAATACTTCGGGAACCCACAAATCAGTCTCGGTCGATTTAAGCAAGTTCAGTCCCTTTTCTTCTTTCATAAACATATCCGGATCAGCCGTTCGGTTCCATTTCAGGAAACATTCTCTTCCATCGGTCAGCGTAATTTTAGCAGCTTGGTTGATACTTCCGCCAGATACGCGCTGTACAGTATCGACAGATGTGCCGAGCGATTGCTCAACCTGGGTTTTAACATTATCTGGAATCATGGTTAGTTCTCAATATTAGGTTCAAGTTCATCTAAAAGATTTTTGCAACTTCGTTTAATAATCTGAAACACATTTTCAAACCCTTCAGGGCCGCCATAATAAGGGTCGGGAACCTGCCCATCACCCGGCTGAGGGTCAAAATCTCGCATTAACCTAAGTTTATCTTCATGATCGCCCGAAGCCATTTGTTTAACATTATCAAGGTTTTCTTTATCCATAGCCAGGATTAAATCATAATAATCCAAATCGGACAGCTGAAACTGACGCGCCCGTGAATGAAGTGTGATGCCATGCTCTTGGGCAGTGCGCTGGCTTTTACTATTGGCGGGTTCTCCTATATGATACGCCGAAGTTCCGGCAGAATCGATCTCAAAGTAATTTCCTAGTTTGCGTTCATTAATTAAATGTTGAAAAACGCCTTCAGCCGTGGGACTTCTGCAGATATTTCCCAAGCATACAAAACAAATTTTGTAGTGGTTTTCCCGATTTATAGGTCGGGTAATGTTCACTTCCATATTTTTAATTCGTTAAAATTATATAAATATATTATTTAACATTGGCTAAGGATAAGATAATGACTCGCAATAGAAAAGCGTAAAAGAGAGGGAAAAATTCTAATTTGCAAGTTGTTGCTCCAATTCTTTTAATAGGGCGCTAACAAGGTAAATTTCGGCATATAATGTGAATTGATGAGCTAATACTTGTATCTTTGTGATCTTAATTAAAATTATGTACGAATAATTGGCTACTGTTAAATCGTAAAAAATCATATATTAGTAGCTTTACAAAAAGCCAAATGAGAAGGTACGAAGGCCTTTATGAGTAAACAGTTTGACGAAGTAAAACAATTAAATTTTTCAAAGTTAGAAGTTGAAACCCTTAAGTGGTGGAAAGAACACGAGATTTTTGAAAAAAGTATTTCCACCCGCGAAGAGGGCATTCCCTTTACTTTTTATGAAGGACCTCCAACGGCTAACGGGAAACCGGGTATTCATCATGTACTGGCCCGAACGGTTAAAGATATGTTTTGCCGGTACAAAACCCTGAAGGGTTTTCGGGTAGAACGGAAAGCCGGCTGGGATACACATGGTCTTCCTGTTGAAATCGAGGTAGAAAAAGAATTGGGTCTTGAAGGCCGCGAGCAGGTTGAGGAGTACGGCGTAGCAGAATATAATAAGCACTGTCGTGAAAGCGTGCTCCAATACAAGGATCTTTGGGATAAGCTGACCGATCGCATGGCATATTGGGTTGATCTCGACGATCCGTATGTCACCTTTGAGAATGACTATATAGAATCGGTATGGTGGGCCTTTAAAACGCTCTATGAAAAGGGACTTGTGTACAAGGGATATAAGATCCAGTGGTATTCTCCGGGCAGTAGTACGGTACTTTCCTCCCACGAAGTGAGCTTGGGTTATGAGGAGGTGCAGGATCCTTCCATTTATGTGAAATTTAAAGTGGAAATGGCCGATAATGTTTATTTCCTGGCCTGGACAACTACCCCCTGGACGATTGTCTCCAATATGGCGTTGGCAGTAAATCCCAATCTGGATTATGCCAAGATTGAGCTCTCGGAAGGAGACCGCACCGAGTATTATATCATGGCCAAAGATTGCATTGAAGAGGTTATTGATCACGAATATAAAATTGTAGAAGAATATAAAGGAGAAGACCTGATCGGTTGGACTTATGATCCGGTTTTTGATTATGCGCTGGAAGAATATGATAAGGACGATGCCTGGCGCGTCGTACCGGCGGATTACGTGACTACCGAGGAAGGTACCGGCGTAGTACATACGGCTCCCGCTTTTGGCGCCGATGACTATGATACCTGCCAAAAGGCCGATATCCCGATGTTTAATCCCATCGATCAGGATGGAAAATTTACTGAGAAAGTACCTGACTTTGAAGGACAATGGTTTAAGGACGCCGATAAAGGTATTGCGCGTGCTATCAAGGATAAATACCTGATGTATAAGCACGAAACCTACGTGCACAATTATCCTTTCGATTGGAGAAAGGGTACACCCTTGATGTCTTACCCGGTAGAGTCGTGGTTTATCCGCACGACCGACGTTAAGGACAAGATGGTAGCGTTCAACAAGAAGATTAACTGGAAACCCCCAAGCACCGGTAGCGGGCGGTTTGGTACCTGGCTCGAAAATAACGTGGATTGGGCTATTTCTCGTCAACGTTACTGGGGATCGCCGATCCCGCTTTGGGTGAGCGATAAAAACCCCGATCACGTAGAAGTAGTTGGCAGTATCGAAGAACTAAAAAAGAAGGCTGGCTTGCCTGATGATGAGGAGATCGACTTGCATCGCCCTTATATAGATGAGATTACATGGGAAGGCCCGGATGGCGGAACAATGCGTCGCATTCCTGATTTAATGGATGTTTGGTTTGATTCCGGCTCCATGCCTTTTGCACAATGGCATTACCCCTTTGAAAACAAAGATAAATTTAAGAAAAACTTCCCGGCCGATTTTATTGCTGAGGGTGTAGATCAGACGCGCGGTTGGTTTTATACTTTGCATGCGCTGGGTACTATGCTTTTCGACCAGCCGGCTTATAAAAATGTAGTTTCCAACGGACTGGTACTCGATGAGAATGGCAATAAGATGAGTAAGTCCAAGGGTAATGCCGTGGAGCCGTTTGAGGTTATCCAGGAATATGGCGCCGATACTGTGCGCTGGTATATGATGAGTAACTCATCGCCCTGGGAAAATCTTAAATTTAGTGAACATGGCCTGCAGGAAACGCAGCGGAAATTTTTTAATACGATCGTAAATACCTATTCTTTCTTTGCAATGTATGCCAATATCGATGGTTTTACCTATACCGGTACGCCTATCCCCGTAGGTGATCGCCTGGAAATGGATCGTTGGGTTATATCGCGTTTGAATACTACGGTAAAATTAGTCGATGAACACCTTGATGATTATGAGCCGACCAAGGCCGCACGTGCTGTAGAGAATTTTGTGGATGAGTTAAGCAACTGGTACGTGCGTCGTAATCGCCGCCGATTTTGGAAAGAAGGAAAAAGCCTTGATAAGACAGCCGCTTATCAAACGTTGTATGAATGTTTGGTAGATTTGGCTAAATTGATTAGTCCCATTGCCCCGTTCTTGGGGGAATGGCTGTATCAGCGGCTTAACCAAGTGACACAGGCGGATGAAGAGTCTGTGCATATTTCGTTCTATCCGACGGTGGAAGAGACGGCTATCGATAAACAATTGGAGCACCGCATGAAGTTAGCTCGACAAATTTCGTCGATGGTGCTTAGTCTTAGGAATAAAATTGAGATCAACGTTCGCCAGCCGCTATCGCGGGTTATTCTGCCCATTGAGGATCAGGAAGAACGACAAGCAATAGAATCAGTTAAAGAGATTATTTTGGATGAAGTAAACGTTAAAGAGATCCAATTTGTGGACGATGATTCTGGTATCGTCCGCAAGTCGGCAAAACCCAATTACCCGATCTTGGGTAAAAAATTAGGCTCCAAGATGAAGCCGGTAGCTTCAAAAGTACAGGAGCTGACGACTGAGGAGATTACAGAATATGAAAAATCTGGCTCAATTGAATTTGATCTTGGAGATCAGGGCATTGTAAAATTGGGCAGTGAAGGTCTTGAAATTACACGTACCGGACTTGAAGGCTGGTCTGTTGAAACCGAAAACGGGTTAAGCGTGGCCTTGGATACTGAATTAAGCCCCGAGCTCGTTAACGAAGGCTTGGCACGTGAATTTGTTAACCGTATTCAGAATATGCGTAAAGAAGCAGACTTTGATGTAGTGGACAGGATTACGATTGGCTTTGAAGGGCCGGAAAAACTAGAAGAGGCTGTTGAATTTATGGAAGATTATATCAAGAGCGAGACGTTGGCTGAAGAAATTTCGCCCCATGAACTGGAAGTTTCGGATTTTGTTAAGAGTTGGGAAATTGGTGACGGCGAATCTACCATTTCCATCAGAAGAAACCCTAACTAAGAAGTGAGTGCATTATGGCATCTGCAAACAAAGAAAATACCAAAGAAAAAGATCGCGTTTCCCCGTATTCAGATGAAGAACTGGAGTATTTCCGGGAGATCATCTTAAAAAAGCGAAAAGAAGCTGAAAAAGAGCTCAAATCGCTTCAAAATTCCCTGCGCGATAGTATGGAAAATGCTAACGACGAGTCCGCCTATTCTTTTCATATGGCTGATGCGGGAACAGATGCGCAGGAACGCGAAAAAACGTATATGCTTTTTAATCGGACTAAAAAGTTCGTTCGTTACCTCGATGAAGCGTTAAAGCGAATAGACAATAAAACATATGGCGTATGCAAAGTGACCGGCAAGAAGATCTCTAAAGGACGTCTCGAAGCCGTACCTCATACACAGTTGAGCATCGAAGCCAAGCTAAAACGACGATAAATCAATTTTCCTGTAATACAGTTACCGTTTGGATAATAAAAAACTAACTGCACTCGCTGTTCCGGCCACTATTGTGGTTATTCTGGATCAGCTCACCAAATATTGGATCCGTCTTAATCCGAGTTGGCAGAATTTCGAGATCATCCCGGGTTGGCTGGCATTTCATTATACCGAAAATCCGGGAATGGCTTTAGGGATGCGATGGGCTTCAACCGAGGTTATTAGTTTCATTGCTATTGTAGCTACGCTGGGAATTCTTTCTTATGTCTTGTACAATCACGAGGATGCGACTAAGGGCTATTTGGTCTGTATGGGATTGGTACTCGGAGGAGCGTTTGGCAATATCATTGATCGTGTTTTTATGGCACGGCTGGAATCTTACGGGGGAATTTTTCAGGGACATGTAGTTGATTTTATTCATTTTACACTCACAATTAATGGGTATCCCGTTTTTCCGTACATCTTTAATGTTGCCGATATTGCTATTAGTACAGCGATAATTTCAATGTTGCTTTTCCACAAAAAAATAATGCCGGTTAAAAATTTACAGGATGGAGAAGAGGAAAAAGACAAAGAAAATGATTTTTCATCCCCGGATACCATCGAGACCGAGATGGAGTTCCCATCAGATAATGAAGGCAAGCAAATTTCGGAATAAATATCTCACGGCTGACTAAAGCATTTCAACCAGTCTATCTGTGATTCTTGAAACGGAAAGCAGGTGTTTAAAAGACAGGCTCTAGTTTATGAATCAGAGGACTTTGCAAAACCGTGCTTTTGTCCAAATTCTGCATTTTCGTAATTTAACGTGAATTCGAGATAAGAATTTAATACACAATAGACCAAATGTGCTTTTAGAAGAGAGTAATAAGTCATCCCCCTGGCCCCCTTCGGTTTGCACGACTTGCCCGAGTTGTTGAATATGGTCACAAGGGGGATTTTTAGGGAAAGGAGCCTAATCCGGCATTAGAAGACCTGCCGCCGCCCGAAGAGCGGTGAGTGAGCAATTCATACCGGCTGGATCTCTGATGAAGGCACCCAAATTGAAGGACCATTGAATTGGCTCCGACAACTCTGTCGGGGGGTCGGAGCCGATTCGGGATTCGTCGCCGGCGATTTTTTGGATCCCAGCTTGCTGGTCCCGAAAGGTACTGTGTTAAAAATCAAATTAATATGGTATGTTTTAGTTTAAAGACCATCCTCAGGCAGCCGCTTGGGATGGATCTACGGTAGCCTCCTCCGAATGCGTTCGAGAGGGGGCTACATTATTATGATGGGCTTGCAGGCGACGGATGTGTTGGGGATCAAAGGCCTGCTGCTTGTTCCACAAAACGTACATGTAGCGGAGCAGCTTTTTCTGGACGGCCACGTGGGCTTTCATGTTAACCTGGTTATCGTGTTTGGCCCGTAAGCGTTGGTAGAACTCCCATAGGGGGCCCGCCCCGCTTCGGATGGCGGTAGAGGCTGGCATGTACATGGCCCGGCGGATATATTTGGAGCCCTGTTTGGAGATTTTGGGTTGGCCGACCCATGTTCCCGACTCACGGATTTTCACATCATAGCCACTGTAGCTGATGAGTTGGCTGATGCTCTGGAAGCGTTCAAAACCGGCCGTCTCGGCCAGCACCACAGCGATGGTCAACAGGCCCACGCCGGGAATGGTTCGGAGGTAGTCGACCATCTCGGCCACCTTCTCGCGAGCCCTCAACGCCTTACAGATGCGCCGGTAGAGGGCATCGATTTGTTGGGTCAGTGCCTGGATGCAATACTCGAGGGCCTGGATCGCCTTTTTGGCCTCCACACCGCTGTGGCGAAGCGCGTGGAGCCGGTTGCGCAGGGCTGTGCGCTCGTCCATCAGTTCGGTCCGGGTGCGGGTCATCGCCCGCAGGCGGCGCCAGAACGGGTCAATGCCGCCCCAAGCGGAGAGTTTGCGTTCGGCGCCCATCAGGGCCAGCCCGTAGGCATCGATCTTGTCGGTCTTGCTGCGCAGCCCGCGAGATTTGATATATTTTTTGGAGGTGCTGGGCAGCACGACCGCCAGATGGACCTGCCGGTGGTGCTCGTGGATATACAGGGCCAGCGCCTCATAATACACCCCGGTGGCTTCCATGGTCACCCGAAGCGGGGCCGGGTCGTCGGTGTGGCGGGCGACCCACCGCATGCAGGCTTTAAACCCGGAAGGGGTATTGGCAAAGCTTTTGCGGGCCAGCACCTGGTGGGTTTGTTCGCTGAGGTTATAACGCTGCAGACAGGCGGTAAACTCTTGTTTGGAGATGTCGGTTCCGAGACTGTAAATCATGGGTTTAATTTTTTTTGGTTTCGTGTCAATGATCATACTGGCCGGATTCCTGACGCGTAAGCATGGCTCATGAATGGTAGATATCGCCCCCGGCGCCCCAGCAGCGATTCTGTAGGTACTGTTGAGCTTTAACGGCAGGAAAACCGGCCTGGATGTGCCTTTCGGTGTACATCTATGACGACGGCCGTCGCCATAGTGTTTGCTTTCGCGGGAGAGTTTCCAGGCCGGCTCCATACCAGGTGTGTTGATACTAAAAAATAGAATTTTTTTGCTTTCCCGGCTGCGGGAAAACAAGAAGTGATAAAGTTATACTCACTAATTGCATTGTCAATTAAACATATGAGCTATCGGGATTTGATCGTTCAAAAATAGTGACAGATTCAAGCTCTGTATGATAATAAGTGTAAATCGTCAGTATCGGTTAGCTGGCTCAAAAGTTATGTCGAACTCACGTTAATTTAAAAATCCTCACGTATTGTTAATACGCTGCGGTTTTGAAATCACTCAGGCTTTGACTTTGACCGAAATCCCTGGTTTTTCAAAGCCCTCGAATCACATATCAGAGACCTTTGCAAAACCCATAAATCCACTGTTATAAGGGAGTTGAACTCCCGTTTTTATGGTTGAAAACGTCGGTGGTACAACCACCTCCGAACAAAGCAGGAGGTTTTTCAAGACCCTCATATCAATGAAAGATCAATCTTCGTCTTTAATGATACTGTCTAAGAACTTGGGACTATGGGGATCAATCTCTTCAAGTTTTAGCTCATGGCCCATCTTATCACGCTTCGTCTTCAGGTAGCGAACGTTTTCTGGATAAGCACCCACTTCGATAGGCACGCGTTCAACCATCTCCAGTCCAAAGCTCTTAAGTCCCACCCGTTTAACCGGATTGTTGGTCATCAGTCGCATCTTGGATACGCCCAGCGACCGCAAAATTTGAGCACCCACGCCATAGTCCCTATGATCAGGCTTAAAGCCCAAAGCTTCATTTGCTTCTACCGTATCCAAACCTTCTTCCTGGAGTTTGTAGGCTTTCAGCTTATTAACCAGACCGATGCCGCGACCTTCCTGATTCATATAAAGTACAATGCCCTTGCCTTCTTCCTCTACTTGCAACAAGGCTTGGTGGAGCTGTTCTCCGCAGTCACAGCGTTTGGACCCAAAAATATCTCCTGTCATACAAGAGGAATGCACCCGTACAAGTACAGGCTCATCCTCTTTCCATTCGCCTTTACATAGCGCCAGGTGATGATCGCCAGTCAGGCGTTCCTCAAAAGCATGCAGGGTAAAATCGCCATAAATGGTAGGCAAATTCACATCCACAATCTTGCGTACTAACGACTCATTATGCATGCGATAAGCGATCAGGTCTTTGATACTGATCAGCTTCATATCAAATTCTTCGGCCAGCTCAACCAGATCATGAAGGCGGGCCATTGCTCCATTATCTTTCATGATCTCGCAGATAATACCGGCTGGTTTTAAGCCTGCCATACGAGCCAAATCGATAGCCGCTTCGGTATGGCCGGCTCTGCGAAGTACCCCGCCATTTGTCCCAATAAGAGGAAAAACATGTCCGGGTCGCCGAAAGTCGTCAGGTTGGGCACTATCCTTAATCATCTCCCGGATAGTATTTGAGCGGTCGGCAGCCGAGATGCCCGTAGTCGTCAGTTCCTTATGGTCAACCGAAACCGTAAACGCCGCTTCATCAGGATCCGCTCCCTCGCTAACCATATAATCGAGATTGAGGGCATATGCTTTTTGACGTGTGATTGGCACACAAATAAGTCCGCGGCCATATTTTGCCATCAGGTTAATTGCCTCGGGAGAAACTTTCTCCGCAGCCATCACAAAGTCGCCTTCATTTTCGCGATCTTCATCATCGGCTACAATTACAATGCGACCTTGTTTAATATCTTCGATAGCAGCTTCTATGCTATCGAACTCAATCTCGGCGGACATAATATTACTTCAAACTTATTAATCTTGATTCGGATTCACATCCGTGATGGAACTCTTTTTAAAGCGGGCTTTTACTCCGTTATCGATTTCAGCTAATACTGTGTCTTCATCAACAGTTGTAACACGGGCAATCATTCCCCCACTCGTGACGATTTTATCACCCTTTTCCAAGTCATTAACCATCTTTTTAATTTCTTTTTGTCGCTGACTTTGAGGACGGATAATGAAAAAGTAGAAAATCAGGAAGATAGCTCCCAGAAAAATTAGGTTAATCCATCCTCCGCCCCCTTCAGGAGATCCCATCAATAAAAGTGCTGTATTAAACATGAAATAATTTTTTAAAGTTACATACTAACATTTTAAAATAGCTCCATAAGATACCATTTTTGCAGCCTTGCTCCAATTGTTACGATATAGAGAAATCTAATTTCCTACAAGCTGTTTTCAATAAATATATGTAGGGATTCATGGCCATAAATCCCTACACCTAGCAGTAAAGCAGTTGCACCCTTGAATTGAGGGCTACATTTCGAATTCACGAACATACAGAGATTGATCAAAAGAACGGTTTTGCAGAGACCTCTAAGAAAATATGATTGTGCTTCAGTTAATCAATCCCGGTGAAACTTTTTGCCCGTTTTAGCATGCTCTTTCAGGATATCAGCCGGTTTAAAACGGGGGCCATGTTCCTGTTCGAATGTGCCAAGTCGCTCGACAATAGTATCGGCCCCTGCATAATCAGCATAGCGGAATGGACCGCCCAGGAAAGGAGGAAAGCCAAGTCCAAGCACTGCTCCCAGGTTTCCATCTGTGGGATTACGGAGAATCTCCTCCTGCAGGCACCAAGCCGCTTCGTTGACCATCGTCAGTACCATGCGCTGCTGAACCGTATCCTTATCCATGGATTGTTTCCCAGCCCCTTTAAAGAATTTGTAAATCTCCGGGTTTGGTTCCGTTTTCTTGGTTTCAGAGCCTTTCTCTTCGTATTTATAGAATCCTTTCTTATTCTTTCGTCCCTTATAGCCCTCTTCAAAAAGTTCGGTTGGTTTTGTACTGGGATGAACCCCGCGTTCCGCAAAAAGGTCGCTTAGTACTTCGGTAATATGTGCTGCTACATCAATGCCCACCTCGTCAAACAGGGCCGCCGGCCCGACCGGGAAACCAAATTGTTTCATATACTTGTCCAGCTGCTCAATAGCGATACCCTCTTCCAGTAGCATCAGGGCTTCATTCATAAAAGGAGCCAGGATGCGGGTGGTATAAAAGCCGGGCCCGTCATTGACCACAATTACATGCTTCCCCTGCTGTATGCCTACCTCACGAGCGGTAGCTGCGACCCAATCAGCTGTTTGATTGGTCGTGATGACTTCCATCAGTGGCATTTTGGGTACGGGTGAAAAATAGTGCATGCCAACCACCTGCTCGGGACGTTTAGAAACTTCGGCAATTTTATGAATGGGTAAAGAGGATGTGTTAGATGCGAAAATGCAATTTTCCGAGATGACACCCTCAACTTCTTTGAGAATGCTTCGCTTGAGATCCAGATCCTCAAAAACGGCCTCGATCACCAGGTCCACATTTCCAAACCCCTCATAGCTATCAGTTGCCGTCACCAGGCTGGATATACGATCCCTCTCAAACGAAGGAATGATATGTTTGGAGTGTTTCTTTTCGAGGTTCTTCCAGATGTTTTTCTTGCCCTGGCTGGCCTGTTCAGCAGTTTGATCTTTAAGGAGCACCCGGTATTCATTGTTGACACTCACATCCGCAATACCAGAGCCCATGAGCCCTGCGCCGAGCACGCCAATCTTTTCGACCTCTGCCGCCTGATCTTTTTGGGGATTTTTTTTCGCGCCCTGCATCGCAAAGAAGAGATTAACCATCGCTTTGGATTCCGGAGTAGCCGCTAGTTCACCAAAGCTAATAGATTCGAGTTCCAATCCGGCGCGCATACCCTTTTCATACCCTTCTTCTACACAGTCAATAATTTTAAAAGGGGCAGGGTAGTTACCTTTGGTATTCGACCGGGCACGCTTTCTGGCCTGAGAGTAGATGATCTTGCGTAAAGGTCCCAGCCCTTCCATCAGTTGATGAAGCAGGCCCCGCTTATCTTTGCGCTCAAATTTGCCTTGGTTGAGTTTGTGAACCGCCGATTTTGCTGCTGTAAGAATGGCATCCTTATGAGTAAGTTCATCCACCAGTCCCATCTTGTAGGCCTTGCGCGGGTAGATATTTTTGCCCGTAAGCAGATAGGTGAGCGCATTCTGGATTCCAATCAATCTCGGCAGCCGCTGAGTACCGCCGCCACCGGGCAATAGTCCCAGTTGCACCTCAGGTTGCCCCAAAACTGTTTTTGAATGCTCGGATGCCACGCGATATTTGCAGGCCATCGCCACCTCAAGTCCGCCTCCCAGGCATGAGCCATGGATCGCTGCGACAATCGGTTTGGGATAGGTTTCCAGCTTTAGCAGCAGCTGGTTGCCTCTTCGACTCAAATCCTCAATTTCGTCCGGCGCTTTTTTATTCTTTAGCATGTCGATGTCAGCTCCGGCAATGAAGTTATTTTCTTTGCCACTGATAATCACAATGCCTTTTATATGCTCTGATGCGGTATCTTCAAGAAGATCCTGGAATTCAGCGATCAGCTCTTCATTTAGCTTGTTAACTTTTTCCCCGGCTTGATCAAGGGTAACTACCAGGATATCGTCATCTTTTTGTGTTGATAAATAGCTCATAGTATGTAAAATAATTTCGTTATTGAATAAGGATTAGATCCTGGTCTGAAATGATCTACGCAAGCTATTCTTCGAAACGTTCCAGGATCATTGCGTGACCTTGTCCGCCCGCCGCGCATGCCGCAACGAGGGCCAGGTTGCCATCTTCGTGGTAAAGCCGATCCGCCGCTGTAGTAACCAGTCGCGTTCCGGTAGCTCCAAAAGGATGGCCCAGCGAAAGCGAGCCTCCCCAAAGGTTAAACTTGTCCATCGGGATTTCTCCAACCTTGTGATCTTGGTCCAGGTATTCCTTCGCAAAAGTATCCGAATTTAGAGCCTTTAGCACTGTAAGGATTTGTCCTGCAAAGGCTTCATGAAATTCGAATACGTCAATATCCGAGAGCTGCAGCCCCATCATATCCAGCACTTTAGGCGTAGCATAAGCGGGACCAAGCAGCAGTTGTTCTTTGGGATCCTGGGCAACATAAGTGTAGGCCCGTAGGTACGCCTTGGGCTTGAGCCCAAGCTTCAGGGCTGTTTCTTTTTCCATGATAAGCGAAGCCGACGCTCCATCAGTAAGAAACGAGGAGTTCCCGGCCGTGACCGTACCGTGTGGTTTGATAAAAGCCGGACTCAGCTTGGCCAGTTTTTCCATCGAAGTATCCTCACGGAAGCCATTGTCGGTTTCTATAACATCAAAATCCGGTGGAATGGAGGCCGGAATAAGCTGATCGTCAAGCAGTCCGTCCCGCGTAGCCTTGGCCGCCAGTTGATGCGAGCGCAGCGCATATTCGTCCTGTTCCTTACGGCTGATACCAAAGTGAGCTGCCATCCGGTCGCAGCTTTCACCCATTGTTTCACCCGTAGAGAACTCAGAAATCGAAGGGATCTCAGGCAGCAAATCAGAGAATTTC
>Ga0209918_1000513_pt1 | contig 25170 bp, 24 predicted proteins | sample SalPonD_shore_MG_FD_185712 | JGI IMG/M metagenome (GOLD analysis project Ga0209918, IMG submission 185712) | Salt pond soil microbial communities from South San Francisco under conditions of wetland restoration - Salt Pond MetaG... | ecosystem: Environmental > Aquatic > Marine > Intertidal zone... | reverse complement strand
GGTGTGCGACGGGGTCGAGGAGGTGAGGAAGAAGGTCCGCGAGGTCCTCCGCGCCGGCGCGGACCGGATCAAGGTGTGCTCGACGGGCGGCGTCATGAGCCCCACCGACCATCCCGACTTCACCCAGTTCACGCAGGAGGAGCTGGAGGTGATGGTGCAGGAGGGGAGCTTCCGGGGAGGCGTCTCCGTGATGGCCCACGCTCAGGGGAGCGAGGGGATCAAGAACGCCGTGCGGGCCGGGGTCCGCTCCATCGAGCACGGCATCCGCCTGGACGAGGAAGCGATCGACCTCATGCTCGAGCGCGGCGCGTGGCTGGTCCCGACCCTGGTCGCCCCGCTCGGGGCGCTCGAGGCGGCCGAGGAGAAGGGCACCGTCCCCGAGTGGGCCGTCCGAAAGTCGCGCGAGGTGGTCGACTCGCACCGGGAGAGCATCGCCCGGGCCCACGAGGCCGGCGTGCGCATGGCCATGGGGACCGACGCCGGCGTGTGCCCACACGGTACCAACCTCCGGGAGGTCGGGCTCATGGTGGAGCTCGCCGGGCTCTCGCCCATGGAGGCCCTGGTGGCCGCGACGGGGGACGCCGCCCGCTGCCTGGGCCTCGAGGACGAGATCGGGACGCTGGAGGCGGGGAAGCGAGCCGACGTGGTCGTGACGAGCGTGGATCCGCTCTCCGACCCGGCGGGCCTCGCCGACCCGGACCGCATCGCGCTCGTGCTGAAGGACGGGCGGGCGGTGAAGGACCGGCTGGAGGCGACCGTCCCGGCTTGACGGGCCGTAGGCCGGCCCGGAAGAGAGCCGCGGCCGGACCTAGCCCGCGCCCAGCGCCTCCTCGAGCGCCCGGAGCGCGGCCGGGACGTCGTCCAGGCCGGGGAGGATGGCCGCGGCGGCCGAGAGGTCGAACGGCCCGTTCCAGGCGTGGCGCACGGCCACGACCGGAAGCCCGGCGGCGCGGCCCGCGACGACCCCGGTGGGGGTGTCCTCGAGCACCACGGCCGACCCGGGCTCGAGCCCCAGTGCCTCGAGGGCCAGGAGATAGGGCTCGGGGTGGGGCTTCTCGCGCTCGACGTCCTCGGCGGCGACCACGGCGCCGAAGGCCCCCACGAGGCCCGTCTGCTCGAGCACGGCCTCGACCATCCAGCGCAGGCTCGAGGAGACGAGGGCGAGCCGCCAGCCGTCCCCGCCCAGACGCTCGACGAGCGCCCTCGCGCCGGGCGCGAGCGACAGGTCGGTGGAGAGGAGGTCGGCGTACGTCTCGCGGAAGCGCGCGTGGTACTCGGGGACGTCGACGCGGCCGGCCAGGCCCGCCTCGACCAGGTAGAGGCGCTCCACCTCGTCCTGCGGCTTCCCCATCATGGAGTGGTAGAAGGCGGGCTCGATGTCCCCGGCGACGCCGAAGGCACGGAGGGCGCGGCGGTGCGCCTCCTCCTTGAGGCCCTCGGTGGCCACGAGGACCCCGTCCATGTCGAAGAGGACGCCGCGGTCGGAGCGCGCGGCGGACTCCGGGTCGGAGGGCCGGTCGGCCACCGGCTCAGCCCGCAGCGGCGGCCTCCCGCGACAGGGTCCGCCGGCCCGCGCCGCCGGCCTCCGGGCTCGAGCTCTCCTCATCCCGCGGCCAGCGGGCCGCGTAGCTGGCCCCTCGGAGCCAGTGCTGCTCCAGGATCCGGCCCGCCTCCTCGAGCTCGCCGCGGGCCAGCGCGTCCCGGATCGCCCGGTGCTCGGCCAGGGCCCCGGCCTGGTCGGCCTCGTCCTCGAGGAAGGCGCGCTCGTAGCGGGCCGCCCGGTTCTCGAGCCGCTCGATCTCCTCGGCGTACACGGCGCCGATGGCGGCCCGCGGGAGGAGCTCGGCGTGCCACGCCCGGTCCAGCTCGAGGCGGTCGGCGGCGTCGTCGGCGGCCTGGCGCTCCCGGTCCAGCACGGCCAGGCGCTCGAGCACCTCGTCGGAGGGGACCCCGACGCGCTGCAGGGCACGCCGCTCGACCAGGCCAAGGAGCCCGTACAGGTCCTCGCCCTCGTCGCGGGTGAGGTGGGCCACGTAGTAGCCCTCGTTGGGGCGGACCGAGACGAGTCCCTCGACGGCCAGCAGGAGGAGGGCCTCCCGCACGGGGGTCCGGCTCGAGCCCAGGCGGTCGCCGATCTCGCGCTCGTTCAGGTCTTCGCCCGGCGGGATCTCACCGACGACCAGCCACTCGCGGAGGATGTCACGGATCTGCTCGCGCAGCGGCGTCCGCTGCAGCCGGATCGCCGGCCGCGCGCCACGACCGGCCCCGTCACCGCCGCCGTCCCCGCGGGCACGCCCGTGGCCGTCGGCGCGCCCGTTGCCCTCGTCCCGCCCGTTCCCGTTCCCGTCGCCCCCCGCAGGGGCGCTCCGCAGTGTGAATCCCATCCTCCAGCGTCCCTTCCGGCTCTCGTCTCCGTGATCCTCGATCGTCGCCTCGAACCAGCGGTGGTGAGACACACGCACCCGCCGGAGGGTTGCCCACGGTGATGGCCGCCGTCAAGCCCGTGATTACCGCCGTCAAGCCCGTGATTACCGCGGTCAGCCCGGGGTCAGTCGGAGGTTCCGTCCTCCTCGAACCACTCGAGAACGGCGTCGGCGCCCCACGCCCAGTGGTCCGAGAGGCGGCGGCCGGCCTTCTCGAGGTCCTCTTCTTTCAGGGCCTCGAGGATGCCCTCGTGCTGGTCCACGCCCTTTCGGGCCACCTCGGTGTCCTTGAGGATCGCGAACTCGTAGCGGAAGACCCGGTTCTTGAGGCGGTCGAGCTCGCTCCGGTACACGTCCCCCACCCGGTCGGCGGGGAGCAGGGTGCGGTGCCACGCCCGGTCGGCTTCGACGCGGGCGGCGGCGTCGTCGCTCTCGCGGCGCTGCCGGTCCAGCTCCCGGAGCCGGTCGAGGTCCTCCTCCGGGGGGATCCCGCCACGCACGAGCGAGCGTCGCTCCAGGAGGCTGAGCGCGTCGTAGAGCTGCTCCGCCTCCGCGGGCTCGAGCGGAGGCACGTAGTAGCCGCCCTGCGGGTGCATGGCGACCAGGCCCTCGATGGCCAGCAGCAGCAGCGCTTCCCGGACGGGGGTGCGGCTGGCGCCCAGCTGCTCCCCCAGGTCCCGGTCGGTGAGCTCCTGGCCCGGCTCCAGCTCCCCCGAGATGAGCCAATCGCGCACGATGACGCGGATCTGCTCGCGCAGGGGGGTCCGCTCGAGAGGGCGGCGGGTGTCGGACGTCCCGTCGTCGGCTGTCACGGCGACCCGTTCCTCCGGCATGGTGGCAAGGGTTGGGATGCGGCATACCGCCCTTGCAGGGACCGGGCCACGGGGTCGATCCGGCGGCCCCCGGCCGGGGCGGCGCGCCGGGCGGGGGCCGCCGTCCGGCCGGCGTCGCCCCTCAGATCACGGCGGAGCCGCCGTCCCGGGACACGGAGGGATGCAGGACCACGTGCGCCAGGCCTCCCAGCCAGTGGCGCTCCAGCAGGCGGGCCGCCACGGCCACCCGGTAGTCGACCAGGGCGTCCACGATGCCGCGGTGCTCCTCGACGGCCCCGAGGACGTACGGTCCGTCCGCCAGACAGGTCATCTCGTAGCGGGCCGCTCGCCGCTGCAGCCGGTCGATCTCCCGCCGGGCCACGGGGCCGATGCGCCGGGCCGGGAGCAGGATCTCGTGCCAGCGTCTCTCGAGCGAGAGGCGGGTCGCCGCGTCGGGGGCGTCGATCCGCGCCGCGTCCAGCTCCTCGAGCCGGGCCAGGACCAGGGCCGGCGGTCGTCCGGCCCGCAGGAGGGAACGGCGCTCGATCTGGCCGAGGATCCGGAAGAGGTCCTCGGCCTCCTGGCGGCTCGTGGGCGCGGCCCGGAATCCGCCGTGCGGCCGGGGGGCGACGAGCCCGTCGCCGGCCAGGAGGAGGAGCGCCTCGCGCACGGGCGTCCGGCTGGAATCCAGGCGGCGGGCCAGGTCGCGCTCGTCCAGCGGCTCGCCGGGGGCGAGCGTTCCGTCGTCGATCCAGCTCCTGAGGGCGGTCCGGACGCGCGCCCGGACCGGCGCGTGACGGGGGCTCCTGAATGCCAGCGGTCCCTCCCTTCGTCGATTCGAGACCTTGGACAGGCGCGCGGCCCGGCAGGGTTGCCCGGAGACGAGGCCGCCCTACCTTCGCCACAATGAGCGAGGACCTCTCCTTCCGCCGGAACATCGGCCTGTTCGGCGCGGTGATGATCGGGATCGGGGCCATGATGGGTCCCGGGATCTTCGCCCTGCCGGGCGAGGTCGCCAAGCTGGTCGGCCCGGTCGGGATCGGGGTGTACGCGGTCACGGGGCTCGTCACACTCCTCACGGCGCTCAGCTACAGTGAGCTCGGAGCCGCCATCCCTCTGGCCGGCGGCGGCTACTCCTTCACCAGCAGAACGCTGCCGCGGCCGCTGGCGTTCCTGACGGGCTGGTTCTTCTGGATCGGCAACACGCTGGCGTGCGCGATGTACGCGGTGATCTTCGCGATCACGATCCGCGGCTACTTCTGGCCGCACGCGAGCCTCTCGGCGATCGCGCTCGTCACCACGATCGTGTTCGCCGGCGTGAACCTGTTCGGCGCCTCCGAGGCCATCCGGGTGATCACGGCCATGAACCTGGTCGAGCTGGCGGTGCTCGTGGTCGTGGCGGCGCTGGGGGTGGCGAAGGTCGAGGCGCCGAACCTCCACCCGCTGGCCCCGGTCGGGTGGGGCGGGTTCATGCCCGCCATGGCGCTCATCTACATCTCGTACGTGGGCTTCGAGCTGATCACCGTGGCCTCCGAGGAGATCATCGCGCCCGGGAAGACGATCCCCCGCGCGATCCTCATCACGCTTCTCGTCGCCACGGGCATCTACGTGTTCGTGGTGTGGGTGATGATGGGGACGACCCGCCACGAGAACCTGGCCGGGACGGATGTCCCGTTCATCCTCATGGCCGAGCGCATCCTGGGCGGCTGGGGCCGGTGGGCGGCCATCGTCGCCACGATCATGGCCAGCCTCTCGGCCTTCAGCGTGACCCTGGGCGCGAGCGCCCGGGTGCTCTACGCCCTGGGGCGGGACGGACACTTCCCCAAACCGTTCGCGCGCCTCCACCCCCGGTTCCGCACGCCGCACATCGCCCTGGGCGTGTGCGCGGCGGTCGTGGCGGGGTTCGCGGCCTCGGGGATCGTGCGCTTCGTGGCCTCCGTGAGCGACTTCGGCTACCTCATGGGCCTCGGGGTCGTGAACTACGCGGTCCTGGCGCTCCACCGCCGGATGCCGAACCTGCGGCGCCCGTTCACGGTGCCGTTCTACCCGTGGCTCCCGATCGTCGGGATCGTCTCGTGCTGGATGTTCGTCCCGTTCCTGGAGCTGCGGAGCTTCGCCCTGGGGGGCGCGCTCACGGTCATGGGCGCGGGCGTCTACCTCACCCGTCCGGAGAACCGCCAGCGGGCGGCGGCCGCGTTGCCGCTCGCCCGCCGGCGGATTACCTCGTGGATACGCAGACTGGGCAGGGAGCACATGCGCGTACTCATCATCAGCGGCGGACGGCAGGGCCGGAACATCGCCGATCGGCTCCTGGCCGCCGACGACTACCGCCTGGTCTTCCGGGCGGCCGAGCACCAGATCACCTTCATCGAGGAGGACGAGGCGCGCTGCCGCGAGCTGGAGCAGCGCTACAACGTCCCCATCTACCAGGGCGACGGCACCAAGCAGGACCTCCTCGAGCAGGTGGGCCCCGACAACGTGGACGTCACGATCGCGGCCTCCGAGGACGACGGCCGCAACGTGATCTCCGCGCTCCAGGCCCGCCGCCTGGGCATGGGGCGGGTCATGGCCATCGTGCAGGACCCCGAGTACGTCTCGCTCCTCGAGGACGAGGGGATCCTGGCGATCAGCGCGCCGTGGGCCACCGCCGCCATGGTCGAGAACTACCTGGACCGGCCGGGCGTGGCCGAGCTGTTCGAGATCGGCTCGGGCGTGGCCAGCCTGGTGAGCGTACCGGTCCCGGAGGCGGGCCCGGCGGCCGGCGCCCTCATCCGCGACATCCCGATCCCGACCGAGTGCGTGGTGGCCGCGGTGATCCGGGGGGACGAGTTCGTGGTCCCGCGTGGCGACACGCGGGTGGAGGCCGGAGACTACGTGGTGCTGGTGGGTCCGGCCGACGCGGTCAAGGAGGCGCAGATGGTGGTGGTGGGGGAGGGGTGAGCGCGCCGATCCTCCACTTCGACCTCGAGACCACGGGCCTCAGCCCGGAGCGCTCGCGCATCGTCGAGCTGGCGGCGTTCGAGGGCGGGGGCGGACCGGGGGCGGGCGATCCGCCGAGCACGGCCTACCTGGGCCGCTTCGACCCGGGAGTGCCGATCCCGCCGGACGCCGCGCGGGTGCACGGGATCACGGACGCGGACGTCCGCGGCGCGCCGCGCTTCGAGCGGGAGGCCCCGGCCCTCCAGCGGCTGTTCGAGGGGCGGGTCCTGTGCGGCTACAACATCCGCAGCTTCGACACGCCGCTCCTGGACGCCGAGCTCCGGCGCGCGGGCCAGCCCGGCCTGGGCCTGGAGAGCGTGCGGGAGATCGACCTGTACCGGGTGTGGACGGCGATCGAGCCGGGCGAGGCCCGGGGCGAGCGCACCCTCACCGCCGCGGTCCGCCGCTTCCTGGACCGGAGCCACGGGGGCGCCCACGCCTCGGCGCACGACGCCGGGGTCCTCCCGCGTCTCCTCGGGGCGATGCGCGAGGCGTTCGGGCTCGGCGAGGGGGACCTGCTCGACCTCACCTCGCCGGCCGAGGAAGTGGATCGGGCGGGGAAGCTCCGGCGGGCCGGCGGGGAGGTGGTGTTCGGATTCGGCCGCCACGCCGGCGAGCCGGTGAGCGAGCACCCCGACTACGTGGACTGGATCCTGGGCGCCGACTTCCCGGAGGAGACGAAGCGGATCCTGAGGGGGCTGCTGGGCGGCTGAGCCCGGGCGAGGATCACTCGTTGCACGTATACATACAAGCGCGTTCGCCTTGTATCTTGACATACAATCAATGTGGTTGTATGTTGGCATGCAGGTCAGGAGGCATTGTATGTTCAAGTACATGAAGAGCGGCCGGCGCGGGCCCCGGGGGGCGCCGTGAGCGAGCGGGTCGTGCTCATCGGCGACATCGTCGCGTCGCGCTCGCTGTCCGACCGCGCGGAGGTCCAGCGCCGGCTGGTCGCGGCGGTCGAGGCGGCGAACGCGGCGAACGCGGCGAACGCGGAGCGCGCGGAGGCCCTGGCGGCCCCGCTCGCGCTCACGGCGGGGGACGAGGTCCAGACCCTCCTCGCCGATCCCGCCGCCGCGGTCGGTCTGGTGACGCGGGTCTCGGACGCCCTCCGGCCGGTGGGGCTGGCGTGGGGGCTGGGCCGCGGGCCGCTGACGACGGACGCGTCCGGGGACGTCTCGGCCATGGACGGGCCCTGCTTCCACCGGGCCCGCGAGGCGGTGGAGGAGGCCGCCGGAGAGGGCGCGTGGCTCGCGGCCCGCGGCTTCTCGGACGTGGACGACCGGGTGCTCTCGGGCCTGTTCCGGCTCCTGGGCGTCGTCCGCGACGGGTGGACGGACACGCAGTTCGACTACGTGCGGGCGTCCCGGGACCGCACCCAGCGGGAGGTGGCCGAGGTGTTCGACCGCGACGAGACGACGGTGAGCCGGACGCTGTCCCGGGCCCACGTCCGGGATTTGCTCGCGGGCGAGGAGGCGGCGCGCGCGCTCCTGGCGACGTACCGGGACGGCCGCGGCGCGGCGCGCCGGGCGCGCGAGACGATGAGGACGACATGAACGGGAGGACGACGTGAGCTCCGCGCTCGCCGGGCCCCGGATCACGCTCCTCGCCCTCCTCGTGGCGGGGCACCTCCTGGCGGACTTCCTGTTCCAGACGCGGGCGGGGGTCGAGGAGAAGCGGGCGGGGTCGGGTTACGTGCGGCACGGCGTCGTGGTGTTCCTGGTGCAGCTCGTGGTCGTGCTCCCGCTGTTCTCGCTCCCGGTCCTGGCCGCGGTGGCGGGGATCTCGGTGGTCCACCCGGTGATCGACCGGCTCAAGACCGCGCTCTCCCGGCGGCGGCCCGCGAGCCTGACCGCCTTCTTCGTCGACCAGGGGGTCCACCTGGGCGTGATCCTGGCGGCGTGGGAGCTCGTGGTCCGCGGCGGGTGGACGCCGGAGGCGCACGGGCTCGGCGCGGGCGCGGTGGCCGGCTGGACCACGGCGGCCGTGGCCGCGGCCGCGCTCGCGTTCGCCGCCACCGGGGGGAGCGTGATCGTGGAGGGGGTGCTGGATCTGCTGGACCTCGACGGCGGCTCCGGGGAGCCGCGGGCGGGGGGAGAGCCGCCCCCGCGGGCCTCCGGCGTCCCCGGCGCGGGCCGCCTCATCGGGATCCTCGAGCGCACGCTCGTGCTCTTCCTCGTCTTCTACGGGCAGTGGGCGGCGGCCGTGCTCCTCCTCACGGCCAAGTCGATCGCGCGCTTCGAGGAGCTCAAGGATCGGCGGTTCGCCGAGTACTACCTGGTCGGGACGCTGGCCAGCCTGCTGGTCGCGGTGGCGACCGGGCTGGCGCTGGTGATCGCGCTGGGGGGCGGGGGGATCTGACGGCTTCGGAGGGCGTGCCCTCCGGTCCGTCGTCTCCCTGATGCCCCGGATGGTACGCTATTCTCCCGGGTGGTACGCTATTCTCCCGGATGATACACGCGCTCCGTGTGCCCCTCGAGCTGCTCCGGATAGAAGTAGACCACCCTCAGGTTCCCGGTGGCGTAGCGCACGGCCTCGTCGTCGAAGTGGGGCGAGTCGGGGTCGCCGCTCTCGCCGCCGGCGGTGATCGCGCGGGCCCGGATCGAGTCGCCGAACTCGATCGAGGCCACGAAGCTGTTCCCGCTGTTCCCGTACCACTTCTTCGTGCCGTACTGCCGCGCGCCGAAGGACGCCAGCGATCCCCAGCGCGATGAGGTGAAGGGGACGGGGATCGAGGGCTTCGCGTCGTCGAACCGCGGCTCGATCGAGTCGTCCAGCCTCTGGAACCGGTTGATGTCGCCCCAGGTGGTCCGCCACGTGCCGAAGTCGGAGGTGAGGCCGTCGACGGCGGCCGAGAGCGCTTCCACCAGGTCGCGCGGGTCCATGCGCTCGGCCACGTACGCCGAGGGGGCCATGTCCGCCTCCCCCGCCCCCGAGTACATGGTCCTCGACAGCTCCGTCCCCCAGTAGACGGCCAGCGACGTGGCCACGGAGTTCACCCCCCAGCGCTCGTCCCAGCCCTCGAGCACGGCGACCGGTTCGGCCAGCTTCGCCTCGAGAGCGGCGGAATCGGGCAGCTCCTTCCACGCCTCGACCAGCGACGGGATCGTGGCCTCGAAGAAGGGCAGGTGGCTGTCGAAGCCGAGCTGGATGAGCGAGGCGACGGTGAGCCGGTGCGGCTTCCCCTCGAGGAGGTCGATCGCGTGGTGGCCGCGGGGGGACTCGTGCGTGCCGCGCTCGACGTAGGTGGGATAGCTCCGGCGCTCGGGGCTGTCGGGGCCGGCGGCCGACCACGGCCAGTTGTTCGAGTTGTAGACCCAGCCGACCTCGGGGTCGATGGCGTTCGGGGTCTCGTCGATGGAGAGGACGCCGTGGTAGTCGGTGGCCGGGTCGCTCCCGTCCACCGGTTCGGTCCAGTCGAGCGAGCTGTCGCGCCGGGGGATGTAGTTCGAGTGGAAGTAGGCCACGTTCCCGCTGTCGTCCGCGTAGATCGTGTTGTTGGACGAGTTGGTGTGGAGCTCCATCGTCTTCCGGAAGTCGGCCAGGTCCTTCACCTTCGTGCGCTGGACGTCCTGGATGAGCGCGCGGACGGGCCGGTACATGAGGCTGGTGGTCACCCACCTCCCGTCCTCCTTCCGGACGACGGGTCCGTGGGGCGTGTAGTAGGCGGTGAAGGTGCGGCGCTCCATGCCCTGATCGGTCCGATACGGCACGGTGATCCGCCGCGTCCGCACGGGGTGCCACGACCCGCCGTGCAGGTACTCCCAGCCGCGGTCCCGCTTCCTCACGGTCTCGAGGAACTCGTCGATGTTGTCGACGCCGCTCGAGGTGTGCATCCACCCGGCGTGCCGGTTCCAGCCCTGGTAGACGAAGAACTGCCCCCACGTCACCGCGCCGTAGGCGTCCCAGCCCTCGTCGCTCGTCATCTGGAGCTCGGCGCGGAAGTAGAAGGTCGTGTGCGGGTTGATGTAGAGGAGCGAGTGTCCGTCGAGGGTGTTCTTCGGGGCGATCGCGATCCCGTTCGAGCCGGAGGGCTCGCGGCGCCACGCGGGCGCCTCGGCCACGGCCACGGTCGTGTCCCCGTAGAAGGCGGCGAGGTCGCGGGTGCTCACGCGCGTCACGTCGCCTCCGATCGAGCCCTCGGTGAAGGTGAGGGCCATCCACGGCTCGAAGCGGTCGATGACGCGGGGATGGACGTCCGGGTGCGTGTAGAGGTAGTAGTTCAGGCCGTCCGCGAAGGCGTCCATGAGCGTCTTCAGCCACGCGGGGCTCCGCGCGTACTGCGCCTTCGCCGAGTCGACGGGGACGAACATCTTCATGCGCAGGTCCTGCCAGATGGCGTCCTTCCCCTCGAACTCGGCCCGACGGCCCATGGCGTCGATGTAGTTCATCTCGACGCGCTTGAAGTCGTCCTCGGCCTGCGCGTACTCCATCCCGAACACGGCGTCCGCGTCCGTCCTGCCGTGGACGTGCGCGATCCCCCAGTCGTCGCGGGTGATCGTGACGTAGGCGGCGTGCGCCTTCCAGCGGGCGAGCTCCTGGTCGGACGGCGCTTTGGCCTGCGCGGCGGCCGGGCTCGAGGCCGGCGGGGCGAGGAGGAGCGCGGCGGAGAGGGCCGCGGCGGACAGCGTCGCGGCGACGGCGGAGGACAGCCTGGTCATGTTCAGCCTCGCTGGCGGGCGGACCGTGGATGCTCGAACGGTGGCCAACCTGCGGGCCGAGTGGATCCGGCGCTAGCTCCGCGGGGTCAGCGCCCGACGCGGAGGTCGATCCTCGGCGCCCGACTCGGAGGTCGATCCTCGGCGCCCGATGCGAAAGTCGATGGGCCGGGCGATCCACACGCCGATCGGGCGGTAGAGGCGCGCGAGGAACCGGCCGACCTCCGCCCGGTTCTCGAGCCCTCCGATCAGAATCATAGAAAACCATGGGCGCGCGGAGGGAAATTCGCAATTCGGAGACCGGCAGGATCGCGCCTTCCCGCGCGCGCCGGCGACCGCTCTCGTTCGACCATCATATTTGTCGGAACTTTCGGGCGCGGCCCCGAGGTGGTAGCGTGCCGTGCATGCACCCGCCGGGAGGACGCCATGGTCCGGATGTTCATACGGCACCGGGTCCGCGACTTCGAGTCGTGGAAAGAGGTCTACGACGAGCTCTCCGAGGAGCGCCGGGCCAGGGGCGCGCGCGAGTCGGCCGTCTATCGATCGACCGACGACCCGTGCGTCGTGACGGTGTGGAGCGACTTCGACGACCTGGACGACGCCCGGAGCTACGTGCTCTGGGGAGGTCTCCACGAGGCCATGGAGCGGGCGGGCGTCGAGGGGGAGCCCACGATCTGGTTCGCGCGGAAGGTCTGACGGGCTCGCGCGGAAGGTCTGACGGGTCCGCGCGGAAAGTCTCACGGGTCCGCGCGGAAGGTCCGAGCCCGCCCCCGCCCCCGCCGTCGGCCGGCGGTCGCCCCCCGACGCTCAGCTCTTCTTCAGGTCCAGCGAGCCGTTGACGGAGTTCATCGAGAGCGACGTGCCGCCGCCTCCGATCGTCCCCGAAAGGTGATGACCGACGAACCTGCCGCTCACCGTGAGCGGGAAGTCGGTCGAGATCCCGCCGCTCACCGTCTTCGCCTCCACGTCGAGCGCCGCGTCGGGCGGGAGGACCACCGAGATCGAGCCGTTCACGGTCTCGAACTCGAGCCCGTCGGGTGCGCTCGTCGACCCCATGCGGGCGCGGATCGAGCCGTTTACCGTGTGCGCGTCGGCCCACGAGGTCGTCTCGACCGAGATCGAGCCGTTCACGGTCCGGGCGCGGACGGGGCCGCTCAGGCCGTCGGCCTCGACCTCGCCGTTCACCGTGACCGGCGTGAGGGCGACGCTCGCCGGGACGCCCACGTCGAACTCGACCCGGACGTCGTTGTCGTGGATCTTCTGGTGCCCGCCGCCGGGCTCGCAGCTGTTCTCGCGCCCGTGCTCTCCGGGATAGACGGCGCACAGGGTCACGTTCCCGTGATCCTTCACGACCTCGATCTTCACGCTGGTCGGGTCGCTGCTGCGGCCGGTGAGCGTGGCGTGCACGGTAGCCTGGCGGCCGCTCACCGCGTGCGCCGTGATCCCGCCGTTGATCCCGCGGATCTCGAGCGTCTTGCCCGCGTCGATCTGGCCCTTCCAGTCGAAGGTGGCGGTCTCCTCGGGGCCCGCGGCCTCGGTGGCGGAGGTCACGGCGGCCTCGGCCGAGGCGACCGCGGCCTCGGCGGCGGCCGAGGCGGCGGATCCCGCCGCGCGGCCCGCGGCGCGGGAGGCCTGGCGCGTCGCGCTCGAGGCGGCACGGGTGGCCTGGCGCGTGGCGCTCGAGGCGGCGCGGGTCACCGAGCGCACCGAGTCGCGAATCGCGCCCTGCGCGGCGTCGCAGGCGGAGAGCGATACGAGGAAGGCCGCGCCGGCGAGGGCGGCCGTCGGGAAGGTGAGCTTCTTCATGCATGGCTCCTTGTCATGCCTGCCTCCGTCTCGTGCCCGCCTTCGTCTCACGCCGACATCCGTGTCGTGGCGACCGGCCACGTGGTCCCCTACGGGTGCCGCCTTCGACAAGTGTCAACGAACGGCTATCGTTCCTGGGACGAGATCCGGGCGTCCGGGGTTGGAACGTGGGGCGCGCGCTTTCGCGAACCGTCGCGACGTGTCGTGTCGTGACGTGTCGCGAATCGCGTCGCTCCGGATCCGAATCACGACGCCGCCCGTCCACGTAGGGCTGCACGACGACCGACCCGAGCTTCCACCACGACTGGAGAGATCATGAGAGCCTGGTTCCGATCCGTCCGCGAGACGTCCGTCACGGCGGGGCTGCTGCCGATCCTGTGGATCTCGCTGGCGGGTGCTGAGGGTTCAGCTGCGGACCTGGCTGCTCCAGCTGCGCTCCTGGCCGCTCCGGCGGCGATCGCCTCGCCTTCGCCCCGGCTCGCCGCGGGTCGCGACACCGTCCCCTCGCCCACATCGGTCCGGCACTACGCCGACAGCCTCGCGCGCGTCGCGCTCGAGAGCGGGCCGGGGGCCGGGCTCACGATCGGCGTCGTCCGGGGCGGGGACACGCTGGCGTGGGGCGGCTGGGGCGAGGCGAACGTCGAGCTGGACGTCCCGACCGGGCCGGGGACGGTCTACAGGATCGGATCGGTCACGAAGCAGTTCACCGCCGCGCTCGTGATGCGGGAGGTCGAGGCCGGGAAGCTGTCGCTCGACGACCCGATCTCGAAGTACGTGCCCGACTACGACACGCACGGGAAGACGGTCACGATCCGGGAGCTCCTCGGGCACACGGGAGGGGTCCCGAACTACACGGCCTCGCCCGACTTCCGGAAGGAGATGCGGCTCGACCTCACCGACGAGCAGGTCATGGCCATGGGCGACCGGGACTCCCTGGACTTCGATCCGGGGACGGCGTGGTCGTACAGCAACACGGGCTTCTACCTGCTGGGCCTGGTGCTCGAGAAGGTGAGCGGCCGGCCCTACGACGAGCTGGTCGACGACAGCCTGGCGGCGCCGCTCGGGCTCGAGCACACGTCCTACTGCTGGAACGGCCCGATCGTGCCCGACCGCGCCGAGGGCTATGCGGCCTCGGACTCGGTGCACGGGCGCGGGAAGCTCGATCACCGGATCCTCGTGAACTCCGAGGAGCTGAGCATGGGCCCGCCGTTCTCGGCCGGAGCGCTGTGCTCGAGCGCCGGGGACCTCGTGCGCTGGACCTCGCTCCTGCACGCGGGGAAGGTCGTGAGCCCGGCGTCGTTCGACCTCATGGCCACGCCCGACACGCTGCCGAACGGGCTGGTGACCCACTACGGGTTCGGGCTGTTCATCGGGGACCTGGGCGGGCACCGGGTGGTCTTCCACGGGGGCGGGATCAACGGGTTCCTCACGCACCTGGCGCGGTATCCCGACGATGACATGACCGTGGTGGTCCTCTCGAACGCCACGTCCGTGAATCCCGGGCCGATCGGCGAGAAGATCGCGCGGTTCGCGCTGGGGATCCCGGCGGCCGCCGAGGGCGGCGGCCAGGGCGGCGTCGAGGGCGGCGTCGAGGGCGGCGAGAGCGGCGCCGGGGCACGGACGATCCCGTCCGGGCTGGCCGCGCGCGTGGCGGGAAGCTACCGGATGATCGACCGCAGCGCGCTCGAGATCGAGTCGAAGGGCGACAGCCTGACGGTCACGATGGGCCGCATGGGGCCCATGAAGCTCGAGTATCTGGACGGAGCCGAGAGCGGCGAGCCGGCCTTCGAGCCCGCGGGACCGCCGGGCATGCGCTTCGTCTTCCATCTCCCCGAAGGTCGAGCCCCCGCGCGGAGGGTCACGATGAAGTCGGGCATGGTGGGGATCGAGGGGCTGAGGCGGGAGTCCGCGGAGAAGGAGAAGAAGTAGGCCGAAGTCAGTCCTCCCGGCTCAGCCGCTGGAGGCGGGCGAGGCGCGCGGTGACGGCCTCGACCGCCTCCGCCACCCTCCCGGCGTCCTCCGGGTCGACCGGGCCGAGCCCGCCCAGCTTCTCGGGCCGGCAGTCGAGCATGCGAGTCCACCACGCCGCCGACCACGCCTGCACCCGGTGGCGGAGGTCGGGCGACGCGCCGGCGAGCGGGATCTCGAGCCGGTCGGCCGCGTCACGCCCGGCCTCGACCAGGGCCAGGACCTCGTCGCGAAGCGGAGCGAGGTACTCGTGCCCGGCCTCCGGCGCGGCGTCCATGCGGTCGAGCAGCTCCTCCGCTTCCTCGACGAGCCTCCCGAGCCGGACCCCGAGCCTCCGGCGGTGATGCGGGTTCAGCATGAGCCGAAGGTACGGCAGGGAGGCGGTTCCGCGGAACCGCGAGGCTGCGCGCGTCCCTCACAGCGAGGCCTCGGCCGACCGAAACAGGACGTCGTCCGGGATGTCCCGCTCCCGCTTCCAGCGGGCGGAGCCCGTCAGCGGGCCCGGGTAGATCCCGCGGCGGAGGTTCCCGGCGACCAGCTCGGACGCCAGGTCGTTCCCCGGGTCCGGTAGATCGGCGGCGCGCGCGTCCGTGCCGCCCCGATTCTCCCGCGCTCTCCTCCAGCTCGCCTCCTCCCGCATCGCGTCGCAGTGGACGCCGCCTCTCGGGTCCCGGAAGACCGCGCGGCCGGGCCCCCACCACTCGAGCGCCCAGCCTCCCTCGTGCACGAGCCGGTGGTGGTAGCGGCAGAGGAGGACCGTGTTCTGGAGACTCGTCTCGCCGCCGTCGGCCCAGTGGGTGACGTGGTGGGCGTCGGTGAAGCGGAGCCCGCAGCCGGGGAAGCGGCAGCCGCGGTCGCGCACCTCGAGGGCGCGGCGGAGGGGCGAAGGGATGGTGCGGGTGCGGCGGCCGACGTCGAGGATCGAGCCGTCCGCGTCGTGGGCGACCTCCACGACCGAGGCGTCGCACGCGACCCGCCGCGAGGTCTCCGCGGAGACGCGCGTTCCATCCTCGAGCTCCGAGCGGCCGGGCTCCTGATCAGCCGAGAGCGTGGCGGCGTCGACGTGCAGGAGGACCTGATAGCGCTCGGCGCGCGTGCCGCTGAGCTGATCAGCCCCTCCGAACCCCGCCGCCAGAGCACGCTCGGCCACGAGCCCGATGGCGTCGGCCCGGCGGCGGGCGGCCTCCTCGAGATGCTCCCCGTCGTGGAAGCGCTCCTCGTCCTCAAAGCGCCCCTGATCGTCGATGCCGGACGGTTCCGCGGAACCGTGATCCCCCTCTTCGCATTCGGACCGGTACAGCGCGTCGCTCGCCGCCTCGATGGCCCGCATGAGGAGGGCGCCGGCCTCGGGCTCGAGCCGGCCGTGGATCACGTACATGCCGTCGTCGTCGGGGAAGATCGAGAGCTCACGGGACGCCCGGCGGAGCTCCTCCCACTCGATCTCGTCCTTCCGGCTCCCGCGCTTCCAGGCGCGCACCACCCGCTCGAGCTGGGCGGCGGTGGAGCCCTCGGCCAGCTCGAGGAGGTCGGCCTCGTTCTCGGGCGTCGCGACGCGTGTCAGCGCGCGCACCTTGGAGAAGGAGAGCCGACCGCGGGCCAGGGAGGCGCCGGTCCGGGGGAGCTCCTCCAGGGCCCGGGCCACCCGCACGTGCTCGCGGGCCGTGCGGAGGTCCAGCCCCGCCCGGAACGCGAGCCAGTGGGCGCACGTCCGGTGGCCGGCCAGCTCCCAGCCCCGCGCCCGGTCGAAGCGCGCGATCATCTCGAGGACCCGCCCCGTGCCGGCATCGATGTGCGCGAACACGACGGCGATCTCGTCCCCCAGCGCCTCAATCGCGTCGACGTCGAGCGGTTCCGCGGAACCGTCGGGAACCGGACGCCCGGCGGGCGCGGGCCCCGCCGCCGACCCGGAGGTGCCGATCGAGGACGCGGCGCCCGCCTCCCGACAAGCCGCCGCCGCAGATACGTTGGACCCCGGCGGAGCACCGGTGGCCTCCGCCGTCGCCTCGTCGCCCGCGTAACGTTCATGCTCGACGTCCCTGACACGCGCTCCATCTCGTCCATGCACGGTTGTCTACTCCTTCCCGAAGACAGCCCGAAGATGGGCCCGAGCCTATACGGGGTCTCAACAGGGCGCTCCGTCGAGGCGAACGCACCCTCCAGGCCATCGGTGCAGAGTGTGATGAAGACCGGTGCACTCGAGGCTCGGAGTGGAGAGAGGCGCAGAAATTCGAGGGCCGCAGACTATTAGCGAGCGAGGCGGGGAGACGGCACCGTGTCAAGAGTGCGAGCAACGACGCAGCGGGTAGAGAACCCCCGATACCTCGTGGGGGGAATCCATCCGTTCGACGGAGGAGCCTTGCCACCACCGTGCGCCGCTGCGGCCCTTCGCCGAAAGATCAGCTCAGAGGAGTCGCCTCATTTCCCAACGCTGCGTTCGGTCACGCGGCTCCGAGTCGGCCTCATCGTCGAACCAGGAGGACCGGAAGTACGTACCACCCTGTGCCGCTCCCCGGGTGGCTGCTCGCCTCAAACTTCATGCGCCTCACCAGGCTCAGGGTCCAGTCGGCCACCAGGTTGGCAAACGGGCCCTCGCCTCGGCGCACGGTCGCCTTCTCCACCGCGCCCTGTTCGTCGAGACAGACGCGGACCCTGGCCAATCGATACACGCGTTCGCTGTCGAGGGCACCGTTCGAACCGACCACGTACCATCGCGTGGTCCTGGCCCAGGCGCTGTCGGGCAGGGCCAATGGATGAGCGCTGCGCCATCGGGCCACGCTTTCACCATTCACCAGCGGGCGGTCCTCACCGAGCTGGTGGATATCTGCGGGTGGCGGAGTCGCACAGTCCCGAACCCGTGACGGATGGGACCCCGCCCCTTGTGCGCCGTGAAGCGTAAAGATCACCAATGAAGCGGTCGCTATGTCGCGGGCCGCCTTACATCCATCTTGGAGCACGGTTCATCCTCCGGCTGGGGAACACCAACCTTCGCGGCGCCAAGTCCAGCATGTTGAATAAAAGGCCGACTGATGACCTCTGCCACCATTGCGGTCGACGGCCCCGGTCGCCGTGCCTTAAGCGACACGGCCGGTCACGGCTAATGGACGGAGGCGCTCTCTATGTGCCGTTCTGAGACGGCTTCTGGATGCGAAAGCGAACGACGACTGGAACCCTCAGCCTTGCCAACTCGCTCGCCCATACGTGCTCGGCATCTGCTCGGTAGATCCTAAGAGATCGCGGGCCGGACAACTGAGCCGCCAGATGGCCGTTGTTGTCGATCACTACCCAGTGACTCTTCGGTCCTGGCCTGTCCTTCAAGCGCAACCAGACAAACCCCTTTTCTCCCAGGATGCAATCCATGACGGGGGGATAGAAGTCCGGCACCCACATCTTCTGAAGAACTCGCTGCTTCAATGCGGAACTGGCCTCCTTCGCGGGCACATGACTTCGAGCCAGCAGCCTGACGACCATACCGTCTCGATCGCTCGCCGTCAGGGGCATCGGACGGTAGCGGATCCGACTGGAATAGACGGACTTCCCATCCGCATCGAGTCGACGGACCACGAAAGACGCGTGGCGTTGGTCGGTAGCCGGCGTACGGTCAACCAGGACGATTCCGTCGCCGTGATGATCCGGCGCCCAGATGGTGACAGCGTCGAAGGGTTGAGGTAGACTCACTGCGTGTCTGCCGTTCACCTGAACTGTCAGGCGGGGATGACCACCCATTAGCCAAGTTACGGTGTCCAGAATGGTCCCTTCTCGTGTGACTCTCAGGATTGGCATGCGGTCCACCGACTTTATCTTCAAGGGCAACGGGCGAGCCACCAGGAGAGCACTATGATCTCCGAGCACGAATTGGGGGGGACCAGTGAGATAGGTGTTTCGAAGCACCTTTCTTCGAAAGAGCTCCGAGGACAGGTACCGGCCTTCTCGTGAAAGGAAGGTGACACGATCGAGGCTTCGATCGGTCACCCAAACAGTGTCGCCGTCGACGCCGATGTCGTAAGGAGCTTCGAACTCACCGGGCCCTCTCCCCCGCCCACCGATCACAGTGACGTCCTCGGGCTTTCCTGAGGCAGCAATCTTTCGGATGGTGCCGTCCGAAGGTTGCGTGATGAAGATGGTACCATCGGCGGAGACCGCCATGTCGCCTATCGCATTGAAGCTCGTCTTCTCGCCCGCGGCGGTGCCGATCCGCATCTCAGGTCGAAGGTGCCAGAGCTTTGCGGAGTCTACGGGCTGTGGCACTTGGGCGTGCACAGAGTTGGCGAGCAACGCAGCGCTGAAGATTAGAGGCCAAGTACGCATATCGAAGCCCACTCGCTCACAGATCAACTGTGCCTGCAGGTTTTCACGGTCCCGGGATCACGGCACGGCCGGAGCTTGGCAGGGCCTCACACCAGGATTACTCTTGTGTCGTCGCGGAGTTGGACCCCAACTGATGGCGAGTACCGCCGGGCCACGACCAAACCTCGGCAATCGACGTCCTCTTCGAGCCCGCTGGCGACGCGCCGTGGAGCGGTGCTCGCACTCACCTGGGAAAGCAAGGTACCGTCCGGCGATACTGTCGCGTCCGCGACGAAGAACACGCTACAGCCACCACCGTACAAGTCGCAGGTATCCCACGTGAAACCCTCTACCGTGACGTAGATGTTGGTGTCACAACCCTCCCAGCCGCTATTGCCGTACGAGCACCCGTACGAGTAGCAGGCTTCGCACGCTTGAGCAGTGCTCCCGAACGTCAGAAGTCCGAAGGCGAGTATGCCTACCAGACCGCTGCTCTTCAACCACTGCATGGTGAACTCCTTTTAGGTTGGGTATCAGTCTCCCGGGACCGAGGCGCAGACTGCCGCCAGCTCCAGTCGTACAGCACCAGCTCTACCAGATCAGTGTGTCGTACTGCGAGAAGTCTATATTTATCGGACAGCGAGCTCACGAATCCTAGAGGAACGTTGACTTCTGTCCGCTTGAGCAAGACACCGGTGGTATCGTAGTGCAGGACGCAGCGCTGCTCCCCTCGAAGATTGGTTAGGGTCTGGAGGAAGCCAGCTGGACCCAATGATACAGTCGGCAGGGAGACCCAAGCGTATGGTTGACCGGCTCCTCCCCCGGCACCGCCTTCATGTGAGTTGTGCGGTAGGTCCGGGCCGAACATCTTGAGAGTGTGCCCGTCAGATGCCAAGTGTCTTATCTTGAAGGGCGGCGCCAGCTCAGTGACGAGCAGCCCGGACCGGGTGGCGGAGAGTTGAAAGGACAGCGCGTCATCGCGCGCGTCTTGGAGACCCGATATTATCCTGGCAATGAGCTTGGAGCCCGCATGCCGCGTCCTTCGGTAGATTTCGTACAGGCTGTCTCCGACAGGAGCACCGAGGAACCATGCACCGTTCGTCCTCGTCGCAGCGGTGATGTGTCGCGGGGTTGGGATCGACACCTCCCAAGCAGGACCGCTGGACACCCGATAGCCAATGATGCGTCCGGTATGTGCATCCACCGCCTCAAGTAGCGTGTCCCCGCGTACGAAGGCCATACTCAAAGGCGTGAACCCCAGGCGCTCGAAGTGGGGAGGTCCGTGGGGACGACGGATCCAAAGGGTGGGTGGGCGAGCAGACCAAGCAGCGATGGCTCCGGAGTGGCCTATGGTAGCTCCGGTCATCCGGAATGAATCCGGGACGGAGTAGGATGCTATCTCTCGCAATTCGAGCCTGAAGGGGCGTCGAGCGCTAGGGCCAGGCCCACAGCCCGCCGAACCGGTCGCCATTACCGATGCGGTAGCCATCGAGACAAAGAGACGCCATCCGGCCGGTGAGGGTCCAGTTGTCGCTCTCGAAGACTGGCTTGGCCGCTCTCCTCCGAGCCACACTGCCTCGGTCCCTTCCGCCACGAGCGCCTGTCCGACCCCATTCATAACTGGCGGGACGACCCTCCTCCGGTCCGGTCGCCGAAGGTGCTCACCGGGGCCAGGTACCATTTGAACCCGAGTTGCGTCGTATAAGGTTTCATGGCTTCGTGACCGGTCGCAGGTCCCAAACGTGATCTGCGTACAATAGATTAATCTAGAGGCGCCTCTCAACGCGCTATCATCAAGCTGTGGAGCGACCGGCAGATCCAAAGCTTCGGGACACTCGGTCGTGCGGCCTCACGGCCCCGTCCGAACAATTCTCCGTCGGGAAAGGAGCTTCGTGCCGGGAAGGGGTACGGCCTACCCCCCCAGCCCCTCTCCGGCGAACCGGGCGTCCGCCGGGGCCAGCGGAAGCGCCGGGAGCTCGGAGACCGCGACCCACCGCAGCTCCCGGTGCTCGAGCGCCCGCGGCTGGCCCTCGATCTCGGCCGGCACGAAGTGGATCTCGAACCGCGAGCCCGGATCCCGCGTCGCGAACATCGGCTCCCCCGCCCGCATCAGCGACACCCGCAGCTCCTCGCGCAGCTCCCGCCCGAGCGCATCCGCGAAGCTCTCGCCGTCGAGCACCTTCCCGCCGGGAAACTCCCACATCGAGGCGTGGCGCTTCCCCTCGGGACGGAGGCCCAGGAGGACGGCGCCCTCGCGGCGGATGACCGCGGCGACCACGGGGACGGGGGAGCGCACGGTCCGCGGACCCGCCGGATCTCCCGTCAACTCGCCCGCGCCTGCTCGAGGAACTCCTCGTAGCGCCGGGCCAGGCGGTCCTCCTCGGGCCACTGCGAGCGGCTCCCGGGGAGCTGGATCCGCTCGTGGTGGAGCGACTGGATGCTGTGGACGAGCGTCGGTCCGTCCTCTTCCTCCAGGAGGTCGGGCCGCGCCTCGAACACGTAGTCGGGGCGCACGCCCAGGAAGCCCCGGTCGAACGCCGCGTGGTGGAAGCGGCACAGGGCGAGGCCGTTGGTCACCCGGGGCTCGCCGGCCGGATCCGTGTCGGGGATGATGTGCGCGGCGTCGAGGAGCTCCTCGTGACGGAAGCGGCAGAAGGAGCACTCCGACCGGTAGGCCTCGAGGACCCGTTCGCGAAACGCGCGCTGGTGGAGGCGGCCGCGGGTCACCGACGTGATGTAGCGCCGGCGGCCCTCGGCCCCGGGCTCGTGCACCGCGAGCGGCGACTCGAGGTCGAGGCCCAGGTGGTCGGCGTCGTCCACCGCCACCGAGAACGTCAGGGCCCCCGGGTCGTCGCCCACGATGAACACCGGCCACGCGGCCACGTACTTCCCCGGCACGACGCCGTGGAAGTAGACGAGCGGGAGCTGCTTCTCCATGGCGGTCCGCAGGCCCACGTTGTCGCGGTGCCCGGGGTCCGTGCCGCGGTAGCGGTACGCCAGGAGCCCGTCCGTGCCGAACGCGTCGTCGTAGGGACCCCTCGGGGACGTGGTGATCGACAGGGGGAGCTCCATGACCGCGGGCTTGAAGATGCCCTGCGGACCCAGCATCGGGACGCGCTTCCCGTCGAGCGTGAACCCCTCGGCCAGGAGCGTGCGCGGGAGGACGTCGCCGTGCCGGTCGACCCGGCCCGCGAGCCAGTCGAACGCGGCGCTCCGCACCCGGGCGTCGTGCTGCCGGTCAAACACCGGGCGAGGAGCCGCGTCCGGGGCGGGGCGCAGAGGAAGCCATGCCTCACGCTACGGAGGGCGCGGCCTCCCCGCGAGGGCGCGTCGGAGAGCGACGAGGCCGCGCCCCCGCGAGGCCGCGTCCAGGATTCCCGGGTCCGCGCCGGAGCCCCGCGCGCCCCTCCCCTACATCGGCAGCCAGTAGGTGATCTTCACCTCGAACGTGTTGTCCGGGGGCAGATTCTCGAGCGCCGAGAGGTCGGGTCTGCGACGCTCGTCACGAACTGGGCGCGCGAGGCCGTGCAGGCGTACCGCGGCCCGAGCGAGACCTGCACGTTGGGGGAGGGGCGGAAGCTGGCCGAGAGCCTCACGGACGTGCTGAGCTGGCTCACCACGTCGAAATAGAGATCGCCCGCGCGCTCCATGGCCTCCGAGATTCGCGGCCAGTCCCGCCCGGCTCCGCGGAACACTTCGCGGAGGGCGTCGCGCTTCTCCTCGTCCGAATCGGGGCGGGGGCCGTCAAGGAGCTCGTCGCGGGGGCGGTAGCCGTCTTCGGTTTCGGCCCCGCTATTCCCCGAGCACCGAACCGGGCGCGTGGCGGAAAGGATCGACGACCAGGAGCCCGTCCAGGTCCTGTCCGTCCTGGAGATCCTCCGAGAGGAGGTGGTCGCAGCCCAGCCGGCGTGCCGCCGCGACGATGAGGGCGTCCCAGAACGCAAACCCGAAGCGGTCCTCCGCCTCCCAGGCCGACTCGATCAGGGCGCCGTCCAGCCCAAGGGGTTGCCAGGCGCCGAGCGCGCGCACGTCCGTGCGGGCCGACGCGGGGTCGAGGCCGGGCTGGAGCTTCCGGGTGACGGTCACGTAGTACTCGTGAAGGACCTGCGCGCTGAGCCGCCCCTCACGCGCTTCCCAGAGGGCGTCCATCCAGTCGGAAGCGGCGGGCTGCTTCTCCGGCTCGGACCCGTCCCGGGCGTAGACGAGCACGTTCGTGTCGACGAAGACCGTCACGTCCCGCTCCCGCGCCGGTGAACCTCCTCGCGCGAAGGGTAGCGGCCGCCTCGCTTGAGGCGTCGCACGGGGCCGGCCCGCCAGCGCTGCATCGAGGCCTCGTAGCTCCGCTCGCGCTCCATGTGCTCGCGGAGGAGGTCCCCGAGGAGGCGCGAGACGCTCGTGTCGCGCCGGGCCGCCTCGATCCGCGCCCAGCGCGCCGTCTCCTCATCCAGGCTCACCGTCACGTTGCGCTTGCTCATGACACGAAGTTCGTGCAGCACGATGTTCGTGTCAATATGGGTGGGGGTCGTCGTCCGCTTCGGGCACCGGTCTCACATCCCCTCCAGCCCCGCCAGCAGCTCCACCGGCGAGAGCGCCTGGACCCCGGCGCCCGCGAAATCGTCTGCGTTCCGGGTCACGAGCACGTCGGCCCGGATCTTTTCCGCGCAGACCGCCTGCACCGCGTCCTCGAAGTCCTCGAGCCCGAGGTCGAGCGCGTGGAGGAGCCGGTCCTCGTTCACCGGTACCACCCCGAGTACGCGGAGCAACTTCCGGACGGTCGCTGTGGCGAGCTCCCTGCCCCCGTGCTTCGCGACCAGATAGTGGAGGGTCGTCACCGTGTGCGCGGCCACGAAGCCCTCGGCCCGGCCGGCCTCGACGAGCTCGAGTACCCGCGAGGAGTGCTCCGCCCACGGGTCCCGGTCCGCGAGGACGTCGAGGACGACGTTCACGTCGACGAGCCACCTTACGGAGAGTGCTTCTGCTCGAGGTGGAGACGGTGCTCCTCGACCGAGGCATCGCGGGGCAGGATGCCCCTCAGCTCCGAGACGATGGACGTGCCGCTCGTCTCCCGGGGCTCCTCGTCCGTGAGGCCACGAAGGCGCTTCTCCACCAGGGCGGACACGCTGGTCCCCCACCGGCGGGCCAGAGCCTTGGCCCGGCGGATGACGTCACGGTCGATGCTCAGGGTCAGCTTCCCCTTTCTCGGCATGGCGGCGTCCGGGGCGGAGGGATACGTATGAATTACTCAGACTATACGTATGTTAACCGCCGGACCCCCGCGCGGTTCCGCGGAACCGTCCCCGTCGGCGCCGCCGCCAGGGCCTCCGCGGGAGCCGGCACCCGCACGCTCCTCGCCTTTCCCCCACGCCGCCCCCTCCCGATCTTGTCCACGATGCGACAGGGCCGGGCGCGCCCCCCCGGCGCGGCCGGCGGCTCCCTTCCCGAGCCAGGAGCACGCCCGCCATGGCACGAGCTTCCGCTTCCGATCCCGCCCGCCGCGCCCTCGCCTCGAGCTTCTCCACGCTCCTGATCGCCGTCACCGCGCTCTCAACGGTCGCGCCCGCCCGTGCGGCGGCTCAGGCCGACTCCGTCACCAGGAGCCGGAAGATGGTCGGCGGCGCCGTGAAGCCCGCCGAGGCCGCCCCCGACTCCCCCCGCGCCATGTCGCTGGTCGACATCATGAACGTGCCGCGGATCGGGAGCCCGCGGCTGTCGCCAGACGGGACGCGGCTGGTGTACACGAGGAGCACGGCCGACTGGAAGGCCGACGAGCGCGTGTCCCACCTGTGGCTGGTCGGCGCGGACGGGAGCGGCGCGCGGCAGCTCACCCGGGGCGAGGAGGGCGAGTCGAGCCCGCGCTGGTCGCCCGACGGGAAGGCGATCGCGTTTTTGGCGAAGCGGGAGGGGGCGTGCCCGAAGGCGGACAGCGCGTCGTTGTCCGACTGGGCGCACCCGGCCGCCGCGGCCGCAGCCGCGAAGCCCGCCGCCGACACGACCCGAATCAGCTGCGACCCCGAGCATCCGGTCACCCAGCTCTGGATCCTCCCGCTCACCGGCGGCGACGCCCGCCCGCTCACCCGTCACGCGACGTCCGTCTCCGACCCCACCTGGTCGCGCGACGGCCGCTGGATCTACTTCCTCGCCTCCGAGCCCCCGACGGCGGCCGAGAAGGCCCGGGAGAAGGCGAAGAACGACGTGGTCGCCTTCGACGAGGACTATTACCAGACGCGGCTGTGGCGGGTG
>Ga0209918_1000512_pt1 | contig 25194 bp, 33 predicted proteins | sample SalPonD_shore_MG_FD_185712 | JGI IMG/M metagenome (GOLD analysis project Ga0209918, IMG submission 185712) | Salt pond soil microbial communities from South San Francisco under conditions of wetland restoration - Salt Pond MetaG... | ecosystem: Environmental > Aquatic > Marine > Intertidal zone... | reverse complement strand
GATCCGCGCGGAGCTCATGGCGCGGTCGGCCAAGGTGGTGTGCTGGGTGCGACCGATGGACCGGCCTGGCGATCTGGATCTGGATACCGGCAGGCCGTGGTTCCAAGTGGTGCTGCGCGCGGCGACTTGCCAGGATTGCGGCCAACAAACCGAAAGCCACGGCGCAGGCCCGCAGTGCCGTCTGGGTAATTTCCAGCGATATGTGGTGCCATCGCTGGCCGACGCGGTCGACAACCTATTCGACCTCTACCGGCCTGGCTGTACCGATTTCACGCCGAAACGGTAGGGCTGACTATGTGGTGGACGATGATCAACGTTGTCGCGATAGCGGGCGGCGCGGCGCTGGTGGCGCTGGGATGGCGCCTTGACGATGCGGAGGCGTTCGGTGCCGTGCTGGCCTTCGTTGGCGTCGGCCTGGCCCTGGTCGCCGCAGGGGTGTTGTCGGCCATCGTCCACGCCCTGGTGTCATGAGAATACCGGCCTGGCGCCGGACAACCCCGCCGACCGCGGCCAGGCGCGGCGGCCAGAGAGAGGAGAGAGCCCATGTCTGACGACGGAAAGCTGCCGGATATCACCCCGACCATCGGCCGCAAGGTGTGGTACTGGCCCAGCAAGGAGATGCTCGCCGCGCACGGCGTGAAGATGAGCCAGGTGGACCCCGACCAGCCGCTGGACGCTACGGTGGTGCTGGTGCACACAGACCGGATGGTGAACCTGTCGGCCCATGACCACATGGGCAACCATTGCCCGTTGACCTCGGTCGTGCTGCGCCAGCCCTCCGACCCGAAGCCCCAGGGGGACTACTGCGAGTGGATGCCGTACCAGGTGAAACAAGCGGGAGACTGAGGATATCGTTGTAACCTGCTGATATCCCTCAATCATTAAGCGAAACTGACGAGGAGAAACCATGAACGATGAGCATTTGGACGAGACCGGAGACCTGGAGACCGGGCCTGACGCTGGTGAAACGGCGCCGTCTGGCGATTCCCAGGCCGCTGTGGCGGGTTCCGAGGACAATGCGGCTCCTGCTGAGGGTGGCGAAAACGCCGCTGAGGGAGCCGGTAAGGGCGTCTCGGACGGAGATACGACGGGCTCGGGTGGCGGCGATGAGGGTTCGCCCGTGGGCGCCGGGACTGTGGCGGCCGGTGATGCTGGTGACCCGGCCTCGGCGGAAGGCGCCGATTCCGGTGTGGCTGCTGGGGGCGAGACCGACAGCGATGCAGCTGTGGCGGGCGCCGACATGGCGGAGGTGGTTGTTCCGATGGATCGTGTAGCGGCCTCGGGCGACGACGGGCGCCCGGTGGCCAAGACGACCGAGGACAAGCCCGTGGCCTGGTATGACAAGCTGCCGGGCGACGAGGGTACGGCCGCTGGCCTGCTCAAGGCGGCAAGCGGGGTGCCTTCCGTGCTGCCGGTGGACTTCATGCGTGAGTATGGCTTCCACCTCGGCCGCGCCCTGTTCGCCTACCGGGCCGACGAGGACGGTTCGGTGGTCCTAGCCAGGTACTCGAACCCCAATCCGGGGGCGGTCCTGCTCGACTACTCGGTGCTGAGCAAGTACCAGTGGGCGGCGGCCATGACCATCCTGGCGGTCGGCCATTCGGACGAAGCGACCTGCGAGGAGCCGTTCCACGACGCCCTGGAGTTCCACCGCGGCGACTGATAACCAACAACCCCGGAAGCCCCGGCCGTGCGCCGGGGCCTGGGCATCCGAAAGGGGAGAGCAATGCCAGACGAATCTTTTGAGCGCACGCCGGACCAGTTCACCGAGAACGACAAGGCCATGATGGAGACGGCCGAAAGCCTGATGAGCCAGGCATTCGGCTCGCCGGGCATGACCGACAAGGGCAACGTCAGCGTGATGATGCCGGCCAGCGAAAACCATCCGGCCGGCCTGGTGCTGATTCAGTTCGGTGATTTGGAGGCGGCCATTGCCCGGGCGACTGTGGATCTGCTGCAGCAGGCCCACGCGGCATCTTATGCCCGAGGCGAGGCTGACGGCATCGAGAAGGGGCGCCAGGCGGCCATTGACGAGCTCGCCAAGGAGAGCGCGCAAGCGCAGGAGGGCGGTCATGTCCAGTAGCAGCAACATGAGCGCCCGGGAGTCGGCCCGTGTGGTGGGCCGCATGAAGCGGTGTCTGTCCGATGTTGTGGAGGTCTCGACGATCCCGAAAGAGACCGCGCGCCGATGGCTGAAGGCCATCGAGGCGCTGGAGCAAAGGGCCGTCGGGGCGGGCGAGCAGGTGGCGGAGATGAGGAATCAGGCCAAGGGCTGGAAGGACCAGGCCGAGCTTGAGGGGCAAGCGCGCCGGAAGAAGGAAGCGGAGTTGGCCGAGCAGATCGAGCGGTTGGCGCACAGGGCCCGGTTCAATCAGCTGGCCCAGCGAGTGAACGATGAGATCGAGAAGGAGCGCGCCGGCGGGGAAAGCGAGCTTGGGGATTTGGCGGTGGCGAATGGCGACAGCCTGCGCAGTGCCCTGGCTGGCTGGAGTCTTGACACAGACCCGTTGGGGCAGGAGACCGTCGAAGTCTACGCGGCGGACCTGGCGAGCGTGCTGCGGACCCTTGACCGGGCGGCGCTGGAGCGGGCCAAGCTGCGCGAGTTGGCGTTTGACCAAAACGAGTTGCTCGACAAGACGCCGTTCCTGGATCTCATCGGCGCCGACGGGCAGGCCCTGGACGAGGAGCAGACGCAGAAAGTGGCCGCCCTGGTGGACAAGGCGGCGCGCAATATCATGCGCCTGGTGGCCATGCTGCCGACCGAGGCCTCGCCGGGCGTGGTGGTGCGCATGAGCTCAGGCGATGGCGTGCACGGTGCCGTGGTGGCGCAGGTAGGCAAGATCGAAGGGGAATTGGTCGCCAAGGCCGCGGAGGTGGTCACGGAGTCGATGCGCCAGGGATATTGGGCCTTCCACGACCAGATGCTCGAGCGCGGTGTCATCATGCCGGAGAAGTAGACATCGGCCATGGGCGCTGGTAGTATTTAACCCTGATAAGCACAGCACCTCGTTACTGCTTTGCCCGCCACCCCCTTGGCGGGCATTTTTTTGCCTGGGTTTCTGGACACCCGACAAAAAGACCGGGTTCTCGCCGCGTCCCGCATTGGCTACTATTTTCGTGCGGATGCCCATGCCGTAAGCCAGGGGATGATACGAGCGACCCCACCCACGGCTCTCAGCGACTCTCGTATCCGGGCGCCCGTCCCCTTGGTGTCGCAAGGGGGCGGGTTACCCGTTAACCTGGAGGCGCCGTGCCCCTTTCACTGCCCCACAACGGTACGTTGTTTCGCACGCTGGAGAAGCGCCACAGCGGCTTGTATGTGCGCCTGAGCCTGTGCTGGCGCTCGCCGGTCGTTCCGTCGACGTTGTTGCGTATGGAGCACTGTGTTCGGGTTGACCACCTGCAGAACGGTACCGACCAGCTGCTGGCGCGCTTTTGGCGTTACCTGGGAGGCGCATGATGGCGGTCTATGTCGACCCGGCCGTCTGGCCGTATGGACGCATGATTATGTGCCACATGGTGGCCGATAGCCTCCATGAGCTCCACGCCATGGCCAGCCGGCTGGGCATCGACCGCCGACACTTCCAGGGCCGCGCCCGCTACCCGCACTACGATATCTGCAAGGCCAAGCGCCGGCGGGCCCTGGAGCTCGGCGCGCGCCAGGTCAGCACTCGTCATATCATCGCCGTCGGCCGGCGCCTGGTCGAAAAGGGGTAGGCGGGATGAGGGACCAGCACCGCATGGAGGCCCTGCAGGAGATCGAGGAGATCGTTTACAAGGCCTCCAAGACCGCGTCCAAGTTTCACCGCTCCAATGCGTTCGTGCGGGGCATCCGTGGCCCGGTCGGCGGGGGCAAGACGGTGGCGTGCTGCTTTGACATCTTCATGCGCGCCCATGCGCAGGCCCCGGACCGCAACGGCGTGCGCCGGTCCCGTTGGCTGTGCATCCGCAACACCTACGGCGAGCTCAAGTCGACGACCATCAAGACCTGGGACGAGTGGTTCGGGCCGCACCGCGGCGAGGGGTTCGGGGATATCGTCTACGACGTGCCGATCCGCCAGCGGATCTATCTCGAGTACGAGGATGATGCGGACGTGGACTTGGAGGTGTGGTTTGTCTCCATGGACCGGCCGAAGGACGTGAAAAAGGCCTTATCTCTGGAGGTGACTGGCATCTTCCTGAATGAGGCGGCCCAACTGAGCGAGCAGGTGCTGGACGTGGCGACCCAGCGCGCGGGCCGCTTCCCGCCACAAAAGGACCGCCCGGACGACCTGACCGTGGACGAGTGGCCGACCTGGTACGGGGTGATTGCCGACACCAATTCCATGGACGAGGACCACTGGTGGTACCAGAAGGACGAAATCGAAAAGCCCGATGGATACGAGTTTTTCACCCAGCCCGGCGGCCTGGACCCGGAGGCGGAGAACCTGGAAAACCTGCCGGGCGGGCGCAACTACTACCACAAGCAGATGGAGGGCAAGAGCCAGTATTACATCGACATCTACATCAACAACAAGTACGGCAAGATCTTCCCCGGCAAGCCCGTCTACAAGCACGAATGGAACGCCGGCTTGCACATCGCGACCAACCCGCTAACCATTATGCGCGGCCTGCCGCTGTACCTGGGGTGGGACTTCGGACTGAATCCCAGCCTGGTGATTGCCCAGCTGAGCCAGCGCGGACAGCTGCGCGTCATTGACGAGCTCATCGGCCCGGACATGGGCCTCAAGCAGTTCGTGCTCAACCTGGTCAAGCCTCACATGGCCACCTACTACCAGAACATGCCCATCATCAGCACGGGCGACCCGGGCGGCAACCAGCGTTCGCAGAACGACTCCGACCGCGTAGCCATCGGAGACCTGAAAAGCTACGGCCTGCCGACTCGTCCAGCACATACCAACGCGATCATGCCGCGCCTGGACGCGGTGCGTGAGTTCCTGACCAAGCTGGTCGATGGCGAGCCGGGGCTGGTGATCGACGCGGAGAAGTGCCCGGTCCTGGTCGACGGCTTCAATGGCGGCTATCAGTACCGCAAATTGGAGGTACCGGGCGAGGACCGCTACACCATGGAGCCGAACAAGAACCAGTACAGCCACCCGCATGACGCCCTGCAGTACCTGTGCCTGTCGATTACCGGCGTGCGGCGCGACTACCGGCGCGAGCAGCGCGTCAACCGCAACCGGCGCGAGCGGCGCGTCCCGGAAGCGGGCTACTGAGGAGGAGATCCATGTCTGCCAAAGAGCTCACCGCTATCCTGCTGGCCCTGGCCTTCGTCGGCATGGCCAGCGCCAAGCCTGTGTATGGGCCCTACCACGTCCTGGGCGATGCGCCTGTGCGCGTGATCGATGGCGATACCGTGGTCCTTGACCTGGCGACTGACCCGGACCACTTCTGGAAGGTCCACGTCCGCGTCGCCGGCGTGGATACACCAGAGATCGAGCACCGCAAGAGCTATCCGCCCTGCCAGATCCCGATGGGCCTCAAGGCCAAGGCCTACACCACGGCCTGGTTTGACGGCGCCACGGATCTGCGCGTGACCCGGGTGACCACGGGTTCGTTCCTGCACCGGGCCGTGGGTCATATCACTGCACTCAAGGACGGGGCGCGCCACGACCTGGGGGCGGACCTGCTCGCCGCGGGCCTGGCCAGGCCGTTCGTGGAGGGCAGGACCGGCGTTGGATGGTGCCAGTAGCCCAACATAGCGGGGTTACTAGACAACTACCCCACAACGGATTGTGGACGGTTCTCTAAGGGTTTCCGAACATTGCCGGCATGGCAGTGGAAACCGAGATAGCGGCAATCGAGACGCCAGGGGCCGGAACACCGGCGCCCGCGGACCCGTCCGAGGCCGAGGAGCGCCTGCAGGCGTTCATCACGGACTCAAGCGCCATGCTCTTGTCCGAGTTCAACGAGGACAAGGCCGAGCGCAAGAACGCCATCGAGGACGAATGGCTGCACGACCTGCGCCAGTACAAGGGGATCTACGAGCCCGAGATTGAGCGCCAGATCCAGCCCAACCGCTCCAAAGCGTTCATCCGCATCACCCGCACCAAGGTAAAGTCGGTCGACGCGCGCGTGTTCGACATCATGTTCCCAGCCGGCGGGGACAAGAATTGGGCTATCACCCCGACCCCCATTCCCCAGGTTGACCCCGAGACCGAGCGCCAGGCGGCCATCGAGATCGCCACCGCCAAGGCCGAGGCCATGGCGGAGCTCCAGCAGTCCATGCCGCCCCAGGAAGTCGAGCAGGCCAAGGCCGACGGTACCTACGGTGACTTCCAATCCGTGTTCGCCAAACTGAAGCAGGGCGAGATACCGCCGGACTTCCAGCCGACCGAGGAGGAAATGGAGGCCTGGCGGCGCGAGTTCTGCAAGGCCGCGGCCGCCGGCATGGAGCAGGAGATAGACGACCAGCTGGATGAGGGTCATTACTCCTCAGTCATGCGCCAGGTCATGCACTCCGGCCACCTGCTAGGCACGGGCGTGCTCAAGGGGCCGATGACCGAAAAGCGCGAGGTCAAACGCTGGGGCATGGGAGAGGACGGCCAGTGGGGGATGCAGACGAAGGTGGTGCGCCGGCCGTACTTCGAGTTCGTACCGGTATGGGATCTGTACCCGGACGGCACGGCGATCAGCCCCGAGGAAGCCAATCGGATATGGCAGCGGTACGTGTTCAATCGACACGACCTGCGCAAGCTGGCCAAGCGCCGCGACTTCGACCAGGACGCCATCAACACCTACATCGCAGCCCATCCAGAGGGCGATGCCGCCAACCTGGAATACTACGAGCAGCAGCTGCGCCTCATCGGCCGCGACAGCCAGGACAAAAGTTCGGCGCACCGGCTCCAGGAGCGACGTAAGAAGTACGTGGTGCTGCAGCGTAGCGGTTGGCTCGATGGGCGCGAGCTGCGTGACATGAACCCGCATATTCTGGACCACCTGCGAGAGGGCGACGGGGACGATGCCGAGGTGCCCGAGGACGCGCTGAACCAGGAGTATTTCTGCGAGGTGTGGTTGCTGGGATCGGTGTGCATCAAGGCCAAGATCATCGAGTCGGCCTACGAGCGCCTGCAATACTACTTCTACTACTTCGAGCGCGACGAGACGAATATCTGGGGCGTGTCGGTCCCGAGCGTGATGCGCGACCCGCAGACCATGTTCAACGCCGCGATCCGGGCCATGATCGACAACGCGGCGATCTCCGCTGGCCCGCAGATCGAGATCAACACCGACCTTTGCCAGGACGAGAACCCGGATCTGGTCTACCCATTCCGTACCTGGCTGCGCGAGGGGACCGGCGTCGAGGCGCAGTATCCGGCGATTCGCGTCTACACCCTGCCGAGCTACACCAAAGAGCTCATGAACATGAGCGAGATGTTCAAGCAGCTGGGCGATGAGGCCACAACGCTACCCAGCTACACCCACGGCGAGCAGGACCACGGCGTCGCCAAGACCGTCGGCGGCCTGTCCATGCTCATGGGTGCGGCCAATGTCACCCTCAAGGACATTGTGCGCAATTTCGATGACGGCGTGACCAAGCCGTTTATCACGGCCATGTACTACTGGAACATGGAGTGGAACCCGAAGGACGAGATCAAGGGCGATTTCCAGACCGAAGCCAAGGGCTCGTCCTCGCTGATCGCCAAGGAATTGCACTCCCAGCGATTGGAGCAGTTCGCCGCGCAGACCGCCAATGACCAGGACGCCCCCTACATCAAGCGCCGGAACCTGCTGGTGGCACGCGTCAAGGCCCAGGACCTGGACCAGGACGACATCGTCAAGACCGACAAAGAGGTCGAGCAGGACCGTGCGCGCATGGCCGAGGAGCGCGCCCAGGCCCAAGCCGCGCAGGAGCAGGCCAGTGCAGGGGCCCAGGCGCCCCAGGGCGGCGGACAGCCGCCCCAGGGCGGTGAAGTGACGCCACTGTCAGGCGCCCCTGCGGCGGCCGGAGGCCAGCGGTGACGCCGCGCGAGAAGTGGGAGCAGGCCAAGCGCCGGGCCCAGGAGGTCAACACCGGCCCCGTGATGCAGGCCATGGTCAATGCCCTTGAGGCCAAGCAGGAGGTGCTCAAGGAGACGATGGTCGATGCGACCGACGAGGAGATGCCGAAGTTGGCGCGCGCGGTGCGCGAGTTGCGCGCCGTCGTCAAGGACTTGAGCAAACCGCCGGCGCCCACGCGCGAGCACAAGACCGGGGACTACTCCGGTACCGCGCGACCCGGCGGCGAGGATTGATTTTATGGGCCGGGGTGCCCCAGCAGGGATACACCCCGGCATGTGTGCAACCGAAAAGCGGACACCGTGACGAGCGGCCCGCGTTGAGGTGAGCAAGATGGCCGACGAAGGCAAAGGCGAGCAGAAGCAGACCCAGCAAGAGGAAGTCGATCAGGACTTCGAGGCGGCGTTCAATGACGCATCCAGCGGGGATACCGGCAAGGCCCCCGAGGGTGAGGCGGAGAGCACCGCAACCGGCGGCGAGGACGCCGGCGGTAGCGACACTGGAGGCGAGGCCGGCGCGGCCGCGGCGTCCGATACGGGCGGCGAGGGCGGTACCGGCGAGGCGGGCAAGAGCGGCGGTGACGAGGGTTCCGTCGAGGACGATCTGAACCTGAACGTGGACGAGGCCGATCCCGAGGATCTGCGCCAGCGTACCCGTTCATGGCAGGGTCGGCTTCGGGCCGAGAACAAGCGGGCCGCCGAGGAAGCGCGCAAGGCACAGGCCGCGCGTGATCTGCTCCTGCGCAATGGCATCGACCCCGACACCGGCGAGCCCCTGGCGGGCGCGTCGACCGGCGGCCAGCCGAGCGCAGAGCACGACACGGGCGCAAGCCAGAACCACGGCGGCGCACGACAGGATACCGACAAGGCCCTGTCCGGCGGCGATGACCAGGATCTGGCGAGCCGTGACGGTCTGGACGATGAGCAGCGCCAGGCCCTGGAGGACATGAAAACCGACATGCCGGAGACGTATGCGGCTGTGTCGGCTTTGGTCAATCAGGCCCTAGCCAAGAGCCAAGACCCGCGCGTGAGCGACCTGCAACAGGCCATCCAGCCGCTACTCGACCAGCACGAGAAAGACGCCGAACGGGCCGCCAAGGAGGCCGAGGAGTACAACCGCCAGCACTACGCCAAGCTCGATGAGGCATTTGGTGACAGCTGGAAGGATTGGCGCGACTCGGGAGCCCTGAATGACTGGGTCAAAACATTGCCTTACCAGGATGCGGTCAACTACCAGCGCGTCATGGAGTCGGGGACGACCGAGGAGGTGTTCGATATGTTCGACGCCTTCCAGAAGCACTATGACCCTGACGCCGCGGCGCGTCGAAATAGCGGCAGCCGGAACAAGCCCGACAACCGTCAAGAGGATGAGTCACCCGTTCGCTCGACCCGGCCACGGCCGGACGTTCGCAAAAGCGGTGGCCCGGACAAAGACGACTTCGAGGGCGCGTTCAACGAAGCGGCTGCTTCTAAGTAGCCAACTCTTAACGCGAGGAAACCAACATGAGCACGAATGGTGCAACCAATTATGGCGATATTTCGCCGCGTACCGCCGCCTATGCCGCTGTCCAGCTGCTCGAGCGCGGTATTCCCTACCTGGTGATCGAGAAGTTCGGCCAGACCAAGCCGGTCCCGCAGAACCGTTCCAAGCAGGTGATCTTCCGCCGCTACGAGGCCCTGGACAACACCCCCAATGTCCTGCAGGAGGGTGTGACTCCGACGGCCAAGAAGCTGACCAAGACCGACATCACGGCGACCCTGGAGCAGTACGGCGACCTGGTGACCATCTCCGATGTGATCCTGGACACCCACGAGGACCCGATCCTCCAGGAGACGGTCGATATCCTGGGCGAGCAGGCCGCGCAGATGATCGAGGTCGTGCGCTATGGCGTCCTCAAGGCCGGCACCAATGTCTCCTATGCCGGGGGCGTGGCCAGCCGCAATCTGGTCGACACGGTGGCGACTCTGGCCGGGCAGCGTAGCGTGACCCGTGCGCTCAAGCGCCAGAACGCGCGCAAGATCACCAAGACGGTGAAGTCTACCCCGGCGTTCGCCTCGCAGAATGTGGCCCCGTCCTACGTGCGCCTCATTCACTCCGACCTGGAGACGGACGTGCGCGGCATGGCGGGTTATGTGCCGCCCGAGTCCTACGGCTCCATGACGCCCTACGAGTCTGAGATCGGCAAGGTCGAGGACTGCCGCTACATCTACTCCACGATCTTCACGGCGTTCGCGGACGCCGGGGCGGCCGGCGCCGGCAAGGTGTCCACCAGCGGCAACAACAACGACGTGTATCCCATCCTGACGGTGGGCACCGATGCCTACGGCATCGTCCCGCTCAAGGGCAAGGACGCACTGACGCCCATGGTGGTCAATCCCAAGCCCAGCGACAGCGACCCCATGGCCCAGCGCGGCCATGTGGCCTGGAAGTCGATGCAGACGGCGGTCATTCTCAATGACCTGTGGATGCACCGCGAGGAGGTCGCCTGCTCGGCGTAACCCGTTGACAAAGGGCGCCCCGTATGGGGTGCCCTTTTTCTGATTGCTTACAAGAGGACACCATCATGGACCATCGCACTCTGCACCACGAGAGCCTGCAGAATCTCGTGAACATCCCGTTCGGCGCCGCCGGCCTGGCCGAGGGTACCAACGCGAACACCATCAAGACGGCCAATGCCATCGACTACACCATCGGCGGCAAGATGTATTCCAAGGGCGCCACGGACAACATCGCAATGACCGCCTGCGCCCAGCAGGCCGACGGTACCGACTGCATGTACCTGATCAGCATCGACTCGGCCGGCAACGTCACCACGACCAAGGGCGAGGAAGTGGCGGCCGGGGCCGGGGCCTACCTGCCGGACGTGCCGGCCAATGAGGCCGTGATCGGGGCCATCAAGGTCAATACCAACGGGGCGACCTTCACCTCGGGCGGCACGGATCTGAGCGCCGCCAACATCACGGCCACGGTCTACGACCTGGCCGGCGCCCACGGCGATTCCTACTAAGCCAAGGTAACGGGGCGGCCCTGCGCCGCCCCGGCACCCAGCACAATCTGAGGACACAGACATGGCCGACAAGATTTCGACTTTCCTGAACCATATCCCCGATCCGGCGACGCGCGACGCGGTACGCAAGATCACCAACATTCTGGTGGCCGATATCAAGGCCAACAACACCAAGTTCGACAATCACACGCACGCGGCCGACGGCTCGCAGGGCGGCGCCTACAACACCAGTACCCCGCAGTCCGATGCGGCGACCGTGAACGCCGGCACCGCTTCGGCCATGCAGCTGAGTCTCGACCTGGATCTGGTCTGAGTCGGCGCCATCGGGGCTACCTAACACAATCGCCTGAACAGGAGGGCTTTCGCTATGAGTGAACAGCAGGACTACGCCCGTGAAGATCTCGAGGCCATGACCGTCGCGCAGCTGTGCGATGTGGCGCTCGAACAGCACGACGTGAAGATCGACCCCGATGATTTCGGGGCCAGCGCGCAGAAGCGCAAGCCGGGCATCGTCGGCTACATTCTTGCCCTGCAGGACGGGCGCGCCCACGTCCAGGAGACTGACAAGCTGGCGGCCGAGGGCAAGCTGGAGGAGCCGGTCGTCGGCAAGGGCGGGGACCGTGTCGACCCGGCCAGCGGCGTGAACCTCAGCGACCGCGTCGACATCACCATTCACAAGCAGGACACCCCGGACGGATCGTTGCCGGTCAAGCTTTCGCTGAACGGCTACCCGCTGGTGGTGCCGCGTGGTGTGCGTGTGTCCATCCCGCGGGCCTTCGTGGGCGTCATGGAAGCGGCCGTGTATAAGCGTCACCGCCAGGCCGGCGTGGACAAGGATACGGGCGAAATGCTGTGGGAGGAGGAGGACGTACCGCGCTTTGCCTACACGGTGCATGGTCCCAGCGAGCCCCAACAGGACGGCGCCGAGGCTGCCTAAGTGAAGGTCCAGGCGCTCATCACGGAGCTGGGGGCAGAAATGGCGGACCCCAGCTACCGGCGCTGGACGCCGGTGGACTGGTTGGCCTACTACAACGACGCCATCCGTGCCCTGCGCTTGGTCAAGCCCGAGGCTGTGAGCAAGCGGGACGTTTGGAAGCTGACAGCCAACGAGACAAGCCAGAGTCTCCCGGCAGACGGCTACCAGCTGCTTGGACCGGGCCTGGTGCGCAACATGGGGGACGACGGGGCAACGCCTGGCCGGTCGATCACGGTGGCCAACTACGACGACATCGCCCGCCTGGATCGGACCTGGCACTCCACGGTCGGCAAAACGATCATCCGCCACTTTTGCTACAACGACCAGGACAAGAACCATTTTTGGGTCTATCCGCGCGTTCATGCAACCGTGGCGGTGTGGGTCGACGGGTTCTACTCGTTCATACCGCCCGACTCGATGGACCCGGCCAACGACGATCTGCCGGTGTTCGACTCCTATGCCCACCCCGTCAAACTGTGGATGCGCTACCGCGCCTTTCTCAAGAACCGGGAAAGCACCACGTCGATGGCGGCAGCGCAGCGCGCGGTCAGTGAGTTCTATTCGCTGTTCGGCATCAAGTACAAGGCCGACGCCATTGCCTCTCCCAACAACCCCAGCAAGGGTGAGCTCAAATGACCGAGTACGAGTACATCACCATTGATGAGCTCATCCCGCGCGTAGCGGTCGATGTGCCGGAGGTGCCCGATCTCATCCTGGAGGAGAAGATGCGCAGCGCGCTCATCGAGTTCTGCGAGCGCACCAACCTGTGGGGCGTGACGCTGGACCCGATGACCCCGCAGATTGGACAAAATTCGTTCGACCTGGATATCCCGGCCGGCTCCTACATCGCGCTCCCGATGTATGTGCGCTATCGAGGCGCGCCGCTGACGCCCGCGACACAGTACGTCCTGGAGCAGGGCGCGGCCGATTGGGAGACGGCCACGCCGGGCTTGCCGGACCGTTATCTGCTGTTTCCCGGCAACCTGCTGATGGTCAGCAGCCCGCTGTCCGAGTCCATTGCCGATAGCCTGGTGGTCAAGGTGGCCCTCAAGCCAACGGAGGACGCCTATGAGGTGCCGAAGTTCCTCAAGGACGACTGGCTGGAGGCGATCAAGCTGGGGACCAAGTACCGGCTCTACGATATGGACGACCGGCCTTGGAGCAAGCCCGATAAGTCGATCATGACTCAGCGTAAGTTCAATGCGCAGTGTCGCAAGGGTGCTATCGCGGCCCGTAAGAGCAACACCCAGGTACCGCTGCAGGTGCGCCCGGTCAACTTCGTGACGGGGCAGGTCCAATGAGTCGCAACGCCACTATCAAGCTGGTCAAGGGCGACACCTACCCCGAGGTCAATCTGACGCTGCGCGATGCCAACACGGGCGAGCCCAGCGACCCCAATACCTGGACGCCAATTGACCTGTCGGCGGCGACGACCACGGTTCGGGTGGACTTTCGGGTACCGGGAACCACGGCCATCATGGCGACGGCCAACTGTGTGAAGGTCAGCGGCGGGGCCGGTGGGCAGTGCTATTTCAATATCCCGGCCGAGCTCACGGCGGCCGAAGGGACGTATGAGGGCGAGATCGTGATCGACCGTAACGGGGCGACCGAGACCGTCTATGACCGACTGACATTCAAGGTGCGGAGCCGTGTGGGGTGATTCGCGCGCAGGCCAGCCATCGACAGGCAACCGCGACCGTCGACTTCTCGCCGGCCGCGGCGGCACGCACGGCGGCCTTTGCGGTGGTCCGCGACCTGCGGGCGATAGTCGACGCCCTGGAGGCCGACGAGCGGCGCGCGGTGGTAGTCACCGAGCGTCTGGTAGCGGTGACAGATCTGCGCCTGACCTGGGCGACCGGGGTCTACGTCGACTACGACACCAAGAATCGGGCGCTGACGGACAAAATCCCGGTCAACGACGCGATAGCAATGTCGTTGAACAAGCCGCTGGTGGACAAGATTTCCGTGGCCGATCCGGTGGCTATCGGCATTACCAAGCCGATAACCGACAAGATTGGGGTGTCCGACTCGGTAGCGATCACCATGGATTGGCGGCGCTCGCTGGTCGATACGGTGCCGGTATCCGATTCGGTGGCAATTTCGCTGAGCAAGCCGATCACGGACAAGATTCCGGTGGGCGAGGTGATCACGATCTACATATCGAGCTCGGGCGCCATCAATACGAGCGCGGTGAACGACGTGGCGGTTAACGACAAACCAACGAAGGTGTACACGGTATGAAGGTCAACACCAAGATCGGGATGCGAGGCCATATTCATATTGTGGTGCGAGGCGCTGATGGGGCGATCAAAGATGAGCGCCGTATCAATAACCTGGCAGTCACCGCGGGACGGGAATGGGTGGCGCAGAAGCTCAGCAGCGCGCCGCCGACCGATATGTCGCACATGGCCTGTGGCACCAATGGCACGGCGCCGGCCTTGACCGATACGACCCTGGGGGCAGAGTCGGCCCGCGTGACGATTGCCTCCAAGGTGGCCAATGCCGGCATCAATACCTATACGGCAACCTTCCCGGCCGGAACAGGGACAGGGGCGCTCCAAGAGATCGGGATCTTCAACGCTGCGGCGGCGGGCACCATGTTGGCGCGCGCGACCTTCGCCGTGATCAACAAGGGTGCCGCTGACACCATGACGGTGGAGTGGGGCATCGACTTTACCTGATAGGACAGAGCCATGGCGAAATTTCTAGCAAGCAATAATGCCAAGTCGACCCTGGCCTCGGGGGTGACGGCCAGCGCGACAACCATCTACTTGAGCGCAGGGGACGGAGCGTTGTTCCCCTCGCCTGGCGCCGGCGAGCAGTTCCCGGTCACGATGACCGATAGTTCCGGGAACATCGAGATCGCATACGCCACGGCGCGCGCGACTGATCAGCTAACCGTGGTGCGCGGACAAGAGGGTACGGCGGGCCTTCCCTTTGCCGCAGGTGATGCCATCGAGCTGCGCTATACCAAGGGCTTCATCGAGAATATGCCGCAAAATGACGGCAACCTACAGACCAATCTCAATGCGCAGATTTGGGACGGAGCGAACAAGACAGTATCGACCAGCGCGCCCTCTGGCGGCGCCGACGGCGACCTGTGGTTCAAGAGGGCGACCTAAGTGCCGACCATCGACGACTATGTGATCAGCGCCAACGTCGGCGGGACGTGGTACCGGATAGACGCCATCTACGCCAATGTTGCCGGGGCCTGGAAGGAGATCGCCGAGGTGACGGTCCGAGTAGCGGGGGTCTGGAAAACCTGCTACATGCCAATCATTCGCATCAATATTACGGCCGATGCGGCCGATGTAAACCTATTCAGTCTAGCCGGGTCGCCCACGATACCAGTGATGGTTCTGGCCACAATTGCCACGGGCGTCAACGTGTACGCGAGCTCAACCGCAAATGCGGCGTTAACCGAGGGGGCGTTTCCGGCTGGTAGCATCGTGCGTCTTGTCAACAACGGCACCATCAATGGGATGGGCGGAGTTGGTGGGAACGGTGGCGCGGTGCCATGTGGAACAACGAACGGCACTACTGGACAGTGCGGTTCAGCAGGGACGGCCGGTAGCGTAGGCGGGACAGCAGTTAGCCTGTCAGGCGACATCGAGATCGATAACACGAATGGCAATATCTTCGGTGGTGGCGGCGGCGGCGGAGCGGGCGCCTCATGGGCGTACAGTTCATTTGGAGCTATCGGGTATAAGGGCGGCGGCGGCGGCGGCGGTGCCGGCGGTGGTGGTGGCGGCAATAAAAGTAGCGGAAACTGCGAGCAATCAAGCATGACAAGGCTCGCGACCAATGGATCGGCCGGAACATCTGGTGCGTCGGGAGTTGGCGGAGCCGGCGGGGTTGGTACCTATCAGGCAGCGTCGAGTGGCTGTAGCGCTGGGTACGCCGGGGACGGTGGTGTCGGCGGCGCCTACGGTGCGACTGGAGCGGACGGCAAGATTGCGCATCGCGCCGGATTTAGTTCTGGCGGCTGTCTGGCAGAAGGCAGCTGCACCAACTATTCAGCCGGAGGCGCGCCTGGCAACGCCATCTCGTTAAATGGTCACACGGTCGCATGGATTGGCGGCAATAACAGCGTGCAAGTCAAAGGGGCGGTAGCATGACCCTGTTGACCTGGCACGCCGAGACGGAGCGCGGGGTGGCTATGATCGCAGGGAGGGCGATCACGATAACCGAAAAGCCGGCCGTCGGCTTTCTGTTCGACTCGCTGTATTACGAGCCGCAGACACACAACTGCAAGGTGGTTATCGGTGGTGTTGATCTGGCCCTGTCAGGCGTGGAGCGCGTCGCCTGCAAACGATACGTGGAGGAGTATTACGCATGAACGGTCTTACCTGGGTCGATAGCTTTGGCAGCGGCAACCTGATCAAAAACGACCTGCTGTACACGATTCACGACAAGCCGACGCTGAGCTTCGCGTTCGATGATCTGTATTGGGAGCCGTTGACCAAGAATGTGAAGAAGGTCGTCAACGGCCAGGACATTCCGCTGACGGATGCCGAGATCAAAGAGTGCGACGACTATGTGACCGCGCAGAACCCACAGCGATACTTGCCGAGCATTGATGCGGCCGGGGCCTATATCGGCAACATGCTGGAGGGCACGGCCGAACACGTCCCGACGGCCCCGCCCAACAAGGACTGGTGGCGCTGGGATCGAGACCGGCGGTGCTGGGTCTACGTTATGGCCGTCGACGCCGGTGGCAACTACCTGGGTAACGTCAAACCCGGCACCTATGAGGCCGAAGTGCCGAACCCGCCGCCACACGATTATGAAACCTGGGACTTCACCGCCAAGGCATGGACGGACACGCGGCCGCTGCCTGTCTACCAGCACGCGGCGTGCGATGCGATTGACCATGTCGCAGACATGCAATGCGGCCAGCACATAACCCTGGGACTGTCCCAAGAGAGCCGGTACCGCCAGAAGGCCGAGGAGGCAAAGGCTTACAAGGCGGGCGGGTATGTCAACCTCGCAACCTTCTCTTACATCAATGAGGAGGCGGCGGCTACGCAGGGCGCGAGCGAGACCCTGGACCAGGCCGGTAAACGGGTGGCCGATACCATCCTGACCATGGCGGATTCTTGGACCGCTATGGGAGCCAAGATTGAGGCCCAGCGCGTGGCCGGAAAACAGAAGGTGATGGCGGCAACGGACCGGTCCGGCGTCGACACGGCATTGCAGGGAGCGCGCGAGGCCATCGGAAAGATCGGGTAGGGCGAGAATATGTCTAGCGAGCAGGTGGCGGTTCACGATCCGGTGGCAAGGCGCCTGATCGAGGAACATATCAGGCAGTGCAATGCGCGTGAGGAGTTCGCGCACGATGATGTAAAAGCCCTGAGAAATGATATCAGTAAGGGGTTCCAGCGCGTGCATGACCGGATTGACGAGCACAACAAGAATATCAACGCCGTGGCGGCGTCCCTACATAAGCGGGTCAATGCGACGGACCGCTGGATATCACGCCGCTTGTTGGTACTCGCCGCGGCCATAATCATGCTGCTGCTTGGGATTCTTGGTTACCTTCTGGCGCACGGCAATCCCTGGGAGGAGACCATCCATGACCGGGTCACCATCGAAGGGCAGCGCATGAACAATCTCGAGCGCCGCCTGGAGCAGTTCGAGAAGAAGGAGCCGACGTATCATGCAAACCACTGATCTGCTGGTCGACCGCTGCGCCAACCTGCCTGACGTGACCTTCGGGCACCTGATGGGCCCGGAAGATCTGTCCCTGGTGACCCTGGAGCGGCCCTGGAAGGACAACCAATCCAATATCAGCTGCATCCCGGCGGGCGAATACCAGTGGGAGCATTGGACCCGGCCGAGCGGTGATCATGTGATCATCATTCATAACCAGGACGACACGACCAAGCCGCCGGGGCAGCGGATATGGAAAACCAAGGCCGACGGGGACAAGTACGGCGCGCGGTGGGGCATCCTGTGCCATGTCGCCAATTTCCCTGACGATGTGGAGGGTTGTTTTGCGATAGGTATGCGCATTGGTTCCACGTGGAACGATAGTAAAAACCGATGTGATCACGCAGTCCTGACCAGCGGCGGGGCCATGGTGACGCTGCTGCGGGCGCTGGAAGATTATCAGGGCGGCCAGTTCTCCGTCCGCTACCAGGGAGCACCCCAATGGCCGTAGACGTGAGCAATCCCAACTGGTGGGCCAGCCTGATCGGCGGCCTGCTGACCAAGGGCGAGTGGAAGGTGCTGATTCTGACCATCCTCGTGACCTTTGCCGAGACCTATATCCTCAAGGCCTTCTACTACGCGCTGGTCTCCAAGAGGCGACAGAAAACGGCCTATGTGAGGCTCATCGCCATCGCCGCCGGGTTCGTGTCGGCCTTCTTCGTCTGGCAGGACGGGGCCCTGTCCATGCACTGGTATGTCGCCGGGATGCTGGCCGGGCCCTCGTCCATCGCCTTGTTCCATGTCCTGCTCGGGATGGCTCACGCCCCGCCCCTGCGGTCCCTGGCGCCATGGCTGGGCCCCGTGCTGCGCGGCGAGCAGTACGCTGACAGGGAGAAATGCTGATGGGCTTCCTGGCCCGCATCTTCGGCCCGCGCGTCCTCCTGGGGCTGCTGCTGGCCTCTGGCGTGGGGCTGGGGTGGCTGTGGTGGCAGCACAGCGGGGATGCCAGCGCCGTGGCCAGCGCGCAGGCGGCGCTCAAGTCCGCCCAGGCGGATATCCAGACGGCCAACGCTTCGGCTAAGGCCTGGAAGGAGGAGGCCCACAAGCAGCGTGAGAAGGCCCGTGAGGCCTTCGCCAAGCTGGCCCAGCGCCAGCAGCGCCTGGCCGCCATGAGCGCCCGCCTGGAGGCTCAGCGCCGCGCCTACGAGAAGGAGAAGCAGCATGATGCGCAACTCAAGCAGTGGGGCGATACTCGCCTGCCTGATTACATCATTGGCCGGCTGTGCCAGTTCGCCGCGGCCGATGCCGCCCCCGGCGCCTCAGTCCTGCCCGAGTGTCCCGGCCCAGGTCACGGCGCCGACGCCGGTACCGCTGCCCCAGGGAGTCAGCGACGATCATCTGTGGGGCTACACCAAGGCACTTCGTAGCGGGCTCAAAGCCTGCAACGCCGATAAGGCGTTCATCCGGGACCAGCTGCAAGGGGATTGAGGTGGCGAGAATCACAATCACCGGCATGGCGGGCATCGCGCCGAATATCTCCAAGTCGCGCCTGCCCAGCAACTTCGCCCAGCAGGCTAAGAATTGCCAGTTGGGCGGGGGGCTCGTTCGGCCCTGGCGAAACCCGCAGTACGAAGCGCGCCCCGGCGGCTCCTCGGCCCTGAAAACCATCTACCTGTTCGGTGGATCGCTGTGGTTTGCGTCGACGGCCCGCTGGAGCATCGTGCGCGGGCCGATTGCCGGCGATACCACGGAGCGCACCTACTACACAGGGGACGGCCAGCCCAAGGTGACCGACAACACGCTGGCCGATCTCGGCGGCGGCGGCCCGTACCCGGAGAGCAGCTATTTCGTCGGTGTCCCGGCCCCCACCAACGGGCCCAACCTGACCATCAACGGTGCCTCGGGCGGGGGCAGCCCGGAGACCCGCGCCTACCTGTACACCTGGGTCAACGGTTGGGGCGAGGAGGGTCCGCCCAGCCCGGCGACGACGACGGCCAGCACGGTGGAGGCCGGACAGACCGTGACGGTGGATACCTTCGATGCGGCACCGAACGGCTACAACATCGCCTACGTCAACATCTACCGGACCGTGGTGGGATCGTCGGGGGCCTCCTACGAGTTTGTCCATCAGATCACGGTGGGCACGACGAGCTACACGGACAATGTGGCGGCCGCGAACCTTGGGGAAGTCCTGCCGAGCTCGACCTGGTGGCAGCCGCCCACGGATCTGTTCGGCCTGATCGAGCTTCCCAATGGCGGCATGGCAGGGGTGTCGGGCAACCAGGTCTGCCTATGCGAGCAGTATCAGCCGGGGGCATGGCCCCTGGCCAACCGCTACCCTATCCAGTCCACTATCGTCGGGATCGGCAACTACGACACGACCATCGTGGCCTGCACGTCAACGATCCCCTATCGCATTGTTGGCGTCCGCCCGGACTCGCGCGACACCATCCCCATCAACGAGTCCCAGCCCTGCATGTCGGCACGGGGCATCGTCAGTTTCGATACCTTTGTGATGTACCCCTCGTCCAACGGACTGTTCTATGTCGGTGTCAACGGATCGCGCCTGGTCACATCGGACCTGTTTACGCCGAATCAGTGGGCCTCGCTGAATCCAGACACCATGCGCGCCATCAACTGGAACGGTCTCTATGTCTGCTTCTACCAGACGGGCACGCAGAACAACGTCAGCATCGGGGGCGCAATCATATTTGACCCGAACAATAACCAGGTCGGTATTGCCGAGCTCGATTTCTGCGCCGATGCCCTGCACGTCGACCAGACCGGAAACGGACTTTTTTACGCGATCTTCAACAAGGACGTAGCTCAGAACGAGATCCGCCAGTTCAATGCTGGCGTCGGCAACATGACCGCCACCTGGCGCTCGAAGGAATTTTTGAGCATGGACGAGCTAAATTGGGCCTACATCAAAGTGATCGCCAGCTACAGCGCGGGCCTGACGGACGCCGAGCTGGTCGCCCTGAACGCCGACCGCACGCGGATTATTGCCGAGAACGGCACGGCCATTGCCAACGGCCTGGTCGGCGGGGCCATCAACGAAAAGGCGATCAATGAGCGGCCGATCAACGGCGACGACCTACAGGCCGTCCCCAATGCCGTACAGGCGGGCGGCCCGTCGTCCGTGGTGGTCAGCCTGTACGAGGATGGCGACCTGATCGATACGCTGCAGGTTCCCGACAGCGAGCCCTGCCCGCTGGTCGCGGAGCGGCTGGTCAGGGCGACTGAAGTGGAGGTAGCGGCTAACTGTGAGGTTGAGGAAATTCGAGTCGCAACGTCGCTGGAGGAGATGGCACAATGAGAAATCAGCGCGATGTGCCGTCGATTCCCAGCACGGGCGGCCTCGATACCAATACCCGGCAGGTCATGGAGTCCGTCAAGGAGATACTGGATACGCGGGAGGGGCAACGGGCGGGCGATGCCACGACCCGCAAGAAGCGCCAATATGTACTGGTCAGCGACCTGATCACGTTGGGCCTTATCACCGAAGCGGACTTATCGAAACTCGACTAGCGAGGTAGAGCCATGTGGGGCGCAATTATCGGCGGCGCGATTTCGGCCATGCAGAACGACAGCGCGGGAGGCAAGGCCTCCGGCCAGGCGGATGCGCTGGCCGGCCTGTCCGGCGAGCAGCGACAGCGAGCGACGCAGCTGTGGAACGACTGGCAGAACACCTACCAGCCGCTACGACGGCATGTGATTGACTCAACATTTGAGGGCACGACGCCGCGCTATGAGCAGGTGGCGCGCATGGCGCATGTCGATGTCCAAAATGCCTTTGACAACGCACGCCAGCAGGCCGAGCGCAACATGGGCCGCTATGGCATCCGTGATCCCAGCGGCGACGCGGCACAGGCCATGGAGCGCAACATGCAGATCAAGCGGGCGGCGGCCGATGCGGCCGGCCAGACCCTGGCGCGCGAGCGTGAGACGAAGCGCGTGCAAGACCGCAACGATCTCCAGACCAGCCGGCAGATGCAGCTGTTGGGCATGGGCCAGCAGGACCGGGCCATGTCCAACAATCTGCTCACGGGCTCCGCCTCAACCGGGGCCACAGCCGGCGGGATCTACTCAAATATTCACCAAAACAACTTGCGCTCCGCCGGTAATATTGGCCAGGGTTTTGGGTATGTTGTCCAAAAGGGTATCGACAACTACAACAAGAACAATACCAACGACACCGGCTCGAGTACGCCGAAGTACGCCACTGGCGGAATCATGGGCGATGGCGACCAGGGTCCGGCCGCGCAGGCATCCCAGGCGGCGGCCGGCACCGGCGCCGCGCCGGGCGAGAAGTGGCCGTTCGAGATGTCGCCCATGCACTGGCGGTCGGTGGCCGACCGCGGGCACCCTATCCCAAAACCCGTGCGATCCTGGGTCAGCCGCCACGGCTGGCCCGACATGACCGACGCCAACGGGATGCACTACTCCACGGGTGGAAAGGTCGACACGGAGGAGAAGAACGAGCCCAGCGACAACGCGAGCGAGGAGCAGGCGGAGAACCGGCCCAGCCTGGGCACCGGCATGGCCGAGCACGCCGCCAAGGATGTCGAAAGCCACTACGACCGACAGCGACGCATGATGGCCAACATCATGGCCGGGCGCGACCCGAACGACAATGGCGACCAGGGCCGCCATCAGCAGGGCCAACACTACGCCAAGGGCGGCATCATGGGCCACGGCGAGTATGCCCCGGGCCAGTGGGCCGGCGAGGTCGATGCCGACGGGGCGCATGGCATGATTCACGGGCCGGAGGGGAATGATGCCGTGACCGGCGTGGTGGTCGACAAGGACGGCAATGCCCAGCCGGCGCATTTCACCAACGGCGAGTACGTCTTGCCCAAGCGCACGGTCGAGGCCTTGGGTACCAAACACATCGACAAGATGGTCGAGCAGACCAACGGCGTGCCCCCTGGCAACGGGCGCTCGCCGGTTCGCCCCGCGCCCAGCCCGGCCGGCGGCATCTACGGTTAAGGAGGCGATCATGGGACAGGCAGATATGTTTGCGGCCGGCCTGGCCGGCGGGATCAAGGGGTCTCGCCAGGCCAAGCAGGATGAGTATGTTGACCAGCAGCGCCAGCACCAGGAGCAGGCGTTCCAGTGGAAAAAGGGCGCACATGACCTGGCCGCCATGCAGCAGGCCAACGAGAAGAAGCTGAACCATGCCGTGGCGCTCTATCACATGAGCGGCGACCCACAGCACATTGCCGACTTCATGGGTAGCTACCTGGGCGAGGATCTCAAGGCGGTGCCGGGGCCCAACGGCGGGGTCTCGGTCACCGACGGCAAGCACACCAAGCACTTCAAGAACCCCGATGAGCTCGGCATCTACGCATCCTCGTTCCTGGACCCCAAAACCATGAAGCAGGTGGAAATGCTGCGCGAGAAGCAGCGCCTGGCCAACAGCAAGCCGCAGACTGTGGGCAAGGACGCAACCCTGGTGGGCGGCGACGGCAAGGTGCTCTACCACAACGACGGCGGGAGTTCGAGCAAGACTCCGTGGGGCACGAATCTGTCCAAGTACAACAAGCAGCGCGCCTATCAGCAGATCGACGATCAGATTGCCACCGGCCTGGGCGCCACCAAGAGCCCGACGGGCCAGCTGATCGTCGGCCCGGAGGTGATTGGCGACTATCAAACCCTGTCCGACCAGGCGCAGCACTACGAGAATCAGTACCCCGGACTGCTGGCCCCTGGCGACTATCGGGCCATTGGCTCGCAAATGCGCAAGATGCTGGTACCCGAGTCGGAGGCCATGAAGCAGGCCAAGGAGGAGGCCGATAAGCGAGACTCCACCATGACCGGCGGTATGCTGGGCGATAACGCATCGGATTGGGGCAAGGCCGGCAGCAAGGATGAGTGGATAAAGCAGCGCGCCAAGGAGATCCATGACCAGGGCCTGGCCAACGCCATGGCTTACATGAAGTCCACGGTCGAGCGCGCGGCCGCGAAGTACCTGCCGGAGAGCTCCGCGGGGCAGGGCGCAGGGCCGGGGATAATGGACAAGAGCGGCAATTCTGGCGTTGCCGGCCCGACCGGGGCCGGGCAGGCTACGATGAACCGCCAGGCGGGCGCGGGCGCAGGACAGCCCGGCGACAGCGCCGACAACCCGGTCCAGGTGTCCGACAAGGCCGCCTATGATCGTCTGCCGAGCGGGACGTATTACATCGCCCCTGACGGCAAGACGAGAGTGAAGCAATGAGCAACTGGTGGGACAAAGACCCGGAAGCCAAGACCGAGAACAAACCCACCAAAACAGCGTCGCCAGCGCCGGCGCCCGCCGCGCAGCAGACGGCTCCCGCGCAGCAGCGCGCCCCGTGGGAGCTGCCAACGGATGCAACCCCTACCAGGGGGTCGGCGGCCCCGTGGGCCAACGATCCAGTCGTTAGCGAAAAAGGTCATTCGCCCGATCAGGGCATCCAGGTATTGCCCGATAGTGGCCCGCAGCCGCCGGGCGGCATCCATCATGGCGGTCTGGACAACATGCAGAGCACGGTCGGTGGCGATGTATCTCCGCCGCCCGCCTTCGCACTGCGCCATCCTTCGTTCAATAAGCCCGAGGACAGCTACGCCACCATCCTGAAAAAGTCCATCCAGAACCTGCCGGACAACTTCAAGCGTCAATGGGCTGGACTCAAGATCGTTGGACAAGAGGCACCTAAGCGCGGCGTTGACCGGGTATTGGGGATCATGGATGACATTGCCAAGGCGGACCAGGCCGGCCAAAAGGGCGACTACCTGCAGGCCGCCGGGCACAAGGCCAAGGCGCTGTCCGAGGGCGTTCGCAGCACGCTGCTAAACCCGGGCGATGCCCTGACCGTGGCCGAGGCAGCATTGTTCCCCAAGGTGTTCGCCAAGCAGTTCTCAAAGAAAAAGCTGGCGCAGGCCAAGAAGCAGTACGACCAGGCGGTCGAGAATATCAAGCACAACCTGCCGCGGACCAACGGCCGGTCGAGAAAATACTACTTCGGCTCGATCCTGGACTCGACCCTGAACATGGGGCCGTCCATGACGGCCGCCGCGCTGCTGCGAAATCCCGAGGTGGGCGCGGCCCTCATGTCGATGCAGGTCTACGGCGACCAGTACGCCCAATCGCGCAAGATGGGGCGCTCGCCGATAGAGTCGGCGCAGGATGCCACGGTATTCGCGGCGGCCGAGGGTCTGTCCGAGGATATCCCGCTGGGCGTGCTCACCAAGGAAGGCGGCAAACGCCTGAAACGGATGCTCAAGACGGCGGGCGCAGAGGGCATCCAAGAGATACTCAACCAGATCATTGAGGACGGCTACCAGAAAGGGATCATGACCAAGGACATGACCCTGGCCCAGGGCCTCAAGGCCATGTTCACCTCCGGCGAGATGAAGCGCCTGGCCGATGCCGGCATTATCGGCTCCGCATCGGGCGGCATTCTGGCCGGCGCCCTGCACCGCAAAGCCCATGAGCAGATCAAGGAGGAAGGCGGCGGCAACCAGGGCAATGGCGCCGTGGATGCTGCGACCCTGTTCGGCGAGCATGGCCAGCCGGGCACACAGCCCAACGCGAAGG
>Ga0209918_1000510_pt1 | contig 25228 bp, 23 predicted proteins | sample SalPonD_shore_MG_FD_185712 | JGI IMG/M metagenome (GOLD analysis project Ga0209918, IMG submission 185712) | Salt pond soil microbial communities from South San Francisco under conditions of wetland restoration - Salt Pond MetaG... | ecosystem: Environmental > Aquatic > Marine > Intertidal zone... | reverse complement strand
CCTTGTCGTAGTGCTGGCCGCGCAGCCAGGGACTGCCCGCCGGGTCCTGCGTCAGATCGGCGGTGTAAAAACGGGCGTTGTCTATCCCGTTGTGCGCGGCATTGGCCCGGGCGCGTTCGACGAGCCCGGCCTCGCCCTCCACCCCCACGACCTCCTCTGCGCACCGTGCCAACGGCAGAGTGAAATTTCCCAGACCGCAGAACAGGTCCAGCATCCGGTCCTCGCGGCCGGCCTCGAGCAGGGTCAGCGCCCGGTCGACCATCGCCGCGTTGATCGCCGCGTTGACCTGCGTGAAGTCCGTCGGCTGAAAGATCAACTCCACGTCATACGCATCCAGGCGATAGCTGAGCGTCGAGTCCCGCGGCCACAGGGCGGCGACGCTGTCCGGCCCGCCGGGCTGGAGATAGATGTGCAGGCCATGTGCACGGCCGAAGTCGACAAGCGCCTTCTCGTCTTCGCCACTCAAAGGCGAAAGATGGCGAAACACCAGGGCCGTGGCCTCATCGCCGACCGCGACCTCGATCTGTGCCACGCGCGAGCGCACGGAAAGTCCATCGATGAGCTCGGCGATGGCCGGCAGCCGCTCCCCCACGCTCGGATGGAGCACCTCGCAGCGCTCGAGATCCGCCAGGCGATTGCTGTGCTTCTCGCGAAAGCCGATCAAAACACGCCCCTTCTTGGCAACGTATTTCACCCCGAGGCGCGCCTTGCGTCGATACTGCCAGACAGGACCGGTCAGGGCGGGAAAGACTTCAGCCGGCTCGACCTTGCCGATGCGCGCCAGATTGTCCAACAGGCGGCGTTGCTTGGCCGCAATCTGCGCCTCGGGGGACAGGTGCTGGAGGCTGCAGCCGCCGCACACACCGAAATGCGCACAGCGGGGCACGACCCGGTCGACATCGGCCCGCACCACCTCAACGGCGCGACCCTCGTCGTAGTCGCGGCGCGAGCGCGTGTAGACCAGGCGAACGCTCTCGCCCGGCAGCGCCCCGTCGACGAAGACCGTCTTGCCATCGATACGCGCCACACCGCGCCCGTCGTGGCTCAGTGCCTCGACATGGGCCTCGATCGGATCGCCGCTCGGTTTCTTGTGGCGTCTCGCCATGGAAGGAGTGGAAGCTCGGACGACTATTCGGGCCAGGCGGCGAGAAACTCGTCCAGGTGGGGTTTGCCCTCGGCCCGCAGCGATTCGCGCACGCGGCTGCATTCGGTCTCGTAGGCCGCGGGCGTCAGTCGGCCCCGAATGAGCTCGAAGCGCAAAAACACCAGATAGGTGTTGAGCACGTCGGTCTCGCAGTAGTCGCGGATGGCACCGACCTCGCCCGCCAGGTAGGCGTCCCAGACCTTCGAGCCGTCCATACCCATCTTGCCCGGCAGTCCGAGCAGCGTGGCGACTTCGTCGAGCGGCGCCACCGCGCGTGCCGTGTAGGCCGCGATGACATCCATGAGGTCGGTGTGCCGCGCGTGGAAGCGGTTCAGGTAATTGTTCCACTTGAAGCCGGGATCGTCCTCGCCGGTATCCCAGTAACGCGGCGCCGCGACGCCGTGTACGAGGGCGCGATAGTGAATGACGGGCAGATCGAAACCGCCGCCGTTCCAGGACACCAGCGTCGGCGTATAACGATCCAATCCGTCGAAAAACCGCCGCAGCAATTCGGCTTCGTCGGCATTCTCGTCGCCCAGGGACCAGACCTTGAATTTGTCGTTGGAGCGCAGCACGACCGAAATGGCCACGATGCGCTGCAGGTGATGGCGCAGGAAATCGCTGCCGGTCTGCTGACGGCGCTTGTGGAACATGACATTGGCGACGTCCTTGTCGCTGAGACCGTCCAGGTCATACAGGCGCCGGCCCCCCTCCACGTCCGGGACCGTTTCGATATCGAATACGAAGACGTTCATCCGTGCGTTTACTCGGAAGGAAAGACCCCGGTGGAAAGATAGCGATCGCCCCGGTCGCAGATGATCGAGACGATCACGGCATCGTGCAGCTCCGCACTGAGCTGCAAGGCCGCGGCCACGGCGCCGCCCGAGGAAACGCCGCAGAAGATACCTTCGCGTGCCGCCAGCTCCCGTGTCGTCGTCTCCGCCTCCAGTTGGTCGACGTCGATGACACGATCGACGCGGGAGGCCTCGAAGATACTGGGCAGGTATTCTTTTGGCCAGCGGCGTATTCCCGGGATGCTGGAGCCTTCGGTCGGCTGGACACCGACGATTTGGATATCGGGATTCTGCTCCTTGAGATAACGCGAGGTACCCATGATCGTGCCCGTCGTTCCCATGGCGCTGACGAAGTGGGTGACGGTGCCCTGCGTGTCGCGCCAGATCTCCGGACCGGTTCCCTCGTAGTGGGCCATCGGATTGTCCGGGTTCGAAAACTGATCGAGCACCTTGCCCTTGCCCTCGGCCTGCATCTGGGCCGCCAGGTCGCGCGCGCCCTCCATACTGGCCTCGCGAGGCACCAGGACGAGCTCGGCACCGAAGGCCTTCATGACGGCGCGCCGCTCCACGCTCATGTTCTCCGGCATGATCAACACCATGCGGTAGCCCTTGATGGCCGCGGCCATCGCCAGCGCAATACCGGTGTTGCCGCTGGTCGCCTCGATCAGGGTGTCACCCGGTCGAATCTCGCCGCGGGCCTCCGCGTGCCGAATCATGGCCATGGCCGGGCGGTCCTTGACCGATCCCGCCGGATTGTTGCCTTCCAGCTTGACCAGCACTGCATTGGAGCTCTCGGCGGACAGGCGCTGCAGGCGCACCAATGGGGTGTTGCCGATGAAAGACTCGATGGTGGGAAATTCCATCCGGCAAGTCTACAACCGCCTGCCGGGACAAGTCTAATGCCACCGGGATTTGGCAGCGCGGCCCCCCTGTGTATACTCAAATAGAGGGACGCCGGCGAAACTCGCATGCGTAGCGTATCGCCAACGATCGCCGTCACCGCGCCCAAGGTACCCGTGCGAGACGCGCGCGGGTCGAGGTTGGCCCGTGCCGCCCCCCCGGCCCGGGAACTAAATCATAACATGCTGTTTTTACTGGATTACTATGATTCGCCCAGTTACGATTTTTGTCTGTCTGGCGGGCGCTGTTCCGCTCGCCGCCCGGGGGGAAGCCACTCTGTCGGAACAGGATTTTCTCGGCGAGGTCCCCGTCGTCCTCTCGGCCACGCGACTCGCGCAACCGCTGACGGATGCGCCGGCGGCGATCACTGTCATCGACCGCGAGATGATCGAGGCCTCCGGGGCCCGCGACATCCCCGACCTGTTTCGGCTGGTCCCCGGTTTTCTCGTCGGCCACGATGACGGGCATACCGCCGCTGTCAGTTATCACATGCTCAACGAAGTCTATTCGCGCCGCATGCAGGTGCTCGTCGACGGACGCTCGGTATACACGCCGTCCTTCGGCGGCGTTCCGTGGTCTGACTTGCCGCTGAGCATCGACGACATCGAGCGCATCGAGGTAATCCGCGGGCCAAACGCCGCCACCTACGGCTCGAACTCCTTCCTGGGGATCATAAGCATCATCACCCGGCACCCGGCGCTGCAGCCTACCGGCATGCTCCGTGCCAACGCAGGTACCAACGATATTCACGACGGGACGGCGCGCTATGTGGGCCACGGCACGAATCTGGACTACCGGATCACCACGGGCTATCGTGCCGACGGCGGCTTCCCCTCCCGCCATGACTCGACCCAAGCCCGTTACCTATCGCTGCGAGGCGACTATCGCTTCGGGTTATATGACACCCTGCGTGTCGAGGCGGGAGCAAGCGACAACGACCTGCAGGAAGACACGACGTTCGATCCGACGGATTATCCGCCCCACACGAAACAGACCGAAAGTCACTTCGAACAGCTGCGTTGGCGCCACAGCGTCAGCACAGCGCGCGAGTTCTCCGTCCAATTCTATCATAACTATCACAACACCCGAGACGAGGTGCTCACCCTGCCCATCGCCGCACTCGGCGGCCTGCAGCTGCCCATCTCCTACAGCTACCGCTCGGAGCGCTATGACCTGGAGCTGCAGGACATTTTTAGCCCCGCGCCGAACACGCGCCTGGTCTGGGGCGCCAGTACGCGACGCGATGAAGTGATCTCGCCCGCCTATCTCAATACGAACGAGCCGATTCGCAACGTAACCAACCGCATCTTCGGCAATCTGGAGTGGCGCAAGCCCCACTTCACGGTCAACGCCGGCGCGATGTGGGAGAACAACGACTTCAGCGGCGCCTCGGTATCGCCGCGCCTGGCCATCAATTATCACCTCACGCCGCGACACACGGTGCGCCTGTCGGCGTCACGCGCCACACGCACCCCGGTCACCATCGAGGATTACGGCAATCAGGTCAACGCCGTGGGTCCGATCCGGGACGTCGGTCTATACGGTCCTCGCAACCTCAAGGCCGAGACGATCGACTCCTATGAGCTGGGGTACGTCGGCCAGCTCGGCGGCGGCCTGGATATCGATGCCAAGCTCTACCGGGACGAGCTCAAGCACCTGATCACCTATGAGACAGTAACTCCCTTTCCCGGCGACACGTTCAACAACGAGGCGCCGGTGTTCGGCAATTACGACCAGGCCCGGATCATGGGCTTCGAGACCGGGGTCAACTACCGGCCGACGCCCGCGGACCGACTCGTCGTCGCGTACGCCTATACCGATATATGGTCAACGGACAACTCCAGTGAAGTTCAGTACAGCCACGCCGCACCCTTCAACACCCTGAGCACCTTGTACCTCCATCGGTTCACGGGGCAATACATGGGAAGCATCGCCTTTTATTACACGGGCAAGATGCAGGCCTGGGATAGCCTTTCGTTCCGCCCGCCTACCAAACGCCTCGATCTGCGTCTGGCCAAAGAGTTTCACGTCGGCGCTACGCACGGCCAAGCTGCCTTTGTCGTCCAACACGCCTGGCAAGAGGATGTAGGGATTAAGTTGCAGAACATCTCTCCCTTGACGGTCTATGCGAGTGTAAAGCTGGACATCCCGTGATGCCCCTGCGGACCGACACGGTGCCCTCCGGCCGCATCCCGAGCTCAACGGCCGGGCGCTGGGTATTTCCCGCCCGACGGCAGGGTACTGTTCGTAAACACATTCGGCGCCCCGCATTCGCCTTGTTGCTCATCCTATGTATCGGCTGCAGCTTTCCGGTCCACGCGGCCGACGGTCTGTGGCTCGTTCTTAGCCGTTCGGGCGGCGCATACGCCGAATTCGCATCCGCATTTCGCGATGAGGCGACCCACCATGCGCACAACGTCCCCGATATCCGAGTCGTCCCACTCGACGACTTGAGCGTCGAGCTGTCCGCAGCGTCGGCCACTGGGGGGCCCGGCGTAATTGTTTCGGTGGGAACGTCCGCTGCGCGCGCGATCGCCAAACTCAGGCCCGAGCGGCCCGTGCTCTACGCACTGGTTCCGCGCAGCACCTATGCAACGCTCATGTCCCAATACCCCGGACCGTCGGACAACAGCGCACTGTATATCGACCAGCCCTACGAACGACAACTGGAGCTCGCCAAGCTCGCCGTGCCGAACGCCAAACGTGTTGGCGTACTGCTGGGCCCGACATCGCGTGCGAGCCGAACCGCGCTCACGCGGGCGGCCCTGCGTAGCGGCCTGCGGCTGGTTGTACATGAAATCACGGACCCATCGCAGCTTATCGATCAGCTGTCGAATCTGCTTGAACGCAGTGACGTCTTTTTGGCAATACCCGACCCGTTGGTTTCCAATCAGCGCACCGCCCCGAACATCCTGTTGACCACATATCGCTATCGCCGCCCCGTCATCGCCTATTCGCGCGCCTACGTCCGTGCCGGCGCGCTTTGTGCGGTCTACTCGACACCCCGGCAACTGGGCGCACAGGCCTACGGCCTCGCCGCGAAGATGCTCGCGGACAACCCTGGCAACCACGTAGCACCGCAGTACCCGCGCCAGTTCGACATCAGATTCAATGAATACGTTGCGCGCTCGCTCACTCTGCCCATCCCCGATATAGAGGCGCTGAAGCGACGCCTCCTCAACCGCGAAGGCGTTAAGCGATGAGCAACCGGAAGATTCGATCCAGGGTGCTGTTGGTAGTGCTTGCTCCGTTGCTCGTTGCGGTGGTCGCCCTGTCGATCCATTACATCCTGTCCCGCATGCACGGCCTGGAACGGGCCTTCAACGAGCGTGGTCAGGCGATTGTCCGCGAGCTGGCGCCGGCGGCGGAGTATGGTGTCTTCTCCGGTAATGCCACTGCGCTGCGAAAGCTTGGTGAAGCCACGCTACGCGAGCCCGATGTCGTGTCCGTGGTATTTAGCGATGCCGAAGGCGGCGTGCTGGTCCGCGTTGGGACACCAACCGCCCCGCAATCGCTCCGCCCGACTCCCGGCGATTCGCCTGTCCACACCTATCATGCGTCGATCTACGCCAGCTCGATATCGATCGAAGATTACGGCCGGAGCCGAAACAGCGCAGCCAGCGAGTCGCACGGCGATACAGCCCACATGCTCGGAACGGTGGACGTCGCGCTCAGCGATGCAAGGATGCGTCACGAACAACACCATATCCTCGCGGAAGGACTGTTGATAGCCGTCCTGTGCCTGCTGGCCGCCACCCCGTTGGCCTTGCATCTCGCTAACAGCGTTACCGGTCCGATTATCGGTTTGACTCAGACCGTGGACGCAATTGGCGGGGGCGATCTCGACGCGCGGGCACCGTCGGGTGGTTACGGAGAGCTCGCGCATTTGGCCGAGGGCATCAACACTATGGCCGGCGCGCTTGCCAAAGCTCGAGCCGTCGAGCGCCGCCAGGCCGAGGATGCCCTCTATCTGGAGCAGGTCAAGGCACAAGTCACCCTGGAATCGATCGGCGAGGGTGTCATCACGACCGACTCCCACGGCATTATCACCTATATCAATCCCGTCGCCGAACAGCTTACCGGTTGGCGCCGCACATCCGCGACCGGCCTCGAGCTGCACCAGGTATTTCGACTTGTCGATAAGAATACGCGTCGCCCGCTCGACTATCCTCTGCACCGCTGCCTCCGCGATGGTGAGACTGTGCGCCATGAGGCGAATATTTACCTCAGCCGCCACGATCAAAGCGAATTCGCGGTTCAGGACGCCGCCAGCCCGATTCGCGACCGCTTCAACAACATCATCGGCGCCGTTATCGTGTTCCACGATTTTACCGAAATCGAGCGCATGGCCGAGCTCCTCGAACATCAGGCCTCGCATGACGATCTGACCGGACTGATGAACCGGCGTGAATTCGAGCGCCAGCTCGCCCAGACCCTGACCACTGCGCAAGCTCAGGGAACCGAGCACAGCCTGGTCTATCTGGATCTTGACCAATTCAAGATCGTCAACGACACCTGCGGACACATTGCCGGCGACACACTGCTGCGCCAGCTGGCCGATACCTTGCGAGAGAAAATACGCCATGGCGATATCCTCGCGCGCCTGGGCGGTGACGAATTCGGCATTATCCTGAACAACTGCCCCATCGCCGACGCTCTGCGCATCGCCGAGTATCTGCGCTCGGCAATCCGGGATTTCCGCTTCTCCTGGAAGGCGCATATCTTTGAAATCGGCGTCAGCATGGGCGTCGTGCCCATCGCTCCGTCCGCGGGCACCCTGCCCGAGCTGCTCAGCGCAGCCGACTCCGCTTGCTATATCGCCAAAGACAAAGGCCGCAATCGGATTCACGTCTTCCAGCACGATGACCAGGATCTCGCGCGGCGCCACGGGGAAATGCAGTGGATCAATCGACTGCAGCAGGCCCTGGCCGACGATCGCTTCGTGCTCTGTACCCAACCCATCGTTTCACTGACCGACGAACACGCCTGCCGTGACCATGAGATCCTCGTACGGATGCTCGACACTGATGGGAGCCACATCAAGCCGACGGCGTTTATCCCCTCCGCCGAACGCTACCAGATCATGCCCGAGGTCGATCGATGGATTCTCTCTCACACCTTTTCTACCCTGGACGAGTACGCCGACGTATTGTTGGGCAGCGATCGTATTGGCCGTTTCAACCTGAACCTATCCGGTCAATCGCTTTGCGATGACAGTTTTTTGGATTTTGTCGTCGGTCAATTTCGCGAGATTTCCGTTCCGCCGGACCGGATCACCTTCGAAATCACGGAAACTGCCGCCATCTCAAACTTGTCCCGCGCCGTTCAGTTCATCAGCACCTTCAAGAAGATGGGCTGCCGATTCGCACTGGATGACTTTGGCAGCGGATTGAGCTCTTTTGGTTATCTGAACACTCTACCGGTGGACTACATCAAGATCGACGGAAACTTCGTCTGCAATATCATGGAGAATCCATTGAATTACGCTATGATTCAGGCCATCAACAATATCGGCCATGTGATGGGCCTGAAGACCATCGCCGAGTTCGTGGAAAACGAGGATATTTTGGCGCGCCTGCGCGAGTGCCGGATCGACTATGCACAGGGTTATCACTTCGGCGTACCAGCACCGATTGACGTTCTTTTGACACACCTGCGTGCATAAAGGGAGACGTCACTGGGGAACATGCCCCTTAGGATACCGAGGAGAAGATGTCAGATCAGGACTACAGTCGCGTATTGGATTGGAACGCTGCTCTCGAGCTCGCTGGGGGGAACGCGCAGCTAGCGCAGGATTTGCTACAGATGCTGATCGAAGAGGCGCCCCGGCTGCTGGAACGTCTGGAGCACGGATTGAACGGTGGTGACCCTCAGGCACTGTGGGACGACGCCCACAAGCTTCATGGCTCGACGGCCTACTGCGGCGTCCCTGCGCTGCGCGAAGCGTCGGCCGGGCTGGAGAGCGCAATCAAGCAGGACGATCTGCCCGGCGTGCGGACACGCGTCGCGGAAGTACGCCAGGCACTGGATGCGCTGATCGCGGCCGCCGAGCGAAGTCCGGGGCCCTGAGGCACACCCTCTGCGCCGCATCGACAAGTGTCGATCGCGCCCACCGCCCGAGCCACGCCGCTAGCCCCGCGCCTCGCGCATCAGGCGTTTCATCTCTGCCACGGCCGCCGCCAGACCACAAAACAGACTGCGGGCGATGATCGCATGACCGATATTGAGCTCGCGGATAACCCGGATGGCCGCAATCGCCTCGACGTTGTGATAGTGCAAGCCGTGGCCTGCATTGACCTGCAGGCCCGCCTCGTGTGCCTGGTCGACGGCGCGAATGATACGATGCAGTTCGCGTTCGCGCGCGGCGCCCGGCCCCGCATCGGCAAAGTGGCCCGTATGGATTTCCACCACCGGTGCACCGGTCTCGATGGCCGCGTCGAGCTGGACCGGATCGGCGTCCACGAACAACGACACGCGTACGCCGGCTTCGGCCAGCCGCGCGCACGCTTCTCCTATCCGGTCGGTCTGTCCAGCAACGTCCAGGCCCCCCTCGGTGGTCAGCTCCTCGCGGCGTTCCGGCACCAGGCAGCAATCGGCCGGGCGGATCCGCTCGGCAATCGTCAGCATTTCTTCGGTAACGGCCATCTCCAGATTCATGCGGGTCTGCAAAACATCGCGCAGCATTTCGACGTCCCGCTCCTGGATATGGCGCCTGTCCTCACGCAGATGCAGGGTAATCGAATCGGCACCGGCCTGCTCGGCCAGCAGCGCCGCCTGGATGGGCTCCGGATAACGCGTTCCGCGCGACTGACGAAGCGTGGCCACGTGGTCGATGTTGACACCCAGCAAGATTTCGTCGTTGTCCTGCATTGTGCTCTACTCGTTGCGCCGAATTCGAGATTCCGGCTAATGGATATTCGAAAAATAGCTTCGCGTGTTCAGGGGCCGACCGCCCAGGTGATGGCCAATCACCGAACGCATGAAGCGCTTGGCTTCTCGTCCGCACTGCGCCGAATCCGCGCAGCCACCTGCCAGGGCCAGGAGCGTCGCGCCCCTGACCACGATACCATCGTCGCCCGGGTCGCCTGAACGTCTCGGACCGTGCTCCACGTCATAAAGGTAGTCGAGCTCGGAGACGATGGGTTCTCCGGAGTGGACATCGTGATCCAATACCAATGCATACCCAAGCGCCGTCAGCAACCCGAGCTCGAATCGGCGCAGCGGCACATCGTCGTTCGAGGCGCTGCGCAGCGCCGCCAGCGTCTCGGCATACAGCTCGAAGACCTCGCGATGCGGATCGTAGCGATGCATGAGGCGCATCAAGAGTTCGTTGAGATAAAGGCCGCTGACGACCCGCGCGCCTTGCAGCGTCAGCGCCGAACCGGCCGCCTCGGCATCGGTCAGCGTAAAGAGCTCACCGCGGCCACTCCACGAGATCAACAGGGGAATAAAGGGCTGGACCAGCCCCTGGAACCGCGCCCGCCCGCCGCGCACCCCCCGCGCCACCAGACCAACGCGTCCGTGATCCCGCGTGATGGCTTCCACCAACGCGCTGGTATTGCGAAAGGGCCGGCTGTGCAGCACGAACGCCGGCTGCAGCAGGACACGGTCACTCGCCGTCATCCCGATACCCGAGGCTGTTGAGTGCACGTTCGTCGTCCACCCACCCCTCCTTGACCTTCACCCATAACTGCAGGAAGACCTTGTGGCCGAACAGGTGCTCCATGTCGATGCGCGCCTCGCGCCCGATTTCCTTGAGACCGGCGCCGCCCTTTCCGATGACAATCGGCTTTTGATTGGGCCGTTCCACCCAGATAACAGCCCCGATTCGAAGCAACTCGCCTTCTTCTTTGAATTGTTCGATCTCGACCGTCGTTCCATAGGGCACTTCCTGGGCCAGACGCCGCATCAGCTTCTCGCGAACGATCTCCGCCGCCAAAAACCGCTCACTGCGATCGGTGATCTGGTCCTCGCCGAACAAAGGCTCTCCGGGCGGAAGCCGCTCGAGGAGTGCCTGTTCGAGGACCTCCAGATTCGTACCCTTGTAGGCCGAAACCGGAATCACCTCTTCAAAATCGAATTTCTCGGCGACGGACTGCAGGTACGGCAGCAGGCTCTGTTTGTCGGCGATCCTGTCGACCTTGTTGATTGCCAGGATGACCGGGGCCCCGGTCGCCCGGACGGCTTTGAGTACCAAATCGTCCTCTTCGGTCCAGCGCAGTGCCTCGACGACGAACACGACCACATCGACGTCGGCAAGCGCCTTGCTCGCCGTGCGGTTCATGTACCGATTCATGGCGTGTTTGGCCCGGGCGTGCAACCCAGGCGTATCGACGAAAAGGAACTGCGCCGAGTCCGTTGTCTTGATGCCGAGAAGGCGGTGTCGGGTGGTCTGCGGTTTGTGGGATGTAATACTCAACTTCTGGCCGAGCAACGTATTGAGCAGCGTGGACTTGCCGACATTCGGACGACCGATCAATGCCACGTAGCCGGCTCGAAAGTTTTTGTCGTCTGCGCTCATACCAGCAACTCGAGGGCCTGGCGCGCCGCTTCCTGTTCGGCCTTGCGACGACTCCCCGCCACTCCGCGGGTCGGTTGGCGCAGCCCCGTGACTTCGCATTGCACGACGAAGGTCTGAGCGTGTGCCTCTCCCTCGATGCGTTCGACATGATAGGCCGGCAGCGGTCGACCTTGGGCCTGCAACCATTCCTGCAGGCGTGTCTTGGGGTCCTTGAGGACCGCGTCCGGGTCGCATTGCGCGAGACGTTCATCGAACAGGTCCAACACCCATCCGCGGGCGGCCGGCAGTCCCCCGTCCAGATACAGCGCCCCGATAACCGCCTCCAGGGCATCGGCCAGAATCGAGGCGCGTCGATGACCACCGCTCTTGAGCTCGCCCGATCCCAGCTCGATCAACTCCCCCAACGACAGCGAACGCGCCAGGGACGCCAAGGTATCGCCCTTGACAAGGCTGGCGCGCAGCCGGCTCAACTGGCCTTCCGCGGCCTTGGGGAACCGCCGGTAGAGCTCCTCGGAAATGACCAGGCTAAGCACCGCATCGCCCAGAAATTCCAACCGCTCGTTGTTGTCGCCACCGACGCTGCGGTGAGTCAGGGCGCGGCCCAACAAGACCTCGTCGCTAAAGCGATGCCCGATTCGCTCGATCAATGGCGACAGGTCGATCACGAGCCGAACGGGATATCTGCCCGTTTGTCGAAATGAACGACAATATCGATATTGCCCACCAGGTGCTCACGCACCTCGTAATCGATTTCGATCGTCATGAGGTTCGCGCCCTTGTCGATGGAAATATCGTCCGGTTTGACATCATCGATCATGTTGATATCGAGGCGCTTGTTGATTTCGCGCAGGATTTGTCCCGGCGTCTTGCTGCCGATATCCGGATCCGTCTTGAACGAGGACACCACGTCACCGACCGTAAAGCCGTCCAAGTATATTGGTACAAGTTTGAGCAGAAAGAAGACGACACAGGCTATCAACGCCAGGATCAAAATCCAGCCAATAGCGGTAACGCCCTTTTGGTGTTGTGGTGTTCTCATGCCGGCTCCTCCCGATGTTATAGATTATGCTAGTGAATGACGGTTCCGATGCGACCCCAGCGCACTGAGCTCTGCTCCGAGTCCCAGTTCATCCAGATGAGAAACGCCCGGCCAACCAGGTTGGCTTCGGGCACGAAGCCCCACACCCGGCTGTCATTGCTGTTGTCCCGATTGTCGCCCATCGCGAAATAGCTGTGCGGCGGCACGGTGACCGAGAAATCACGGCCCGGAAACGCCGGGTTGATAATGATGTCATGTTTGACCCCGCCCAGGTCCTCCAGGCGCATATCCAGGCGCTGCCCATAGCTGTCGATGTAGTGCCCGGCCGGCATCTGAGACATCTTCTTCCCATTTATATACAATACCTTATTACGGTATTCCACCTTATCGCCAGGCACCCCGATCACGCGCTTGATATAGTCTTCGGACGGATTGCGCGGGTAGCGGAACACCATGACGTCGCCGCGATGCGGCTCGCCCGTGTCCAAGAACTTCGTATCCAGCACCGGCAGACGCAAGCCGTAAGAGAACTTGCTGACCAGGATGAAGTCGCCGATGAACAGAGTCGGCAGCATCGAGCCCGAGGGGATACGAAACGGTTCGACCACGAACGAACGCAGCAGTAACACCACCAGAATAACGGGAAAGAACGACCGGGCGTATTCGACCAGGAGCGGCTCCTGGGGACTCTGCGCGGCGGCAGCCGCCTCGCCTGCCTCTGCGCCTTCCGTGCTCACCTCGCCGCCGCCCGCGGCCGCCTTGCGTTTCGGTGCGAACCAGATGACGTCCACAGCCCAAATCACACCCGTAACGAGCGTGCCGATAACCAGTATCAATGCAAAATCGAAGCTCATTTATCCTTCCCCACGTGTAAGACGGCCAGGAAGGCTTCCTGCGGAATCTCGACCTTGCCGACCTGTTTCATCCTTCGCTTGCCTGCCTTTTGTTTCTCGAGCAGCTTGCGTTTGCGCGTGACGTCGCCGCCGTAGCACTTGGCCGTGACGTTCTTGCGTAACGCCTTGACGTTGGACCGCGCGATGATCTTCGAACCGATGGCGGCCTGAATCGCCACCTCGAACATCTGCCGCGGGATAATCTCCTTCATGCTTTCGACCAGGTCGCGACCGCGCGCGTCGGCCTGGCTTCGATGGACGATCGTGGACAGGGCATCGACCTGCTCGCCGTTGATCAGCACATCCACCTTGACCAGATCGGACGGCTGGAAGCACTTGAGTTCGTAGTCGAGGGAGGCAAAGCCCCGGCTGACCGACTTGAGGCGATCGAAGAAATCCAGAACGATCTCGTTGAGCGGAATATCGTAGCTAATCGAGACCTGACTACCCAGATACTGCATCTTCTTTTGGACGCCGCGCTTTTCCACGCACAATGTGATCACGTTGCCGATATAAGCCTGCGGCACGAGAATATGCGCGGTCACGATGGGCTCCCGGACTTCGGCGATTTCGGTCGTCGGGGGCAGCTTGGCAGGGTTGTCGACCTCCAGCACCTCGCCCTTGGTTGTCTCCACCTCGAAGACAACGGTCGGTGCCGTGGTGATGAGGTTCAGGTTGTATTCGCGCTCCAGGCGCTCCTGCACGATTTCCATGTGCAGCATACCGAGAAATCCGCAGCGAAAGCCGAAGCCCAGGGCCTGCGAGGTCTCGGGCTCGTAGAACAACGCCGCATCGTTCAGCCGCAGCTTGGACAGGGCATCGCGCAGGTCTTCATATTGGTCGGCGTCGACCGGGAACAGACCGGCGAATACGCGCGGCTGAATCGGCTTGAATCCGGGCAACGGTCCGGAGGCGGGATGATCGGCCATGGTGATGGTATCGCCCACCGGGGCGCCATCGACCTCCTTGATGCCGGCAATGACGAACCCGACCTCACCGGCACGCAGGACCTGGGTATCTAGGGGCTTGGGCGAGAAGACCCCCACCTTGTCGATCTGGTACTGGCGCCCGGTGGACATGACGACCATCTTGCGTTTGGGAGTCAACGTACCCTGCTTGACGCGCACCAGCGAGACTACGCCGAGGTAATTGTCGAACCAGGAATCGACGATCAACGCCTGCACGGGGCCCTCGGGATCGCCCTCGGGCGGCGGGATGCGCTGAACCAACACTTCGAGCAGGTCCGCCACGCCCTCGCCCGTCTTGGCGCTGACCCGCAGCGCATCGTGGGCCTCGATACCGATGATCTCTTCAATTTCGTGGATCACGCGCTCGGGCTCGGCGGCCGGCAGGTCGATCTTGTTCAACACCGGCACCACTTCCAGGCCTTGCTCGATGGCCGTATAGCAGTTGGCGACGCTCTGGGCCTCCACCCCCTGCGAGGCGTCGACCACCAGCAGCGCACCCTCGCAGGCCGCCAGGGAGCGCGAGACCTCGTAGGAAAAGTCCACGTGTCCCGGGGTGTCGATAAAATTGAGCTGGTAGGTCTTCCCGTCGCTCGCCTTGTAGTTCAGCGTAACGCTCTGGGCCTTGATGGTGATGCCCCGCTCGCGCTCCAGGTCCATGGAGTCGAGTACCTGGGCTGCCATCTCGCGCTCGGTCAAGGCGCCGCACATCTGGATAAAGCGGTCCGCCAGGGTCGATTTGCCGTGATCAATATGCGCGATGATGGAGAAGTTACGTATGTGATCCAGTGTTTTCACGTAATCCTGATTGCTTTCTTATGGTATGGACCGCCCGTGCGGCACAAGCCTAACAAAAAAGGCGCTGCCACAGCGCCTTCGCGTCGTTACGATTCGGATACTCACCCGTTCGCCGCAAATCCGGCGTGTCCGAACCGGCGCCCCAACGCCCCGCTGCGGGCCCTGCCGGAACGGGGGCCGGTGCCGGCTCCCGATCGCAGGAACTCCGGCGATCGGTGCTAAGTTCCTATTATATCGGTTTTTTTACCGACTCCAAATACCATTCCAAGGCACGGGCATCGAAAAAGTAGTGACATATCTCGTCCTGTTCGCCCCCGTGCACGCCGCAAAGCACCGGCACCAGCTCGCCGTAACGCTGCTCCAGCTCGGGATCGGCGTCGATATCCACCGTCTCGACCGCCAGGCCGTGGCGCTCGGCCCACGGGGCCAGCGCCGCCAGCATGTCGTCACACAAGTGACAATAGGTGCGCATGTAAACCGTCAAGCGCATCCGGTCACTCATCGGGTACCTCGAGCGGCAGGAACAGGGGGCCCCCGTCACGCTGGACCAGGATGGGCACCGGCCGGCCGCTAGGCAGCCCGGCGGCGAGGCGGCGAAAATCGTCCGTGCTGTCCACGTCTGCACCGTTGAGCATCAGGATGACGTCGGCGCGGCGGACGCCGGCCTGCTGCGCCGGACCGGGTTCGACCGCGGCCACCCAGACACCGTGTTTTCCTTCCACGCCGAGGGCCTTGCGTCGACCGTCGTCCAGACGCGCCACGGCTATGCCCAGTCGCGCATTCCGTAAAGGCGCGGGTGCCGCCGGGCTCATCGCGAGCTCGGGCTTGGCCGGCAGCTTGCCCACGCGCACCGGCAGGTCGAGGGATTTACCCCCGCGCAGCAGATGCATGGTAACCGGCCGATCGACCGGCGCGCGCCCGACCATCACCGGCAGGTCCGAGGACGTGACGATCGGATGGCCGGCAAAATCCAGCACGACATCGCCGACCTGGACACCGGCCTTATCCGCGGGGCTGCCCGGCAGGACCTTGAGCACCAGCGCCCCGACCGGCCGATCCATCCCCAAGGATTCGGACAGCTTCAAATTGACGTCCTGGATCAGCACGCCCAGCCAGCCCCGCACGACGTGCCCCTTGGTCTTGAGCTGGTGCACGACATCCATTGCGAAATCGACGGGGATGGCAAACGACAATCCCATAAAGCCGCCGGTACGGCTGTAGATCTGGGAGTTGATCCCCACGACCTCACCCTTGAGATTGAATAGCGGGCCGCCGGAATTGCCCGGGTTGATCGCCACGTCGGTTTGGATGAAGGGGATATAGGTTTCGCTCGGCAGGCTGCGCCCCGTGGCGCTGACCACGCCCACCGACACGGAGTGATCGAAACCGAACGGCGAGCCGATGGCGAAGACCCACTCGCCGACCTGCAGATCCCGCGAGTGACCGATCTTGACCACCGGCAGCCCCTTGGCATCGACCTTGAGCAGTGCCAGGTCGCTGCGCTCGTCGCTGCCGACGAGCCGCGCCGGAAGCTCACGCCGATCGCGCAAGCGCACCGTAATCTCGTCGGCGCCCTTGACCACATGGTAGTTCGTGACGATAAAGCCGTCCGCGCCGATGATGAACCCCGAGCCGAGCGACTGCGGCTCCGGTGAGCCGGGGGCATCCTCCGGCGCCCCGCCTTGGTCGTCCTCGGGCGTCTGCCCTTCCCCGAAAAAACGGCGGTTCAACTCATCGCCGGGGCCGAAATCGGGCGGCGCACGATCCGTCCCGTTCTCGGGGGCCTCGTCCGAGGCGTCCTCGTCGGCCTTGAGGTTAGTGCTGATGTTGACCACGGCGGGGCTGTTGGTCTTCACCAACGTGGTGAAATCGGGCAATCCGCCGGCAGCCGCACGGGCCCCGCCCGCCGCCAGACACAGCGCCGCTGTCCAGAGCAACCGAGTCAGAAATCGGCCGCCCTGTCGGGCCTCAGGCAACGAGGGCATAAGCGCGGATTATCTCCAATGCGGCGTCATGACGGGGATACCGTCACGGCGCAAGATGACCGGCTGGTAGCGTTGATCATCGCGGATACGGCGGGTGAAGCGCCGAAGCCACACCCCTCCCAGGACCAGACCGCCGATGCCGAAAGCGATGGTCAACGGCTCCGGATTGGCCGATCCGATCTGCCCCGCCAGGTTCTGGCCGACAACGGCGCAGACGAGCATGGCAATCAAGGGCGCCAAGTACACCGCCAGGGAGCCGCGGATCAGCGCCGCCTCGTGCATCCCGACCACGACGCTGTCTCCGACCTGCGCGCCGATGGGGTTGAGCACCTTCATGCGGGCCGTGCGCTGGCCCAGCACGCGCGAAAGCACGCCGGTGCCGCAGCCCTTATTGGCGCTGCAGGCGCTGCAGGTACTTTGGCGCTGCGTCTCGACCCAGGCGAATTCACCCGAGCGCTCCACGACCGTTGCGGTCTCTTCGATCATATTTAGGGCTTGTGCTCTATCGATTGACCCATGAGCATCACCGTGGCCTGGGGGACCTCGCCGACGACCGTCACATAGTAGCCTTTGAGCTTGCGCCCGAAGGCATTGATCGCTCCGACGCGCGAGCTCCCAAGCAGTGTATCGGTTTCCTTGGAGAGCTTCTCCACGAAAACCGAGACCGAGGCCATACCGTCAGAATACACCATATGCACGATGGGCGCCTTGCCGCTGGCCATCCGGTGCGTGCGATAGACGTCCAGGCTGAAGCCTGCCGGAACCTGCTCGACGTGCCAATGGCGTACCTCCGGGCGCGTGTCCTCGCGCGGCTCCTGCGGCTCGTACCAGGTGAATTCCCGCCCGGAGATTCCGGGCTCGAGCAGCTTGTCCGGCACGTCGTCGAGATAATGTATATCGGTGAACATGAACTGCTCTACCGGCTGGTCCTCGCCGTTGAGCAGATCGGTGCGCAGCAGCAAGCCCGTCTTGCGATCCACCCAGAGATGATAGCCATAGCGGTATTTGTCTCGCGGACGGATGCTGATCTTTTGCGCTTCCTGGCCGGCCATACGTTCTACGCCGTGCGCCGTAAAGGTGTAATAGGCGTTCAAGGCGTGGATGTGGACGGGAAAGGTCGGTGGGAATTGCTTGGCGGGACGGGTGTTTTCAACCAGGACCGAGCGGTTATCCGACAGGATGCAGGTTACCAGATCATGGTCCCGAACCACTTCGCGGGCCGGCCCGTTGAGAGAGACCAGCCGCTCGCGCTCGCCCGTGCTGTCGGCGCTGTGAATGAGCCGCATGGCGTGCATGCGGTTGTCATAGCTGTAGACGAAGGTGCCGTCGTAATTCAGCGTATGCGCCGCCTTGGCCATGCGGCGCAGCCAGTCCTGGACATGGGCGACCTGTCCATCGGCGACCGCGATTTGGGCTGCAAAGAACGAAAGGAATAGGGCGCAAACCGAATACGGGCTAACGCGTTTCATCTGTTGCCGGTTCATGCGCTGGGTAACTCACAATCCTCATGTACGGCATCATCCCCTGCATGCCCGCGGAGACGGAATACTCGTTGTGGTTCACGATGTACGGACTGAGCTTGGACTGGACTTCTGAGGACTCGCGGACATTGACCGGCGTGACGTCCGTCGACCGATTGGCCGGGGCACTGACGCTGGCAACCATCGCACCCTGGCCCTGGTCCGCCACCTCGGAGCCGGACTGAACCATGAGGACCGCGACCGTGGCGATCGTCGCCGCCACGCCCACGCCGGCGACCTGCTTGGCCAGTTTGCCCACGCGCAACCGCAGTCGCCGTGGTGCGAGGACCACGGGCTCGGACTTCAGGGCTTCGCTGACGCGTCCGGCCAAATCCCGCATCGCGACGCTCGGCAGGTTGTTGCGAAGCGCATCGCTGATGAGCTGATAACGCTCCCAGCGAACCTGCAGTGCCTCGTCATGGCGCAGACGGTCCAACATCCGCTGTTCCTCGTGGCTGGAAAGTTCCCCGTCCAGAAAACACGACAGCTTTTCGTTGAAATCAGTCATCATTGCACTACCTAATTCGCTCGCTACACTTCCCGCTCAACGACCGTCCATCCGGCCTTGCCCGCTGACCCGGCTCAGCCGAGCAACGGTTTGAGCTTCGCATCGATGGCTTCCCGGGCCCTGAAAATACGCGACCGGACAGTGCCGATCGGGCAGGACATGGCCTGGGCTATCTCCTCATAACTCATACCTTCCAACTCCCGAAGGGTGATTGCCGTACGCAAATCCTCCGGTAGCTCTTCGATGGCCTCGAATACCACCTTCTCAATCTCGTCCTTGAGGAGCATGCGCTCCGGGGAGGCATTTTCCTTGAGGGCCGACGCACCCTCGTAATACTCGGCGTCCATGGCGTCGACATCCGAATCCGGCGGACGGCGCCCCTGGGCCACCAGGAAATTCTTCGCCGTATTGATGGCGATCCGGTACAGCCAGGTGTAGAAGGCGCTGTCACCGCGAAACGACGGCAAGGCCCGGTACGCCTTGATAAAGGTTTCCTGGGCGATATCCATGGCTTCGTGCGGGTCCTGGACGTAGCGCGAGATCAGTTTTACGATCTTGTGCTGATACTTGAGGACCAGCGCATCAAACGCCTTCTTGTCGCCGCGCTGTACCTTTGCGACTAGCGCTTGGTCGACATTCTCCTCGCCCATCCGGGCCCATCCCCTTTCATCTGTGACGGGCCGCTCGACACCTATCCAGTACGACAGCCCACGGTATATTTAGTTCGCCAGGCGACCGCTCTTTTGGGTATAGTTGCCCCAAGCTGGAGTCGGCTAGCAGCCGTGGCTAAGTCACACAAAGACGGGGAATTTTAGCCTTAATGGGCACCACAACGAAAGCTCGGCCTCACATTGCCGCGCCCGATCGTGCGGGCCTGACGCGAAAAGATACCCGCACCCTCGCCGCAAACCAGTCTAATTGACCGTGAACGAACAAGAACAATCCGATGTTTTGATCATCGGCGCCGGCGCAGCCGGCTTGAGCCTCGCCCTCCGCCTGGCCGAGCAGTTCACTATCTCATTGATTTCAAAGGGCCCATTACTGGATGGCTGCACCCTCTGGGCCCAGGGTGGTATTGCGGCCGTGCTCGATTCCCACGATTCGGTCGAATCTCACGTGGCCGACACCCTGGATGCCGGTGCGGGGCTGTGCGATCCGGACGTCGTTGAGTTCACCGTCGAGCACGGCGCCGGTGTCATCCATTGGCTCATCGATCAAGGGGTACCGTTTACGCGCAGCGGAGGATCGGACGCCAGCGAGGGCTACCACTTGACGCGCGAGGGCGGGCACAGCCACCGGCGCATCATTCACGCCGATGACGCCACGGGCAAGGCGTTGGAGACGACGCTCAGCGAACGCGTCCGGGAACATCCCAACATCACGGTGTTCGAACAGCACAACGCGGTCGACCTGATCACCACCCGCAAGGTCGGCCTTCCGTCCGACAGCGGACCGAACCGCTGCCTGGGCGCCTATGTGCTGGATCGCGCCAGCGGGCACGTGCGGGTTTTTCGCGCCCGGCACGTGGTCCTGGCCACCGGCGGGGCCAGCAAGGTCTACCTCTATACCAGTAACCCCGACAGCGCCAGCGGCGACGGCATCGCCATGGGCTGGCGCGCCGGTTGCCGGGTCGCCAACATGGAATTCAACCAGTTTCACCCGACCTGCCTGTTCCATCCCAAGGCGCGCACCTTCCTCATCAGCGAGGCCGTGCGCGGCGAAGGCGGACATCTGCTGCTTGCCGACGGGAGCCGCTTCATGGAGCGCTTCGACGCGCGCGCCGAGCTCGCCCCGCGCGATATCGTCGCCCGGGCCATCGACCACGAGATGAAACGCACCGGCGCCGACTGCGTCTATCTGGACATCAGCCACAAGCCGGCCGAATTCATCACCGGCCATTTTCCGACGATCTACGAGCGCCTGCTCAAGCTCGGCTACGACATGACCAGCGAACCCATACCGGTGGTCCCCGCCGCGCATTACACCTGCGGGGGCCTATTCACCGATACCCACGGCCAGACCGACGTGCCGGGCCTGTTCGCCATCGGCGAGGTCGCCTATACGGGTCTGCACGGGGCCAACCGCATGGCCAGCAACTCGCTGCTCGAGTGCCTGGTCTTCGCCGAGTCGGCGGCCGAATATCTGCTGGCCCACGGCGAGCAGGCCGCCATGCCCGGAGAGCTGCCCGCCTGGGACGAGAGCCGAGTGACCGACTCCGACGAAGAGGTCGTGGTCGCCCACAACTGGGACGAGCTGCGCCGTTTCATGTGGGACTACGTCGGTATCGTGCGCACCAGCAAGCGCCTGCAGCGCGCCAAACACCGCGTCGACCTGCTGCGCAGCGAGATCGACGAGTACTACGGCAACTTCCGCGTCACCAGCGACCTGCTGGAGCTGCGCAACCTCACCGAGGTCGCCGACCTCATCATCCGCTCCGCCCTGCTGCGCCGCGAAAGCCGCGGCCTGCACTACACCCTCGACTATCCCCACCTCGACACCAGCCATCGCCCGACCAACACCGTCCTGACCCCTGCCGGCTTCACCGCCTCCTGAGGCCATATCAACGCTTTGGAATCAACACAGAGAACGCCGCCCTTCGGGCGAAGTCGACGGTCATCAGTTGGCAGTTGGCAGAAAGAGGCGGGCATCGGTAACGGTGGAACGATCGTGAGGAGTCAGGAGTGAGGCGTCAAGGATGAAGGCGAGTTGGCGTGATTGCCGGGTTGTGCGGTTGAGTTGCTTCACCTCACGCCTCACCCCTCACCCCTCATGGCCTTTCTCTGCCAACTGCTAACTGCTAACTGCCGACTGCCAACTCTCGATATCTCACTCCTCGTCGTCTCCGGTGCCTTCGAGCCTCAATCGAACCCTAAGACGCCGCAGGCTGTCGCCATCGACCATGTCGCCGACCAGGGCGACGGCGCGGGTGCCGCCGTCGAGGCAGGACAGGCGCAGGACGATCAAGGGTAGGCTGACGTAGCTGTCGCCCAATAAGGTTGCGGTGCGAGCGGAGCCGTCGCGGTTGACCAGTGTCCAAAGCCCGTCCTCGCCCCAGATCAGGCGGACCACGGCGTTCGAGTCGGTGAGCCAGGCATGGCGCGACAAAACGCGAATCAAATGCCAGAGAATGACGGCTGCCAGCAGGAAGCGTAGCGCGACCGGCACCAGCATAGGCAGACACAACGCCGCCAGTGCCACACAGTGGACGAGCATCAGACCGACCGCCATGCGCCGCGAAGGGCGCAGTTCAAGGTTCAACGGCGCTGCGTATCGCGTTGACGACATCGGCGACATCCTTGTCGATCGGTATGGTCCGGGCCATGAGGTAATCCAGCAGCAATGGATCCGGGCAGCTCAATAGCCGCTCGAAGGCCGCCCGGCCGGCATCGTCCAATTGGTCGTAGCGCCGATCCAGAAAACCCAGCAGCAGCGCATCGAGTTCCAGCATGCCTCGCCGGCACTGCCAATAGAGCCGGTTGCGCTCAAGCGAGCGGTTGGCGGCGGGTTCGGAAGTGAGCTCGGACACGGCGGACGGGCAGCGGGCCTTCGGCAACACTCAAACGGTCTGCTTGAGCATCAGCGCCTTGATGTGGTGAATGGCGGCCGTCGGATTCAATCCCTTGGGGCAGACGTCCACGCAATTCATGATCCCGTGGCAGCGAAACAGGCGATAGGCGCCGTCGAGCTCGTTGAGCCGCTCGTCGGTGGCCTGGTCGCGGCTGTCGGCGAGGAAGCGATAGGACTGCAGCAGGGCCGCCGGGCCCCGGAACTTGTCCGGATTCCACCAGAACGACGGGCAGGCCGTCGAGCAGCAGCCGCACAAGATGCATTCGTACAGCCCGTCGAGCTTTTCGCGATCGGCCGGCGACTGACGGTACTCCACCTCGGGCTCGGGTTCGTGGACAATGAGATACGGCTTGACGGCGCGGTAGTGCTGGAAGAACTGGCTCATGTCCACCACGAGGTCGCGAATGACCGGCATGCCCGGCATCGGACGCACCTCCACCGGCTCGCGCAGCCCCTTCAACGGCGTGATACAGGCGAGGCTGTTGCGCCCGTTGATGTTCATCGCGTCCGAACCGCAGACGCCCTCCCCGCAGGAGTGGCGAAAGCTTAGGGTTTCGTCCTCGGCCTTGATGCGCAGCAGCGCATCGCGCAGCATCATCCCCGGCTCGACCTCGGCCAGCTCGTAGTCCTGCATGCGCGGCGCCGCGTCGGTCTCGGGATTATAGCGATAAATCGAAAAGCGCATAAAAGCAGTTCTCAGTTGGCAGTCGACAGTCCGCAGAAAGAAGCCGTGAGGTGTGAGGTGTCAGGCGTGAGGCGAACAGCGTCAGCCTGATGCCAGCGCAAACGATCATAGATGTTCTTCATTCTTGCCGCCTCACACCTCACCCCTCTCCCCTCACGATTGTTCCCCACCGTCACCGATGCCCGCCTCTTTCTGCCAACTGCAAACTGCAGACTGCCAACTCGTCAGTAAACTCTCTCCTTTGGCGGGAAGGAGTCGACGGTAATGGGTTTGAGACGCACGGGTTTGTAGTCGAGCCGCTGGTCCTCTTTGTAGTATAGGCTGTGCTTGAGCCAGTTCTGGTCGTTGCGCTCGGGATAGTCGATACGCGAGTGCGCGCCGCGGCTTTCCTTGCGCGCCAGTGCCGAGGCGACGGTCGCCACGGCGATGTCGACGAGGTTTTCCAGCTCCAGGGCCTCGATACGGGCCGTGTTGAAGACCTTGGAGTGATCGCGCAGGCGTGCATGCTGCACACGCTCTCCGATCGCCAACACCTTCTCCAGGCCCTCGGCGAGCACCTCCTCGCGCCGGAATACGCCGCAGTAGCGCTCCATCGTATCCTGGAGCTCGCCGCGCAGGGCGTCGACCGACTCGCCCTCGCCGTGATGGTCCCAGCGAGCCAGTCGGTCGAGTGCCTGGCCGACGCTGCCCTCGTCCAGGGCGCGGTGATAACGGTTTTCCTTAAGGTATTCGATGATGTGGTTGCCCGCCGCACGCCCGAAGACGACGATATCGAGCAGGGAGTTGCCGCCGAGGCGATTGGCGCCGTGGACCGAGACGCAGGCGCACTCGCCTGCCGCGTACAGCCCGGGGATCGGCTCCTCGCCCTGCTCGACCGGCACCACCACCTGGCCCTGGCGATCGGTCGGAATGCCGCCCATGGTGTAGTGCGCCGTGGGAAACACCGGGACGGGGGCGCTGGCCGGGTCGATGTGCAGGAAAGTGCGCGCCATGTCGCGGATGCCCGGCAGGCGCTTGGCGACCACCTCCTCGCCCAGGTGGTCGAGCTTGAGCAGCACATGGTCGCCCTTCGGGCCGCAGCCGCGGCCCTCACGGACCTCCGTGGCAATGGCCCGGCTGACCACGTCGCGGCTGGCCAGATCCTTGGCATGCGGCGCGTAGCGTTCCATGAAGCGCTCGCCGTCCTTGTTGACCAGATAACCGCCCTCGCCGCGGGCCCCCTCGGTGATCAACATGCCCTTGCCGGCAATGCCAGTCGGATGGAACTGGAAGAACTCCATATCCTGCAGCGGGATGCCGGCGCGCAGCGCCATGGCCAAACCATCGCCGGTGTTGATGTGGGCGTTCGTATTGGTACGGAACAGCTGCCCGGCACCGCCGGTGGCGATGAGCGTGGTCTTGGCCTCGATGAGCAGCGGCTCGCCGGTCTCGATCTCCAGGACCACCGCGCCGAGGATGAACCCCTCGGCATCGCGCACCAGATCGATGGCGAAATACTCGTCGAAGAAGTGGGTCTTGGCCCGGATGTTCTGCTGGTAGAGGGTATGCAGCAGCGCGTGGCCGGTACGATCGGCCGCCGCGCAGGTACGCGCCGCCTGCTCGCCGCCGAAGTTCTGGCTCTGTCCGCCGAAGGGGCGCTGATAGATGCCGCCGTTGTCCAGACGCGAGAACGGGATGCCGGCGTGCTCGAGCTCGATCACCAGGTGCGAGGCCGCCCGGCACATATATTCGATCGCGTCCTGGTCACCCAGGTAGTCGCTGCCCTTGACAGTGTCATACATGTGCCAGTGCCAGTTGTCCGGCACCACGTTGCCGAGGGCCGCATTGATGCCGCCCTGCGCCGCCACGGTGTGTGAACGTGTCGGGAACACCTTGGAGACCACGGCCACGTTCAGATCGGCCTGTGAGA